>ENA-ORNK01000428-ORNK01000428.1-human-gut-metagenome-genome-assembly--contig:-NODE-428-length-55387-cov-10.763555_pt1 | contig 55387 bp, 50 predicted proteins | sample MGYA00242115_ERZ509022 | MGnify/ENA primary metagenome ERZ509022 (study PRJEB26280, sample SAMEA2338690) | human gut metagenome | biome: human gut; feature: human-associated habitat; material: faeces...
AGTAGTCCACGCTGTAGGCCAGCCGCCGCAGGCTGCGGACGATGGTCTCGCACAGGGCGCGTTCGTCTTCAATTACTAAAAGGTGCATGAGAGCCCTCCTTTTTATTTCGCCGTTTTTGTGTTGTTTTGATTATAGCAAAAATAGATAAGGTTTGCGTTAAGTTTTCGTTCTTAACAGAGACTTTAACTCTCCCACGCTATGATGGGGGCACAAAATCGGAAAGGGTGATGAAAAATGAGCTGCGGGAAAAAGGCCGCGGCGCAGGTCGCACTGCTGATGGCCGGAGCCGCCATGCTGTGCTTCGGCGTCTGGCGGGGCGAAGCGGCGACAGTGCTGAGCAAAGCAATCAAATTATGTCTGGAGTGTGTGGGCATTGGATAAGAAGCTTTCAGGCGTTTCACAGACCATGTCCCGCTTCCGGGGCTGGATACAGGCGGGGGCAACGCTGCTGACCAACCTGCACCTGCCGAACTTCCTCAAGGGCGGACTGTATCAGGGCGCAGGGAAAACCGCCTGCGTGCCGGGGCTGAACTGCTACTCCTGTCCGGCGGCCTCCGGAGCCTGCCCCATCGGGGCGTTTCAGGCGGTGGTGGGGTCTTCCAAGTTCAGCTTCTCCTACTATATCACAGGCTTCCTCATTCTGCTGGGCGTGCTGCTGGGGCGCTTTATCTGCGGCTTTCTATGCCCTTTCGGCTGGTTTCAGGAGCTGCTGCACAAAATCCCCACTAAGAAGCTTTCCACGAAGAGGCTGAAGCCGCTGACATACCTGAAATACGCTGTCCTGCTGGTGATGGTTTTCCTGCTACCGGCGTTCCTTGTGAACGATGTTGGCATGGGAGACCCCTTCTTCTGCAAATACCTCTGCCCCCAGGGCGTGCTGGAGGGGGCCATCCCGCTGTCCCTTGCCAATTCCGGCATCCGGGCGGCGCTGGGCAAGCTGTTTACATGGAAATTCAGCATCCTGCTGTCGGTGATTGCGCTGAGCGTACTGTTCTACCGACCGTTCTGCAAGTGGCTCTGCCCGCTTGGCGCGTTCTACGCGCTGTTCAACCGGGTGTCCCTCTTCCAGATGAAGGTGGATAAGAATAAGTGCGTCTCCTGCGGGAAATGCGCCAGAGCCTGCAAGATGGATGTGGATGTGACGAAAACGCCCAACCACACCGAGTGCATCCGCTGTGGGATGTGCATACGCGCCTGCCCCACGAAAGCCGTGTGCTTCCGCTACGGCTTCGGAGACGGTAAAGATAAGGCAAAAGCAGCGGAAACGCTACAGACAAACAACAATAACAGGGAGGAATAAAACGCATGAAGATGAATAGGACGAATACTGCCGGCAGAATTCTGGCGCTGCTGCTTACTGCACTGATGGTGCTCTCTCTGGCAGCCTGCGGCACAAAGGGCGGAGACAAAATGGACGGAATGAGCAGCGAACCGAAGAATGCCGAGGAGGCGCTTGCCCTGCACAAAAAGCTGATGGAACAGGAGAACACGATTCTCTCGCAGAACACTGCGCTCTGGGAAAAGGTTTTCATGGCAGCTGATAAGGGCATGACCTTGCAGGAGGACGGCAAAAACTATGGTGAATTCTTGTTGGACACCATCGAAGGTTCCAAAGACCAGTTCACCGACGAAGAGTATGAGATGCTGAAGGAGTCGGCCACGGAGATCAGCAATATCGAAAACAAGCTGACCGAGCTGGAAAACAAGTACCCCGAGATCATGCAGGAATCCATCGACGGCGCTATGAGCGTGCCCGCGGGCAGCGACATGACCACGCCGCCTGATGACGGCAGCATGCAGAAATTCCCCGCCTTTGAGGGCAAGGACCTGGATGGCAACACGGTGAAGAGCGACGAGCTGTTCTCCGCCAACGCCGTCACCGTGATGAATTTCTGGTTCACCACCTGCAATCCCTGCGTGGGCGAGCTTTCCGAGCTGGACGCACTGAACAAGGAGCTTGCGAAGAAGGGCGGCGCACTCATAGGTGTCAACACCTTCACATTGGATGGCGATGAAGCGGCAATTTCCGAAGCAAAAGATGTACTGGCCAAGAAGGGCGTGACCTACCAGAATGTGTATTTCGCTTCCGACGGCGAGGCGGGAAAGTTCACTACAAACATTTTTGCCTACCCCACCACCTATGTGGTTGACCGCAACGGCAATATCGTGGGTGACCCCATCGTAGGCGCCATCACGGAAAAGAAGCAGGCGGAGACGCTGCAAAAGCTCATCGACCAGGCTCTTGCCGCCGATATGGGCTGACAAACGAATTTATCTTCTTAGCAAGGAGGGATACACCATGTATCGGAGAGTATTGCCGCTTCTGCGCTCAAGACTTGAGTGGGAATAAACATACCGTCCCCTGCCCGGTATCAGAAAATCTGGCCGGGCAGCTTCTTTTTCTCCTTTGGCGGGAAACGCGCCTCGAATGCTTCAAAGCCTTCGGGATCCCTTTCAGCCACAAAGTAGCTTTCGGGGTCGTGATAGGTGCCGGTTATGCTATCGAGAAAGCCGGTTTCCAGCTCCTTTATGAGGAAATATGGAACTACCGTGTCATCGGGATCGGCATAACGGATGCCTTTTGTGCTGGCCACGACAAAGCCGGACTTGCCGTAGAAGTCTATGTTGCCTGTGATGGCCAGCGCCTTTGCACCCATATCGCGTGCATTTTCCATTGAGTAGTCCAGAAGCCGCTTGCCGTAGCCCTGCCGCTTGTACCCGGGGGCGATGCTGATGGGGCCGAAGGTCATTATGGGTATGGCCTTGCCGCCGGAGGTCATTATCTCGGAACGGGAGTACATGACGTGGCCTATCAGCTCACCGTCCTTTTCCATCACAAAATCCAGCTCAGGCACAAAGTCCGGCGCGCTGCGATAGCAGTGCAGAACATAATGCTCTGTGCAGCCGGGGCGGTATACGTTCCAGAAGGATTCGCGCGTAAGGTTTTCTACGGCGCGGTAGTCGGCCGGGGTCTCGTTGCGTATTATTATACTCATATCTATATCCTTATCTCTTTGGGTTAGTTTTGTTGAATTTTGCTATGCTCTTGAATTTACGCTCCTTTGCGGCGCGGCTGCCTGTGGGGCCGGCTGCATAGGCGTTTTCTAATGCCAGCTTTTCATAAGACAAAAAGCGCTCCTCTGACAGCTCGCCCCTTTGCAGCGCGGAACGCACTGCGCAGCCGGGCTCGTTTTTATGGGTGCAGTCGCCGAAACGGCATCGGGCGGCCAGCTCCTCTATATCGCTGAAGGCTGTGCTGAGGCCAATGGAGGCGTCCCATATGCCAAGCTCCCGCATGCCGGGAGTGTCTATCACCGCTGCGCCGTTGGGAAGCATCAGCAGCTCCCTGTGGGTGGTGGTGTGGCGGCCCTTGTCGTCGTTCCTGAGGCCGCCGGTATCCTGCCTGTCCTCGCCCAGCAGCCGGTTGATGAGGGTGGACTTGCCTACGCCGGAGGAACCTACGAAGGCAACTGTCTTTCCTTGGGAGATATAAGGCAGTATCTGGTTATAGCCGTCCAGCGCCATGGAAGAAGTGACAAGTACATCTGCCCCGATAGCGATGCTGGCGGCCTGGGCGGCCTTTACTGCGGGATTATCGCAAAGGTCGGCCTTGGTAAGCACCACTACGGGCAGGGAACCGCTTTCCCACGCAACGGATAAGTAGCGTTCCAGGCGGCGCAGGTTAAAGTCGCTGTTCAGCGACATGCAGATGAATACGGTGTCAATATTAGCGGCAACGGCCTGCTCCATCCTGGCTGTGCCTGCCGATTTACGGAGAAATAGGCTTTTACGGGGCAGCACACGGTTTATAACGGCCGCCCCGCCGTTTAGGGCTGCCATCACATAGTCGCCCACAACGGGGTAATCCGAAGGGGAGGCTGCTTCATGCTGGAATTTACCGGATACCGACGCCAGCTGATCCCCTTCGGCGCTTATGATGCGGTACAAGCCCTTTTCCTGGGAAACTATCCGGCAGAGGGAAAGCTCAGGGTATTGGATGCTTTGCTCCAGGTACTGTGCAGGTATAAGGGTGAGCTTCATATGTTCTTTTCCTCCCTCAGCCTGTTTCCGGCTTTTTCCAGATAGCTGTCCGCGGCGGCAATTATGCCGTCCTTGGCCTCTGCCCCGTCATATACGCTGTACATCAGGAACATAGGCCCATAGAAGCCCAGGGCTTTTTCCATAGGGTCGGCGTATCCGAGGCTGCCGAAAATATCCGCCACATAGCCCAAAGGACCGGAGACCAGATACTGCTGGTACAGCCTGCCCATCTCCGGGCTGCGGTACTGCTCAAGCGTCAGCATTCTGCGAAAGGAGGAAGCAAAGCTGTCCTGTGTCCAATACCGAAACTGCGCCTTGCCGTATTCCACCAACCGGTCTACAGTGACCCTGAGGTATTCCTCCTCCATATTGGAAACAGACCCCGTGGGCATTTGAAATTCATTTGCGCGCTCGGCGTCATGCCGCTCCATGCGGCTTACGATGCTGTCAAAAATATCCCTCTTGTTTTTATAGTGCTTATACAGCGCACCTTTCGTTATGCCCAGCTCGCCCGCTATGGCGCTCACCGGCACAGCCTCGTAGCCGTCTCTGGCGAACAGGCCGAGAGCTGACAGCAGAATGCTCTTCTTCGTATCGCTCATGCAACCTCCGTGTCATGTTATAAATAAAGTAAACAATCGTTTACATATATTATGATAAACGATAGTTTACTTGTCAAGAGAAAAATTCCGGGGTTTTTCGATAGAGAAGGCCGGAGCATAGCCCCGGCCTCAGAGTGTCAAAAAAGTGGCTGAATGCCACTTTTTTGAGTTTTACGGGTTTTGCCTCTCGCATTCGCTCCCGGGCGGCAAAATCCGCAAAGTACGAAAACCTCTGGGTTTTCATCCGTTCTGACGCACACCCCCCAGGGGGCCTTCTCTTGCCCCTGCGGGGCAATTCACCTTGTGTCGTCAGAGCCGGATTAAACATAAGGGGCTGCGGCCCCTTATCAACCCTGGGGTTTTTCGATAGAGAAGGCCGGAGCATAGCCCCGGCCTTGAACAGTTGAATGGTTGAATAGTTGACGCGGATTAACGGCCGTACTGGCAGTCGTTGTTGCCGGAACTGGTGATCCACATTTCAAGCATGTTGATGGGGTCGTTGAAGTCGGCGATCCAGCCTTCGCGGGCGAAGTCGAAGTTGCCGTTCTTGCGCTCCTGGAGGAATACGTTCCAGTCGCACTGCTTGATGGTCATGTCGATGCCGATGGCGGCCAGATCCTGCTGCATAGCCTCAGCGATCTTTACATGGCTGGTGGCTTCGTTGGTCAGATACTCGAGGGAGATGGGGGTCTCCGCGGAGAGCATGCCGTCGTCGCCGAACTTGTAGCCGGCAGCCTTCAGCAGGGTGCGGGCCTTCTCAACGGTGCCCTCATAGTCGTTGTTGATGGCAAAGGGATCAAAGTAACCCTGCTCTACCAGGTCGGTCTTGAAGATGCCGCCGTTGCCGTCCGCCATGCCGTAGGGGATGAAGGAGTTAGCGGGCTTCTGGCCGCACTGAGCTACGTTCTCGATGATGTAGTCGCGGTCGATGAGGATGGAGAAGGCCTCGCGCATGCAGGCGGCCTGCTCGGGGGTCTTATCGGCAAAGAGGGCGCTCTTGCAGTTGAAAGCCGCATAGTAGGTGCCCAGAGCGTCGATGATGTGGAACTCGGGGTTGACGTCCTTCAGGGAGGCGATCTCATTGGTGGGAACGGTATCGATGAAGTCTACGTCGCCGGCGTTGTAGGCGGAGTAGATGGCGGTGTCATCAGCGGAAAGCATGAACTGGAGCTTGTTGACGGTCACCTTGTCGGCATCGTACCAGTAGGGGTTCTTCTCATAGGTCATGGAGGTGTCGTGGTTCCACTCGGTGCAGACATAAGCGCCGTTGGAAACGAAGCCGGCATCCTGGCACCAGCCGCCGGGGGAGGTCTGCCAATCCTTATAGGCCTCAACGGCAGCCTGCTTCACGGGATAGAAGGTGGGGAACGCCATAAGGTCCTCGATGTAGGCGCAGGGCGCGGTGAGGACGAACTCGAAGGTGGTGGCATCCTTGGCGGTCACGTTCAGCTCATCGGGATAGCCCGCGAAGCCGGCGAACATATAGCCATAGTCAGCTGCGGTGGCGGTGGCGGCGGCGCGCTTCCATGCATACTCAAAGTCGGCGGCGGTCAGGTCGGAGCCGTCGGACCACTTCAGGCCCTCGCGCAGGGTAACGGTGTAGGTCAGGCCGTCGTCGGATACGGTGTAGCCGGTGGCGCAGGCGGGAACGGTGTGGCCCTCTGCGTTGTAGGTGTAAAGGCCGGAGAAGGAGTTGGCTGCCAGGCAGGCGCCGTCAACGGTGCTGTTGAGGGCGGGATCCAGGAAGTCAGGCTCGGAGGCCAGGTTCAGACGCAGGGTGTCGGAGCCGTTGCTCATGGTAGCGTACATGAAGAACTTGGTCTGGAAGAGGTTGGCGTAGATGCCGTCCACATAGTCCTTCTGCATATACAGGTCGTTGTAATAGTAGAAGGGCAGTATGCAGTAGTTGGACATGAGAATGTCCTCAGCCTGATGCATGAGCTCGGTACGCTTTGCGTAGTCGGTCTCGGTCTTGATCTGGGTGATCAGGTCGTTGTACTGGGTCCAGTCGGCAGTGGGGTTGATGAAGGCGTCGCTTACCAGAGAAGCAGCGTCCGCATCTTCTGTGGTGGCGGGAGTCTCCTCGGTGGTAGTGGGCTCGCTGGGAGTTTCAGCAGCAGGGCTGGAGCAGGCAGCAAATACGCCGCAGCACATCACAGCGATGAGAAGCAGTGCGAGTACTTTTTTCATGGTTATTCCTCCATTTTTTTTATTTAGTAAATACCCGGAAGGGTAAAATACTTTTGAAGTTATTTGTTCCAGCAGGCTACCATGTGGCCGCCGCCCCGGTCGGTCAGCTCGGGACGCTCCATGGCGCACTGCTCCGTAGCGTAGCGGCAGCGGGTGCGGAAGGGGCAGCCGGAGGGCATATTGAGGGGGCTGGGAACGTCGCCCTCGAGAACTATGCGGTTCTTTTTGCGGGCGGTCTTGGGGTCGGGTATAGGCACTGCGGAAAGCAGGGACTGGGTGTAGGGGTGCTTTGGATCGGACATAAGCTCGTTGGCATCCGCAAGCTCCACTACGTGGCCCAGATACATTACCGCTATACGGTTGGAAATATGCTGTACGACCAGCAGATCATGGGCTATGAAGAGGTATGCAACGCCCAGCTGGCTCTGCAGATCCTCAAACATGTTGATGACCTGCGCCTGAATGGATACGTCCAACGCGGATACGGGCTCGTCGCAGACTATGAATTTGGGGTCTACGGCGAGGGCCCGGGCTATGCCTATACGTTGGCGCTGGCCGCCGGAAAATTCGTGGGCGTAACGGGTGGCATGCTCGGAGTTAAGGCCTACCAGCTCCATAAGGCTTATTACCTTCTCCCGGCGTTCCTTGCGGTTGGCGCAGAGGTGGTGTACGTCGAGAGGTTCGCCGATTATATCCTCGGCAGTCATGCGGGGATCCAGAGAGGAATAGGGGTCCTGGAACACCATCTGCATCTTGGCGCGCATTCGTTGAATGTTCTTTTTTGTGACTTCCTCGCCTTCAAAGCGCACTGTGCCGCCGGTGGGGTTGTACAGGTGAAGCAGGGAGCGGCCTACGGTGGTCTTGCCGCAGCCGGACTCGCCTACAAGACCCAGTGTCTCGCCGGGCTTTATGCAGAAGGATACGTCGTCAACGGCCTTGAGCGTCATGTTCTTGAAGCCGGAGCGCACTTGGAAATACTGTTTCAGATGTTCAACTTCTACGAGATATTCGCTCATATTATTCAGCCTCCTCAACAGTTCCGATATTATCGCGGGTATTTATCCAGCAGGACGCCCTGTGGTACTCGTTGATTATGCGTTCCTCGGGCACCTGTTCAAGGCATATCTTCATGGCCTTGTCACAGCGGGCGCAGAAGGCGCAGCCCTTGGGCATGTTCAGCATGTTTATGGGGGTGCCGGATATGGGCACCAGGCGCTCCTTCATGTTGGTGATGTTGGGTATGCTGCGAAGCAGGCCCCTGGTGTACTCGTGGCGGGGGTTGTAGAATATCTCGTCGGCAGTACCCCGCTCGCAGAAGCGGCCGCCATACATGACCACTATCTCGTCGCACATTTCCGCTATTACGCCCAGGTCGTGGGTGACCATTATTATGGCCATGCCCAGCTTCTTCTGGAGGCTCTGCATGAGCTCCAGTATCTGTGCCTGTATGGTCACGTCCAGAGCGGTGGTGGGTTCGTCCGCAATGAGTATATCCGGTTCGCAGGCCAGCGCCATGGCTATCATGACACGCTGGCGCATACCGCCGGACAGCTCGTAGGGGTACTGCTTGAGGCGCTTTTCGGGTTCGTTTATGCCGACCAGCTTCAGCATCTCAAGGGCCTTTTCCATGGCCTCGTGCTTGCTGCTCTTTGTGTGCAGCAGCACCGCCTCGGCTATCTGGCTGCCGATGGTGAATACCGGGTTGAGGCTGGTCATGGGATCCTGGAAGATTATGGAGCAGCACTTGCCCCGGAAATCCTGCATCTTGGATTCGCCCCAGCGGGATATATCCTCGCCTTTATAGAGTATCTCGCCGCTGGTTATGCGGCCGTTGTCGGCCAGTATCTGCATGATGGAGTAGGCGGTGACGCTCTTGCCGGAGCCGGATTCGCCCACTATGCCCAGCACCTTTCCGGCGTCCAGATTGAAGGATACGCCGTTTACCGCCTGCACCTCGCCGTGGTCGGTGGTGAAGGAGGTGTGCAGGTCTTTTACGCTAAGAAGATGTGTAGTATTTTCGCTCATGTTTATCACCTCTTCAGCTTGGGATCGAAGGCGTCCCTCAGGCCGTCGCCCAGAAGGTTCATGGAAAGAACTATAAGGCAGATGGTAAGCGCGGGGAATACCAGCTTATAGGGGTATGACTGGAGACCGTCGCGGGCATAATTGGCGAGGGAACCCAGAGAGGGCATGGGCGCACGGACGCCCATACCTATAAAGGAAAGGTAGCTCTCGGTAAATATGGCCGAGGGTATCTGCAGGGCGGTGGTTATGATTATGACCGATATGCAGTTGGGCAGAATGTGCTTTCGGATTATGCGCCCGGAGCCTGCGCCTATGGACTCGGCGGCCAGTATGTAGTCGTTCTCCTTTATGGAAAGTATCTGGCCCCGGATAAGGCGGGCCATACCTACCCAATACAGAAGGCCGAATACCAGGAACAGCGATATCATGTTGGCTCCCAGCTTGTTGAGAAGGGAACCGTTCGGGAAGTGTATCAGCTCATCGAACACCACCGCCAGCAATATTACCATCAGCATATCGGGCAGGGAGTAGATAATATCCACTATGCGCATCATTATCAAGTCCACTTTACCGCCTAAATAGCCGGATATACTGCCGTATATGACGCCGATTATCATGACTATGATGCTGGCGAAGAGGCCTACGCAGAGGGATACGCGGGTGCCGTATATTACGCGGACGAAATAGTCGCGGCACTGCTCGTCTGTGCCGAAGATATGGGGGAAGCGCTGGCCGCCCTGGGCTATGTACTCCTGCTCCATCTCGCTGTAGGTGAAGGGAGCCATGTTTTTTGCGCCCTTATCCCGCCTGCCGTTTACGGAAAGTATCTCGGAATACTTGTAGGGTACGATCATGGGCGCAACTATTATGGTGATTATGATGAGAGAAAGCACTATAAGGCTGCCCACGGCCAACGGGTTCTTGAAGAGCTTGCGCATACCGTCCCGGAAGAAGGTAGTGCTCTTGCTCATAACGTCCTGCTGCCGCTTTTCCTCTTCGGTGGCGGGAGCAAACTTATCAAGGTCTATCTGCATGCTCAGCGGGTTCTTTTTGGGAAGTGAGCTGTTGTTCTGTTCCAAGAGTATCGGCCTCCTTTCTTTAGTCGTAATTGATGCGGGGATCCACCAGCTTATACAGCAGGTCGCATATGAGCGTCGCCGCTACCATAAGGGTGGCAAGGAAGATCGTGGTCGCCATTATCATGGTGTAATCCCGGTTGGTTATGGCGCTTACGAACTTGCTGCCTATGCCGCCTATGGTGAATATGGTCTCGACTATCATGGAGCCGGTGATTATGTAGGCGATCTGCGGGCCCGCATAGGTTATCACGGGAATGAGGGAGTTCCGCAGGGCGTGCTTGAATATAACGGTCCACTTGTGTACGCCCTTTGCCTTTGCGGTGCGGATATAGTCCTGACTCAGCGCGTCCAGCATACTGGTCTTGGAAAGACGGGTGATGTAAGCCATGGGGTACGCGGAAAGCGCTATTACCGGGAGCACATAGCTGGGGTTGTTAGGGCTCCAGACGGGCACCCAGCCCAGCTTTATACAAAATACAAGCAACAACAGGGTTGCCAATACAAAGCTCGGTACTGCCGTAAACAGAGTAGAAAGGAATACTATGACGCGATCCGGCCATTTGTTGCGCATGAGCGCGGCAATGCTGCCGAATACCGTTCCGCATATCAGAGCGATGGATATGGCGCGAAGGCCGACCTTGCAGGATATGGGGAAGGATTCGGATATGATGCTGCTTATTTCGCGGCCGTTCTTGAGGGATACGCCGAAGTCGCCCTTGAAAAGTTCCTTGATATAGATGCCGAACTGCACCACGAGGGGTTTATCCAGGTTATATCTGGCGTTTAGCGCGGCGATGGTGGCCGGGTCGAGAGCCTTTTCACGGTTGAACGGGCCGCCCGGGATGGCGTGCATAAGGAAAAATGTGATTGCGCATATTATGAATACGGTGAGAATTGCAAGCAGGAGGCGCTTGATGATGTATTTTGTCACATTCTTCCCTCCTTTCTGAGTTATTATTTTTTACCGACTGTGTATTTATTTATTATAATATTGACGGCGTTGCTCGTCAATATGTCATTTATGTGGCAAAGCGATAAAACCCCGGCCCCGCCAAGGGGGAGAGGGGGAGAGTATGCAGATGGGAGGCAGAGGAAAGAAAAAAGTGGCTTAAAAGCCACTTTGTGACTGTCGAAAAAGTGGCTGAACGCCACTTTTTCGAGCTTTTACGGGTTTTGCCTCTCGCATTAGCTCCCGGGCGGCAAAACCCGCAAAGTACGAAAACCTATGGGTTTTCATCCGTTCTGACGCACATGTCGTCAGAGCCGGATTAAACATAAGGGGCTGCGGCCCCTTATCAACCCCGGGGTTTTTTGACAGACTGAAAGTGGCTTAAAAGCCACTTTTTAATTATTCGTCTTTATAATATGCGTTGATTTTTATTCCTCAGTGTGCTCGCCGCCGCCTATGTCGAGGAACTTTATCTCGTTGCCGCAGGCCCGGACGAACTTGATCAGGTCGTAGCGGTGCATGGCGACGGTAGCGTCGCTGGTGAGGGGATGGCAGCATACCATCTCGTCCCGGAGGATATCCTTGTCCACTACCAGAAGGGTCTTGTGCTCCTTGTCGTTCATCAGGGCAAGAGGGGTGACGGCGCCGGAAACTACGCCGAGGTTTTCCTGCAGCATTTCGTCGGTGCAGAAGCTCAGGCGGGATACGCCCAGCTTGCGGCTCACCTCGGAGGTCCTGAACTTCTTATCGGCGCGGATGATTATGATAAAGAAGTTGGTCTCGGTATGGTCGCAGGCGTAGATGTTTTTAAAGTGCTTTGCTCCAACATCGGCGCCTATGCCCTCGCAGTCCTCCATGGTCTTGGCCAATGGGTGCTCATAGTAGTAGTATTTAATGCCAAGCTCATCAAGCTTCTCAAGGGCGGGTTTTGCGGCTTCTCTCATAGTTCAATAGCTCCTTTCTCATAAAAAAGCTTATTATAGTCAAAACGAATATCAACTTTGACTATTTTACCACAGAGCAACTGCGTTTGCAATCTGAAGCTGAGCTGTTTTTTAGGGCTTGAGCCGCCTTGTAATAGGCACTGGGCTGTGGTATCCTTTTTTCATGCACACAGAGGGGGCAAGCTCATGAAAAAAGGAATGCTTATAACTAACGGCTTTGTAGGCGAGGAAAGCTTCAAAAGCCTTTTCAGGGCCCTTATGGAAGCGGCTGAAAAGGAAAGCATAGCCATAGAGCAGCAAAGCAACGACAGTCTGCTTTTCGATATAGCGTCTGGAGAGCCGCTTTTCGATATAGACCGATACTCCTTCGGCATATTCTGGGATAAGGATATAATGCTGGGACAGATGCTGGAAAAATGCGGCCTGCGTCTTTTCAACAGCGCCAGGGCTGTTGCCCTCTGCGACGACAAGGCGCTGACCCATGCGGCGCTCTCAGGCAGGCTGCCGATGCCCAAGACGGTGCCGGTGCCCCAGACGTACAAATACGTAGGCTACGGAGAGATGGCCTTTTTGAAAAGGGCGGCGGAATATCTCGGCCTGCCGCTGATAATCAAGGAATGCCGCGGCTCCTTCGGCAAGCAGGTATATCTTGCGGATACGGAGGAACAGGCGGCGGAAATAATACGCTCCCACGAGGCCACGCCCATGATAATGCAGCAGGCGGTCAGGGAAAGCTTCGGGCGGGACGTGCGCATATACGTAGTGGGCGGAGAGGTGATGGGCGCCATGCGGCGCAGCAACGACCGCGATTTCAGGGCCAACATAGCCAATGGCGGCAGTGCGGAGGCATATGTGCCCAGCGACGAGGAAAAACACCTTGCGCTGGAGGCGGTAAGACTGCTGGGGCTGGACTTCGGTGGTGTGGACATATTGCATTCACAAGAGGGCCCGCTGCTTTGCGAGGTAAACTCCAACGCACACTTTGCGGGCATGGAAAAGAGCACCGGAGCGGATATTTCCGGCGCCGTAATGCGGTACATAAGGAGTGAACTTGAAAAATAAACTTTCTTTGCCACAGGATAAATGGAGAAGCCTGCGCGCCTGGTAAGGTTAATAAAATGCCCGTTTCCGTTAAAAAAATATAAAAACCGGGGTTGGCAAGCGGCGACTCATATTTTATAATAAAACATATAAAAAACCTCAATAAATAAGAACGCTCGGCCTGATCGATTTTTATATTTTCGGAGGACAGATGCAGGAAAACAAGGAACATCACCGAACAGGTATAACTGAAGCCATAGCCGAAGATGCCATCCATATAATGGAGGGCGACGAGGCTATAATTCACGATCCGCCGGAAAGCCACAGGCTGAGCAAGACGCAGCATACGTTTCTGACGGTGCGCAACATATTCGTGGTAATAGCGGGCGGGCTGTTCATATTGTCCATGCTGCATATAGAGCCCATATATCATTACTGGAACATACTGAAATTCGTGGCGTATATACTGGGCGCAGGGGCATACGGCGCGGAAGTTATAGTGCTGACGGACGGCTGGCGCAAAAACCCCGGCTTAAAGGAGATGTTTATGCCGTATATGTTCGGGGTGCTGTATGTGCTGCTGGGGTTCAGTTACCTTCTGGGAAATCACTGATAAAACGAATAATGGAAAGGGACGGATAACCGTCTGCAGCCTATCTGCCGGTTGGGCGGATGGGCATTTTTTTGCAAAAAAAATAGAGCCGCCGGCGTCCGGCGGGGAGCGTCATCCTGCCGCTGCCCCACCACGACGTAGAGCTCTATACCTCCGGCCGTTTTTGAAATTCAGCTCACTGGGTCGGAGGAACGTTATTCCCTCTTATTTGTTCTCAAGAAACTGGTTTATGGTATCTACCAGCGCGTCGCAGTCTATGCCGTGTACGGCGCATGCCTGCTCAAGGCTCTCACCATGGGCCATTATGCAGCCCAGGCAGTGCATACCGGCTTCCATGAGCAGGTCGGCTATGGCGACGTCAACGTGCAGTATCTCTTCGATGGTCATATCCTTGTTTATAGTCATATGTGTTTTCTCCTTTGTGCGGCATTTTCCTACATTATATCATGGGCAGAGGAAGAACAAAATATGCTTTTTGTGATGAACGATAAAAAACAGGCAGGGAGCCCTATCACATTTTTTTATATACAGCCGGGGAGGTTTTGGTGTAGAATATACATAATACTATGCAAGAGGCTTAAGGAGAATATGCGGGATAAGATAAGCGACGCGGACCTTTACCTCTGGGGCGAAGGTACAAATTCATATGCATACCTCACTCTGGGCTGCCATAAGGCCGAGCACAGGGGCTATGAAGTATACCGTTTTGCGGTATGGGCGCCAAACGCGGTGTCCGTAAGGGTAGTAGGCAGCTTTAACGGCTGGAATAAAGACGCGGATCCCATGCACCCCATAGGTGAAACGGGAGTATGGGAGGCTTTCATCGGCATTGCCCATCAGGGTGATACATACAAATACGCGATTGAGACCCGTATGGGTGAAATAATATACAAGGCGGATCCGTTTGCCTTTTATAGCCAGAAGCGGCCCAATACGGCCTCCGTCATATGGGATCTTGAGGACGGCTACCTCTGGGGCGACGGGGACTATATGGCCGCCTGCCGCAATGAGGACAGCCACATGCTCCCCATGAACATATATGAGGCGCATCTGGGCTCATGGGTAGAGGGGCTGGACTTTCCGGCGCTGTCCCGGCGGCTGGTAGGCTATGTAAAGGAGATGGGCTATACCCATATAGAGCTGCTGCCGGTATCCGAGTACCCGCTGGATGACAGCTGGGGCTATCAGGTTACCGGATATTATTCCATCACCTCCCGCTACGGCAACCCGTCGCAGTTCAAGGAATTCATAGACCAATGCCATCAGGCGGGGCTGGGCGTGATAGTGGACTGGGTGCCTACTCACTTCTGCAGGGATGAGCAGGGCCTGAGGCTTTTCGACGGCACTCCCCTTTATGAGCATCCCGATCCGCGCAGGAGCGAGCAGCCCCAGTGGGGTACCACCCTCTTTAACTTTGAAAAGAACGAGGTGAGGAGCTTCCTCATATCCAACGCCGTGTTCCTCATGAAGGAATACCATATAGACGGGCTGAGGGCGGACGCCGTGAGCTGTATGCTTTACCTGGACTATGGCAAGCGGGACGGGGAGTGGCTGCCTAACCGCTACGGCGGCAGGGAGAACATAGCGGCCATAGACTTCCTCCGCCAGCTTTCGGATACCGTGCGCAGGGAATGCCCAGGGGCGCTGCTGATAGCGGAGGAGAGCACCGCCTTCCCGGGAATGACCGCGCCTACCTCAAAGGGCGGGCTGGGCTTCGACTATAAATGGAACATGGGCTGGATGAACGACGTGCTGGACTATATGTCCATGGACAGCTACTTTCGGAGCTACCACCACGACGAAGTAACCTTTTCCATGTGCTATGCCTTTTCCGAGCACTATATACTGCCCCTGTCCCATGACGAGGTGGTACACGGCAAAAAGTCCCTCATAGGACGCATGCCGGGGGAATATGCGGATAAATTCAGCCAGACGAGGCTGCTTCTCATGTATCAGATGGCCCATCCCGGAAAGAAACTGACCTTTATGGGCACAGAGCTTGCCCAGTTCATAGAGTGGAATTTCCGCCAGTCGCTGGACTGGCTGCTGCTGGATTACCCCACCCACGAGGCCATGCAGCAGTTCGTGAGGGAGCTTAACCACTTCTATACCCGTACCCCGGCGCTGTATCAGCTGGACGACAGCTGGGACGGCTTCGAATGGATCTCCGTGGACGATCGGGCCCACAGCGTGCTGGCCTTCCTCAGAAAGGACGCCGAGGGCAACAAGATACTCTGCCTGTTTAACTTCACCCCTGTGGAGCATTATCCCTACCGGGTGCGGCTGCCCTTCATGGCCACGCTGGATCAGGCCATATCAAATGTGGACATGCGCGAGATAAAGGGCGTAGAGACGGTGCAGCTGGAGGACGGTTATTATGCGGACATAATGCTTTCGCCATACGAGGCGGTGTATTACTACGTGAACGAGACGGAGCCCGGCCAGCAGCTGCAATAATCCTTACCCGATGCAAAACATTTTCCCGCCCCTTTTCGCCGGGGCGGGACGCTATCATAGATCATATTAAAAACAAGCCTTTTCATTTACTGAACACAATTTCCCATGGATGTACGAGGAGGTTTTATATGGTAAGAAAAAAGGTCGTTGCCATGCTTCTGGCAGGCGGGCAGGGAAGCAGGCTGAGCGTGCTGACTAACCGCATGGCCAAGCCCGCCGTGCCATTCGGAGGAAAGTACAGGATAATAGACTTTCCTCTCTCCAACTGCGTGAATTCCAACATAGATACGGTGGGCGTGCTGACCCAGTATGAGCCTCTGGAGCTCAACGCTTACATAGGGACAGGCCAGGCCTGGGATCTTGACCGCAACTCCGGCGGCGTATTCGTGCTGCCCCCCTACCAGTCCAGCAACAGCGGGAGGTGGTATTCCGGCACCGCCAACGCCATATTCCAGAACATGGCCTTCATAGACAGATATGACCCCGAGTATGTGCTCATACTTTCAGGCGACCATATATATAAGATGGATTATGCCCTGATGCTGGATTACCATATAAGCAAAAAAGCCGACCTTACCGTGGCCGTACGAACCGTGCCCATGGAGGAGGCCCACCGCTTCGGCATAATGAACACGGACGGCGAGGGCCGCATAGTGGAGTTCGAGGAAAAGCCAAAGCACCCAAAGGGCAACAAGGCGTCCATGGGCATATACATATTTTCATGGCCGGTACTGAAAAAGTACCTCATACTTGACGAGCAGAACAAGGACTCGGAAAACGACTTCGGCAAGAATGTAATACCTTCCATATTGAATGCCGGCCTCAGGGCCTTTGCCTACAGCTTCGATGCCTACTGGAAGGACGTGGGCACGGTGCAGAGCCTCTGGGAGGCCAACATGGACCTTATCTCCGATGACCCGCCAATAGAACTCAACGACCCTGATTGGAGGATATACAGCAAATCCCCCTGCATGCCCCCCCACTGCGTAGGCGGCAACGCCACAATAAAGCGCTCCAGCATAACAGAGGGCTGCAATATATACGGCACCGTGATACACAGCGTAATATTCGCAGGCGTGGACATCGAGGAGGGCGCAGAGGTGGTGGATTCCGTGGTGATGCCGGGCGCCGTCATAAGAAGCGGCGCAAAGGTACACCGGGCCATAATAGGCGAGAACTCCATAGTCGGAGAAGGTTCCTTCGTGGGCGCCGAGAGAAGGCCTGAGGATGGGGAATACAATACTTCTCTTACAGACGATATAACCCTCATAGCCAGCGATACAGAGATAGAGGCGGGCAGGAGAGTTCCCGTAGGCATGATAGTTAACGCCACAAGGAAGGAGGCCTGATCTCATGGGAAACGACGTATTCGGCCTTATCTATACCGGTGAATCCAGCATGCAGCTCCGCGATCTGACCTACTCAAGGTCGGTTGCCGCGGTGCCCTTTGCGGGCAGATACCGCTGCATAGACTTTATAATGAGCAACCTTGTGAACACGGGCATTTCCAACGTTGGCATAATTGCCCAGAAGAACTACCACTCGCTGATGGATCATCTGGGCTCCGGCAAGGAATGGGAGCTGCACAGGAAGCGGGACGGCCTGTTCATACTGCCTCCCTTCGTGACCAGAGACAATACCGGCATATACCGGGGTACCATAGACGCATACCATTCCGTGATGGGCTACATACGGCGCAGCTCCCAGAAGTACATAATAATCTCCGGCAGCCACACCGTATTCAATACCACCTTCGACGATATGATAGCCCAGCACATACGCACCGGGGCCGACATAACCTTCATGTACAATGAAGTCGGCATACATCACCCGGACGACCAGTTCAACGAGCTGCGCTTCAATCTGGCGGATGACGGCAGGGTGACCGGCATACAGCTCAACCCGAACCAGCCCGCAACGCCCCATTCCTCCTGCGACGTGGTCATGATGGAAAAGACGACGTTTGAATACCTAATCGAGGACGCATACAGCAGGGGGGATACCGACTTTCTCAGGGATGTGCTCCTTCGCAAGGTAGGAGAGCTTAAGATGTACGGCTGGAGGTACGACGGCTACGTGGGCTGTATAAGCTCGCTGCCCGGCTACTTCAACCACAATATCAACGTGCTCAAAAGCGAGGTGAGGCGCGATCTGTTCAATCCCGAGCACCCCATATACACCAAGGTAAAGGACGAAGTACCCGCCCGATATAAGGGGGACTCCAAGGCCCGCAACTGTCTGGTTGCAGACGGCTGCGTGATAGAGGGAGAGGTGGAAAACTGCGTGCTGTTCCGCGGCGTGCATATAGGCAAGGGAACAAAGATAAGCAACTGCGTAGTGCTGCAGGCCTGCGACATACAGGAAGACTGCGAGCTATCGTATGTAATACTGGATAAGGGCTGCACCGTCCGCCAGGGACGCCGCCTTGCGGGCTACGACAGCTTCCCCATAATAATCAGAAAGGGCAGTACGGTTTAAATGCCAGAGAAAAAGAAAACCAAGGCCAAGGCCGAGGAAAGGATAACGGAAGAAATAAAGGAGACCCCAAAGCAGCCGCCATATAAGGTGCTGTTCCTGGCCTCGGAGTGCGTGCCATTCGTAAAGACCGGCGGGTTGGCGGACGTTATAGGTGCGCTGCCAAAGGAGCTCAAAAGGCAGGGCGTGGACGTGAGGGTGATGATCCCCCTGTATTCCGCCATAGGCCCAAAGTATCGGGAACAGATGACGCGCATATGCGAGTTTTATGTACAGCTCGGCTGGCGCAGCCAGTATTGCGGCATACTCACCATGGAGTATCAGGGAGTGCCGGTGTACTTCATAGATAACGAGTACTACTTTGGCCGGGGCTACATATACGGCCAGAGCAACAGCGACGAGGGGGAGCGCTTCGCCTTCTTCTCCAAGGCCGCGCTGGAGGCCATGCCCCGTATAGGCTTCTTCCCCGACGTGCTCCACGCTCACGACTGGCAGGCGGCAATGAGCATCGCCCTTTTGCGTATGCAGTACGGCAAAAGCCCGGATTACCGCCGCATACGCACGGTGTACACCATACACAACCTGAAGTATCAGGGCGTATTCAACTGGCCCTTCATGGATGAGCTGCTATCCATAGGAGCGGAGCACTTTACAGGCGAAAGCCTCGAATATTACGGCGATATAAACTTCACAAAAGGGGCGCTGGTGTATTCCGACGCCATAACCACCGTCAGCCCTACCTATGCCGGCGAGATACAGTCCCCCGAATACGGCGAGACCCTGGACGGAGTGCTGCGCTGGCGCAGCCGGGACATATACGGCATAATGAACGGCATAGACGAGTCCCTTTTCGACCCCGCCACGGACAAGGCCATATATGCGAATTACTCCATTGACGACATGAGTGGCAAGGAAAAGTGCAAGGAATCGCTCCGGACGGAGTTCTGGCTGGATAAGGATGCTTCGCCCATAATCGGCATGGTTACGCGCTTTACGGATCAGAAGGGCCTCGACCTGGTGGAATACGCCATATCCGCGCTTATGGAAAAGGGGGTGCAGCTCGCCGTTTTAGGCAGTGGGGACGCGCGCTATGAGCATCTCTTCTCCTGGGCGAGCTGGCGCTACGGCGGCAGGATAGCCGCAAGGTACAGCCACGACCCAGCCCTGGCCAACCGCATATACGCGGGCTCCGATATGTTCCTCATGCCATCGAGATTCGAGCCCTGCGGCCTGTCGCAGCTTATCGCCCTCCGCTACGGCACGCTGCCGATAGTGCGGGAGACGGGCGGCTTGAAGGACAGCATAACCCCATATAATAAATTCACGGGGGAGGGGCTGGGCTTCACCTTCCGGCAGTATAACCACATAGACATGCTGGGAGCGGTGGACAGGGCAATCGAAGCCTACCGGCAGCCTGACATATGGAAGGGCCTTATGAAGAACGCCATGAGCGCCCACTTCACATGGGAGAAGTCCGCAGGCAAGTACATAGAGCTTTACGAGAGACTGAGCGAAAGGTAGAAGGACGGCAGGACTCAAGGCAGCTCACTCTGGCCCCTTAAAAGGGGCCTCAGAGTGTCAAAAAAGTGGCTAAACGCCACTTTTTTGAGTTTTCTCATTCGGTGCTTGCGCCTATGGCGCGGCCAGCACCTCATGCAGGGAAAGCCTTGCTACGCAAGCGCCTTTTGCGGATTTGCCGCACACCCCCCAGGGGGCCCTCTCTTGCCCCTGCGGGGCAATTCACCTTGTGTCGCCAAATCCGAATAAAGCCATAAGGGGCTGCGGCCCCTTATCAACCCCTGGGTTTTTCGACAGTCTCTATTTCGTGGGGCGGCATATGGTGCATACAGGGCAAAAAAATGTGACAATGTTGCGAAGTGCGGTACTAACGAAATATTTTATGCTAAAATTTTAATTATGATGAAATTCGACCAGCGATACGAGAAATACAAAGCCCCCTTTGGCGCGGTGGAAGCGGGCCGCCCGGTGCGCTTCTTTATGGAAACCGACAGGGACGACAGTAAAATAACACTCAGGCTCTGGGTAGACGGCCGGGAGGAGATGATTTCAGGCGCCCGGGAAGAGGGCGGCGTAAGCTTTACTTATACCCCGGCCCACAGCGGTATCGTATGGTACTATTTTCTGATTGACGGCCCGGAAGGCAGGCGGTATTACAGCGGTACAGAGGGCGAGGGAAGCATATACACAGAGCAGCCGGATTCCTACCAGCTGACGGTCTACGACCCCTATGAAACGCCGGACTGGTTTAAAAATACTATCGTTTACCAGATATTCCCGGACAGGTTCAACAGGACGGGTGAAATACTCGGTATAGAGGAGCATACGCAGCTCTTCGGCGCGCCGAGGATACATGAAAGCTGGGGCGACAGCCCGGATTACCTGCCGGTAAACGGGCAAAGGTACTATGTGCCGGAGGACTTTTTCGGCGGCAACCTGTACGGCGTAAAGGAAAAGCTGCCATATTTAAAATCACTGGGCGTGGGGTGCATATACCTCAACCCCATATTCCTTTCCTCCACCAACCACCGCTACAACACGGCGGACTACATGACTGTTGATCCCATGCTTGGGGGAGACAGGGCGTTAGCCGAGCTGGCGGCGGCTGCTAAGGAATACGGCATACGGCTCATGCTGGACGGTGTGTTCTCACATACCGGCAGCGAAAGCGTTTATTTCAAGGAGGCTCAGAGCAATCCCCATTCCCCCTGCCGGGACTGGTACGACTTTACCGAGTACCCTGACAAATACCGCTGCTGGTGGGGCTTTGAGACGCTGCCCGAGGTGAAGGAGCTTACCCCCTCGTATATGGAATTCATAGGCGACGTCATGGAAAAATATGCCAAAATGGGAATAACCTCATGGCGGCTGGACGTGGCGGATGAGCTGCCGGACGGATTTATAGAATTCCTGCGCAAAAGGCTCAAGAGCATAGATCCAGATGGGGTGCTCTTAGGCGAGGTGTGGGAGGAGGCCACCAATAAGCACAGTATGGGCGGCCGGCGTAAATATGTGGACGGCCATGAGCTGGACAGCGTGATGGATTACCCATTCCGCAGGCTGCTTATGGATTTCTTCCTCGGAAGGATCGACGGCGAAGGGCTGGCAAGGGGCCTGCTCCGGCTTATGGAGAACTACCCGCCGCAGTTTTACGAAAGCCTTCTCAATCTCATGGGCAGCCACGATGTCGTCAGGGCCATAACCGCGCTTGCGGGGGCACCTGACAGGGATTCCCTTACGAGAGAGCAGCAGGCGGCGTATTCCCCCACTATAGAGCAGCTGAAGGCGGGCAGAAAGCGCTTCATGGCGGCGGCCGCGGTACAGTATATGATGCCCGGCGCCCCCTGCCTCTACTACGGCGACGAGGCGGGGCTTACAGGCATGGCGGACCCCTTCAACCGGGGCACATACCCATGGGGTCAAGAGGATACAGAGCTCATCGCATATTTCCAAAAGCTGGGAGAGCTGCATAAACGCGCCAAAGGCGGCTGCGCCTTCGCGGGGCGCGGCGATGTATTCGCGCTGTACCGGCCGGAGGTCATATGCATGGTAAACAGGAGCTGCGAGCCGGTAACGGCCTGCTTTGCGGATAAGGATTTTTGCGGCAATATCAGGGCCGAGCTGGAAAACGGCTGTATAGAAAGGGAGCTGCCCCCATACGGCGCGGCGATACTTATAAAAGGACAAGAGGAGCGGGCATAATATGTTCAACAGGTGGTTTCAGGGAAGATACGGCGTGGATCAGCTCAGCAGGGCGCTGATAATCGCGAGCCTTATAGTATCCGTGATATCCTGGTTTTTCGGCAGGGCGCCGGCAGGGGTGTACTACGCGCTGCGCGGCATAACGCTGGCGCTTATCGCCTTTGCGCTTTTCCGTATGCTTAGCCGAAACTTTTACGCCCGGCAGCAGGAGCTGGCCCGGTATATGAACATGGAGCGCAGCGTGCGCAACTGGTGGCAGACGCTGCGCATTCGCCGGCAGAACTTTGTAAACGTACAGAAGGAAAAGAAAAAATACAAATACCTCACCTGCCCCCAGTGTATGCAGAAGCTCCGGGTACCCAAGGGCAAGGGCAGGATAAGAGTTACCTGCTCCAAGTGCGGCAACAGATTCGAGGCAAAGAGCTGAAAACGCCCTGTCATATTCTACCTGAATAGCGCCTCCATACAGGCGGCAAACTAAGGCTGACTACGAAACAGGAGGTACTTAAGAATGTCAAAGGCAAAGAGCCAGACCATCGGCTGCAAGGTCACAAGCTGCGCATACAACATGAGCGGATGCGACTGCGGGCTGGAACGCATCGAGGTTGAGCCTATGTGCGGCTGCCATACCGGCAACCCCGAAGATGAGAGCCTGTGCGGAAGCTATAAGTGCAGGGACTGAAAGTAGGCAGACAACAAGGCGCGGGTTCGCGCCTTTTTCATGCAGCGAGGTATTATGCGGATTTCCGTACCGCAAGGGAAGCACTGTCCTTGGACGTTAGGCAGAGTACCTTTCCCTGCTGCCATTGACAGACCGTCAGGCTAAAATCATAGAGATATAAGCAGATTTCATATCTTGTTATAGGGACAGGCGTAGGATATAATATAGGGCAAAGGAGGGTGAGGCGAATGACTAACGAAGAAAAGATACTTGAAATGCTGGCAAGTATACAGACCGACATGAACGGCATGAAGACCGACATGAACGGCATGAAGGCCGACATGAACGGCATGAAGGCTGACATGAACGGTATGAAGGCCGACATGAACGGTATGAAGGCTGACATGAACGGTATGAAGGCTGACATAAATGGTATGCAGGCCGACATGAACGGCATGAAGGCCGACATGAACGGCATGAAGGCCGACATGAACGGCATGCAGGCCGGCATGAACGGCATGAAGGCCGACATCGGTGAACTTAAGGCAGATGTGAGCAACCTTAAGACAGAGGCGATCAAGACCAACCTGCGCATCGAAAACGAGATAATTCCTAAGCTCAAGGTTTTAGCCGAGGGTCACGCCATGCTCTCTGAAACGCTTGCCCCAAAGAGCAAAGTAGACGAGCTGCAAAGCGATGTGGAACTGCTCAAGATAGTCGTTAAAAACCTCAACTCCGAAGTTCAGCAGCTTAAGAAAGCTCAGTGATATAGATAAATAAAAAAACGGCTCCAGGGCCGCTTTTTTATTTCCGTCATTTCTCGTCTCGCTGGGCAATGGCGCGCTTTTCCTCCAGCCGATTATTCACCCATTCCCCAATAAGGGTATACAGCACCGCCATTATGGGCACGCAGAGTATGGCGCCCATTAGTCCGAAGAGACGGGCACCGAACAGCACCGCTATCATCACCCACAATCCGGATATGCCCACTGCGTTTCCAACCACCTTGGGATATATGAGGTTGCCCTCTATTTGCTGTATGGCCAGCACGAACACTATGAACCACAGGGCGCGGGGAGGGTCCACAACGAATATTATGGAGAGGCCTATTGCGCCTGATACCCATGGGCCCACTATGGGTACCATCTGGGAAGCTCCTACTATAACGCTTATCAGCACTGCGAAGGGGAAGCCCAGTATCTGCATCCCCATGAAGCACATCATGCCAAGTATAAAGCACTCTATGAGCATACCGTATACATAGTTGTGCAGCGATTTATTGGTGCGGGCGCATACATCCAATATTCTTGCGGCATGCTGCTCGTTGAACACGGCTTTTATGAACTTGCGGCACTGGCACAGCAGGTTTTCCTTGTTCGCGAGGGCGTATATGCTGATTATCAGCGCAAAGAGCATATCCACGACCACGCCCACGGTGCTTACGGTAAAGCGCAGCAGGCCGGAGGCGAGACCGCTTATGAAGCCGTCCAGCTTGTCCAATATGTCCTCGGACACCTGGCGAACCTTTACGGCTATGTCATCGTTGAGGTTCAGCCTTTCCCATACGTCGGTGCCCCATTTAATCAGGCTCTTGGAGTAGGAATCGTAGTTTTCCGCCAGGGATTTTATGCTGTCGACCAGCTTGGGACCTACTATCACTATCAGCACCGTGATTATGGAAAGCACGAACAGCATCGCCATCACCACGCATATTACCCGCTTGAGCTTTGAGGCGCGCCATTTTGAAAACAGCCTGTTTTCCAGAAAGCACATGGGCATATTGGCTATGAAGCTTATGGCCATAGCTATGAATATGGGGCTGATGGCGTCGAAAAAGCCCCCGACTGAGCTTTTTACGGCGGTCAGGTTTTCGATTATCTCATATAATATTACGCCGAAGGCCACTATAAAAATGTATCTTCTCGAGGACTTCCAAAGGCCCTCCATATCCTGCTTATCCTTCAATGGAACCCTCCGAAGCTGAATTTTTGAGAGCCTCCTGCTTCGCCTCGCGGTCGAATTTTTCCGCGAGCAGCTTGGCGGAGATGTAGGCGGAAATGGCGTCTATCGCCATGCGGTTCCTGCCGCCCCGCATTACGGCAAAGTCGGCCTCCCGAATGTATTTGCTTATGTATTCCTCGTACATGGGCTTTACGGTCGCCATGTACTGCTCGGCTATGTTTTCTATGGAGCGTCCGCGAACCCGTATATCCCGCTTTATGCGGCGGAGCAGGCAGACGTCCACATCGACGTGCATATAGACCTTCAGGCTCATGAGGTCGGTTATGCGCTTATCGCGGAACATATGTATGCCCTCGAGTATGAGCACGTCCATGGGCTGTATGAGCTCGTCGCTGTCCACCCGCATATGCCTGGCATAGTCGTAGCCCTTTCTGGTTATGGGAAGACCGCCTTGCAGACGCTGTATGTCGGCATAAAGCTGGTCAAAGTCAAATATATCCGGCTCGTCGTAGTTTATATGTACCCGCTCCTCAAAGGGCAGGTCAGAATGGTCCCTGTAATAGCAGTCCAGGCCGATTATTGCCGAGGTGCAGGTAAGGGAGTCCTCTATTTCCTTCGCAAGGGTGCTCTTGCCGCTGCCGCTGGCGCCGCATATGCCGACGATTATCATGCTTTAGATATTCCCCCGATCGTGCTTTTTTATCATTATAACCCCGAGCGGGGCATTTTGATAGACGCAAAATCCAAAATTGTCCTGAATTGGCTGCGGCTTACGCCTCACTGCGGGTTTACGATTTGTTTGATTTTGCGTTATAATATTTGTGCTATAATATTTCAGACAGTATTTTATATTTTGGATATCCGGGAGACGCTGGCAGATGAAAAAAAGCCGAGGCTTATCAAACATAAAGACCATACTGCAAAACGCATTCAGGCGGCTGGGGCTTTCCCTGCGGCGCTTCGGCAGGCGCGGCGGCATAGGCGGGGCCATAGGGCGGCTCGCGCTGGGCGTAAAGCGCCGGGATAAGCGCACCATAACGTCGCTGTGCGCATTTTTGGGCTGCCTCGTGCTGCTCATAGCGGGCATATCCGTAATATCCGCCAACCGGCCTCAGCAGAGTATGCAGGGCGTAATAACCTCCTCCGCCGGCATAGTAGACCTTACAGGCGACTATGAGAATGTTCAGGCGGACAGGGAAGCAAAGGAGCTGGCGGCGGGGCCGACCCCCAAGCCGCTGTATTTCCAGCAGGGCTTTGAGGATGAGAACATAGCCGAGATACAGCAGAGGCTGATGGACCTCGGCTATATGGACAACGACGAGCCCACCAACTACTACGGCCCCAACACGAAGGAGGCGGTGGAAATATTCCAGCGCCAGCACGGCGTTACGGTGACGGGCGTGGTGGACAGGGCGACCTACGAGAAGCTGTTCTCCGACGAGGCGCTCACATACATGGCGGATCTCGGCATAAGCGGCTCCGACGTGGAGGATATACAGTCGAGACTTCGTGAGTTGGATTATTTGGATAAGGTCACAGGCTATTTCGGAGAGGAGACCGAGAAGGCGGTCATAGAGTTCCAGAAGAACAACCGCCTCAGCGTGGACGGCAAGGTGGGGACCCAGACCCGCGAAATGCTATACAGCGAGGACGCGGTGCCAAAGAGCCTGAAGTACGGCGAAAAGAGCGATGATGTGCTTCGCTATCAGAAGCGGCTGAACAAGCTGGGATACCTTTCCAGCACGCCGGACGGTACCTTTGGGAGGGACACCGTGAACGCGGTCAAGAGCTTCCAGCGGCAGAACGGCCTTACGGTGGACGGCTACATAGGCCCCTCCACTAAGGAGCTGCTCATGAGCAGGAACGCCAAGGCCAGCGTGATATCATTGGGCGAGACCAGCAGCAACGTAACAAAAATTCAGAAACGGCTAAAGGAGCTTGGCTACCTCAAGAGCAGCGCCACGGGCTACTTCGGCACCTCAACCGAGTCTGCCGTATCGGCCTTCCAGAAGCGCAACAAGCTCAGCGCCGACGGCAAGGTAGGCAAGGGCACCATGGCCGCGCTGTTCTCCAGCAAGGCCAAGAAGGCACCCAGCAACTACAAGCCCTCGTCGGGCGGCTCATCGTCGGGAAGCAGCTCCTCCGGAGGCGGCACCGGCGCGCTTACCGGCACCATGGGCAGCGTTGACAGGTTCATTTCCGCGGCCCAGAGCAAGATAGGCTGCCGGTACTCAAAGGGCGGCAAGGGGCCGGATAAGTTCGACTGCTCGGGCTTTGTATACTGGTGTCTGAGGCAGGCGGGCGTGAACCAGAAGTACCTCACCTCCTCCGGCTGGCGCAGCGTATCGGGCTACACTAAGGTCACCTCCCTATCCTCCCTGCAAAGGGGTGATATAATCGTATTCCGCGGCCACGTGGGAATAGCCATGGGCGACGGGACGATGATAGACGCCTCCAGCGGCAACAGCAGAGTCATACACCGCAGCTGCATGGGCGACTGGTCCAGGCGCAACTTCATCTGCGCGTGGAGGATATTCTAAAAAGTGATTCAAGAGATAATAAAAAAGCGGCTTAAAGCCGCTTTTTTATGCTTATATTAGGTTTATTCCACCGTTACCGATTTGGCAAGGTTCCTCGGCTTGTCGATATCGCAGCCCTTGAGCAGAGCCACGTAATAGGCGAAGAGCTGTAGGGGCAGTATGGCCAGCGAGGGCAGAACAAAGGGATCGGTCTTGGGTATCCACATGACCTGATCGGCGGTTTCCTCTACGCCGGGAGTGCCCTCAGTGGCAAGCGCCAGCACTACTGCGCCCCGGGCCTTTACCTCGCGCATGTTGCTTATCATCTTTTCGGTCAGGGGACTGTAGGTGCAGAGGGCCACTACCAGGGAGCCGGGCTCTATCAGGGAGATAGTGCCGTGCTTCAGCTCGCCCGCAGGATACGCCTCGGAGAATATGTAGGATATTTCCTTCAACTTGAGGGAACCCTCCAGCGCCAGAGCGTGGTCTATGTTGCGGCCTATGAAGTATATGTTGCGGCAGCTGAAATGGAGGGATGCGAGGTACTTGATATGGTCTGACTTTTCGAGAAGGCCGCGCATCAGGCCGGGCAGCTCCTCTATGGCGTCCAGACAGCTTTTAAGCTCGCCGTCGCTTACCATATGGCGGCAATGTCCCATGTACAGGGCAAGCAGATAGCATACGGAAAGCTGCGCGCTGTAAGCCTTGGTGGTGGCCACGGCTATCTCGGGGCCGGCCCAGGTATATATGACATCCTCGCTCTCGTTGGCGATGGTGCTGCCCACTACGTTTACTATTGACAGCACGTGGGCGCCGCGCTTTTTCGCCTCGCGCAGGGCAAAGAGGGTATCTATGGTCTCGCCGGACTGGCTTATGACTATGGCTATGGTCCTGTCAGTCACTATGGGATTGGAATAGCGAAACTCCGATGCCAGCTCCACCGTGACGGGTATGCGGGTGTAACGCTCGATGTAGTGCTTCGCCACCTGGCCTACGTAGCTTGCGGAGCCGCAGGCCACTATGAATATCCTGTCGCAGGCCCGTATGTCCTCCGCCGATATATGGGAAAGGCCGAGGTCTATGGCGCCCTCCTTTATACGGGGGCGGACGGTGTTGCGTATCACGTCGGGCTGCTCCATTATCTCCTTGAGCATGAAGTGGGGGTAGCCGCCCTTTTCGGCGGCGTCAGCGTCCCATTGGATATGCTCTATGTTTTTGTGCAGCTCCTCGCCGTAGCGGTTGTATATCTTCACGCTGCCGGCAGTAAGCACAGCCATGTCATATTCGTCAAGGCGTATGACCTGGCGGGTGTGCTTGAGTATTGCAGGCACGTCTGAGGCGATGAAGTTTTCGCCTTTGCCCACGCCGACTATAAGCGGGCTGTCCTTGCGTACGGCGTAAAGGGTATCCGGGTGATCGGCGAAGATTATGCCCAGGGCGAACGCGCCGGAGATGAGGCTAAGGGCCTCCCGTATGGCGGCCTCGGGGCCGTCCTCGCGGTTGCTCCTGTAAAGGTGCTCCACAAGGTTTGCGGCTATCTCCGTATCAGTCTCGGACATGAAGGAATAGCCCTGCTCGGTAAGAAAATCACGGAGCTCGATGTAGTTTTCCACTATGCCGTTGTGAACCAGAGCCACATCGCCGTGCTGGCTGAGATGGGGGTGGGCGTTTACGTCGTTGGGCTCCCCGTGGGTTGCCCAGCGGGTATGGCCTATGCCGAGGCAGCCGGGCAGGGCTCTGCCGCCGTCCGTCATTTCCTCCAGCACGCTCAGCCTGCCCTTGGCCTTCACGACGCCAAGCTTATTGCCGTCTGCGATGGCTATGCCTGAGGAGTCATAGCCGCGGTATTCAAGCTTTTTGAGGGCCTCCAGTATGAGGGGCGCGGCCTGCTTGGGGCCTATATAGCCTACTATTCCACACATTGATAAACTGTTTCTCCTTTGATGAATTAGTCCCAGAGCTTTTCGGAGTATACGCCCTGAGCCTTGATCTTCGCTATGCTCTCCATAACCGCGGACTTATCCTCCTTGTATGTCACGCCGAACCATCGGTCGGGGCTTTCCTGGACCTTTACCCGCACCCTGCCCTCAGACATAAGGGTCTGCACAGCGTTGGGCAGCAGATCCTCATATTTGGCGGGGTTCTCCTTTATGCCCGCTTCGAAATTGGCTTTGAATACATCCTCCAGCATGGGAAGGATATCCGGCTTGAAGCCCCAGCAGTTCATGGAGACGGGGGTGCCCTCCGGAAGCTCGATGAAGGTTTTGCCGTCGTCCTCTGTAAAAGCGCCGCCGTGCTCCCGCTTGAATATCCTGCGCCGCTCCACTATGTGGGTGAGGAAGCCTTCATCGTCCACCTCGCATATGCCCCGGGCTACGCTGCCGTTTTCGGTGAGGGTATTTTCCAGCTTATAGCCTATCATCAGCTGCTCGTCTGAGGGCGTGTCTCCGGCGAGGAATTCGTAAAGCTGTTTATAAGCGGCAGGGCCATAGTAGTCGTCGGAATTAATGACGGCGAAGGGTCTGCCGCCGATCTCGTCTCTTGCACAGAGCAGGGCATGGGTGGTGCCGAGGGGCTTTGTGCGGCCCTCTGGAGCCTTCAGGCCATGGGGCAGCTTATTCATCTCCTGAAACGCGCACTTGACGTTGGCGCGCCGGGATATCCTGCTGCCGATGGCATCCATGAAGTCCTGCTCAATCTCATGCTTGATTATGAACACAAGGTCGTGGAAGCCGGCGCGTATTGCGTCGTAGATTGAAAAGTCGATTATCAGGTTACCCGCGGCATCGATGGGGTCGATCTGCTTTAGCCCGCCGTAGCGGCTGCCCATGCCAGCGGCAAGCAATACGAGTACAGGTTGTTTTTTCATTTGAAATGTTCACCTCCGTATGCTTAGTTTTTACATATTGGAAATATGCATTGATGCAGGTGTATCTCCCGCCCGAAGGAGCGGGGCGCTGCGTATTTTTTGACTATATCGGTTATGGTGCTTTCGCTCATGCCCGGGACATGCTTCATGGCGGGAAGCAGCCGCTTCATGGAGTTGTCGTCCACAAGGCCAACCAGCTCCAGGAGCATTTTGGTGGCTCCTTCGGCTGTGGGCGTCTCGTCGAACACCGCCTCTATGCTTTCGTTGAGTATGCGAAGCTCAATTATACGGGTATCCGGCGTTTGGAGGAAGCTGGTGAACAGCGTAATGCAGGCTTCGTTTTCACCTGCGGACCATATTCCCCGGGTGGAGACCAGATGCTGCTCCTCCTTCATTATAAAGACGGAATCCGTAAAACCTCCGTCCATATCTATGTATACCGTATTGCGTTCGCACTGTTCGTAAAATGTGACCGCCAGGCCCTTTTCCGTTGAGCTGAAGCGTATTATGTCCGCACCCTTGCTGTAGCAGCCGTGAACGTTTTGCAGCGGCTGCGGGAAAAGGGAGCCGTAGTTGTCGAAAAGGCGGAACTCCCTGCCGTCAAGCAAGCTGCGTATCTTATTGAAGGCGATTTTGTCCGTCCCGAGCCCCTTCCTTTCAGGCTCGGGAGAAAACACCAGCTTGGCGAGATACGCCTTCAGGCTGTCATAGCCTGGAGGGTAAGGCGCGAGCTCCCTGTCGGAGCAGGCCCAGAAGCAGGAATCAAGCAGCTGCATTAGGGACGTCTTGGCGAAGAGCTGTGTGCTGCCGGAGTATATTACAGCCACAGCATCGTACTGTGGGAATATTACCGCATACTGACCGAAAGCGCCGTTGAACTGATAAGCCCCGCCGCCGCTCATCCATATCTGGTAGCCGTAGCCGTGCCTCATTTCGCCGTTTGGAGTGGGCATCTGGGGCGAGGTAGCGGCGTCTATCCACTCTTCGGAGAGGAGCCGCCGTCCATTCCATACCCCCCTGTTTAAATACAGCTGGGCTATCTTGGCAAGGTCTTCTATGCAAAGGTTCAGCCCCCAGCCTCCCTTTTCCATGCCCTTGGGGCATGTCTCCCAGTGGTGGCTGCGTATGTCCAGCGGCTCATACAGCCTGGGGGTGAGGAATTCGGTAAGGCTCATGCCCGTCTTTTTTCTCAGTACGGCTGAGAGCATATAGGTATTGAGCGAATTGTATTCAAACTGGGTGCCCGGCTCGAACTTGGGTACGGATTCCATGAACATCTTTACCCAGTCCTCGTCCAGAGCGCTGCCCACCTCGTTGAAGCGGACCCCTGTGCTCATGGTGAGGAGGTGCCGTACCGTCAGCATTTTCGACCACTTGTTTGCGGGCTTGCCGGCATAGCCGGGAAATATGTCCTCCAGGCGCTCGTCTATATCCATGAGCCCCTCGTCCACAGCCATACCTATGGCGGTAGAGGTGACGCTCTTGCTGGCAGAGTACAGCATATGGGGGATCTCAGGCCGATACGGGGCGTAATACCCCTCGGCGAAGACCTTGCCGTGGCGCAGCAGCATTGCGGAATGTATGCCCAGCTCGGCGGTATTATCGGAAAGGTTCCTGAAGAACCGCTCCACTACCGTGCTGGAAAGGCCCGCCTCCTCAGGGGTGCAGCGAGGCAGGGATTCCCTTGCGGACAGAAGGGGAAGGCTCCCCATCTGACGCGTGTAGCCGTAGGCGGGTATGCCATCCGTGTCCCTTTTAAGCATTTTGATGAGCAGTTCAAGGCTGCGCATCTGAATGGTAATGTCCATTTTTCCTCCGGATATTGAGCCTTGACAGGCTTATTCCTGAAGTATTTTATGGTGCTTGGCTTTCCCTTATACCGCCGGGTCAGGATTGGGCTCCCCTGCCATGGGGATATTGCGTCCGGTGCGGTCAACGTAGAAGGCGGCGTTGGCGGCGTAGATATAGGGGTTGAGCCAAAGGTCTCCTATGCCGCAGGTCAGGGCGCTGAGTATGCCCCAGCCTATGAAGGACAGGTTAAGGCAGAACAGCCGCCACTTGTGGCCCGCCATAAGCTCCTTGCTCATGTTTACCGCCTCGCGAATGCCCAGGTTGGGATTTTCCGCCATAAGATAGGGGGCAAGGCGGTAGCGGTAGGCGGCTATAATGCCGGGCACGATAAACAGCAGCGACCAGAGCCATATAAACAGCGCCATAAAGAGGTTGAGACCCATCGCCTTAAGGAATATATCGAAGCGGGAGAATATGACGGATACTTCACCCTGACGGTTCTCAGCCACAAGGTCTATGTAATACTTGTTAAGGCCCATTTCCAGCGCCCCTGAGAACAGCAGTACGACTATGCTCAGCACAAGGGCTATAAGTGATCCAAAGAGACTTGTCTCTGTATCCGCCGCCGCGAACCCGGCAAAGAAATCGTTATAATTGCCGGCGAAGAGCGTATCAAAGTCCATATGGCCCATATCTTTTGCAAGGTTGTATATGCTGCTTATGCCGCATATGAGGCTGAATATAAAGGTTACCAAAACAGATCTGCCCCAGTGGCCCCTGAGCTTATCCCGGGCTATACGGCGAAATTCGCTTGCAGTAAACATAACAAGAAAACCTCCTGAAATGAAATAAAAAAATGAGTAAAATCAAAAGCGGGGGCGGGTGCCGCGCGGGAGTTACGCAAAAGAGCGGCAGCCGCCCCCCGTAAAGCCAAGTTTGCCTAAGTATCAGTCGTCTATCCTGCAGCCGGAGCAGCCCTCGCAGCTCTCCGCATCGCAGTCCAGGCGGGCATCAACTATCTTGGAGAGGATATCCATCTTGTCCTCATCGGCAGGGAGAAATTCCTCGTATTCGCCGTTTACCTGAATACGGAAGACGAACAGATCCCGTTCATCGTCATCAACTGCTGCAGGGTCTATCATTACGGCGTACTCCTCGTTCTCATAGTCGAAGTAATCAACTACCTCAAGCTCTATCTCGTTGCCTTCTTCGTCGTTGAATACCACTATATCCTTATCCAGATCTTCCATATTAAAAATCTCCTTTAAAAAATCTCCATATTACTGGTAAGCATATTTTACCTCATGGCGGCTTTTACCGCAAGCTAATAGAGAGATAATTGACATCGTGTTTACATTATACAAAAAGAGCCGCCTGCTTGCTCAGGCGGCCCTGTGAATATGTATATGGAGTTTTATCGGAAATACCGGGAAGAAAGCTTTGTATAAAGCCTATGGTTTTCTGTGTGCTGCTATCGCCTCCCCTCTGAGTGGCAACCTATGGGACTTATCGGAGGGGGGACGCCCGGCTTCGGTGAATTTACCGGGTAGGTATTGTTGCGTGTTGCTGTCATTGGGCTGTTATTGCGCCTCCTTTCCTTGAAGTGATTATATAATACCAGGGAGGTGTGGCGGAAGTTTGGCCCAAAGTTATACTCTTGTGGCGGTTCTATTAACGGTTTTCGGATTTTTATTTAAGCTTCTGTGAACCGGCGGGGGCGACGTCGAATACCGTCAGGGTATCGCCGTCTACGCTGAAGCGCACGTCAAAGCCGGAAAACTCAAAGCCGTACTGCTCCCCGTCCTGCTGGTATGCGGGCCGCGGGTCCTGGGAAAGGGCGGAAAGCAGCGCCTCCCGCTTGTCAGCGGGAAGGGCAATAAGCAGCTCCTCCGAAAAGGCCACCTGAAGATTCTTTTCAAGTTTTTCTCCGGCAAAGCCGTCCTTTGCCTCCGGGTGGCTGTCGGTAAATGAAAGATATGGCTTTATATCGTATATGGGGGTGCCGTCCATAAGATCCGCTCCCTCCACTGTGAGCACATGGCCGAGGCCGGGACGGTTTTCCATGGATACCAGCTTTACCGAGGACAGCCCTATGGGGTTGGGGCGGTAGGGGGAACGGGTGGCAAATACCCCCATACGGGTGTTGCCGCCAAGGCGGGGAGGCTTTACGGTTGGACGCCAGCCCTGGCGTTCCACCATGGAAAAGCCCCATATGAGCCACAGGTGGGAGTAGCCCTCGATGCCCCTAAGGGCGTTGGCGTCCCGGTATTCAGGCTCAAATACCACGGTGGAAAGCTGTCCGCCCCCCAGGCTGCTCTGCCGGGGTATGCCGAATTTCTGCGTAAAGTCGCTCTTTATGCGGGCTATGACCTTTAATGTGAAGGTGTCGGCCATGGCTTACTTTTCAGCCCCGGGAAGCTCTGAGGTGCAGTGGGGGCAGCGGGTAGCCTCATCGGGTATTACGCTGAGGCAGTAGGGGCACTTGCGGGGCTCCTTCTTTTCCTCGGGCTTTTTTACCATATCGTGCAGCTTGTTCATGGACTTGACAAGCAGAAAAAGCACAAAGGCTATTATTATAAAGTTCAGCACTGAGGTTATGAATGCGCCGTAGGCTATGGAGGCCCCGCCGATGTTCAGGGCTTTATCGCTGAAGTTCTGTCCTGCAAGTATGCCTATGACGGGGGAGATTATGTCGTTTACCAGGGAATCCACTATGCCCTTGAACGCGCCGCCTATGATGACGCCCACGGCAAGGTCCATGACGTTGCCGCGCATGGCGAACTCTTTGAATTCAGCAAGAAACTTCTTCATATAAAAAATGCCCGTCCTTTCCAACAGGAAAAATCTACAGGCATTATTATATCACACAAAATCGGCGGACAACTATATGTTTCTGTCGCTGCCCATAAAGAACAGCGCAACGGTATCCGGGCCTACGTGACTACCGGTCACAGGCACTGATCGCCGGTCATTATGTTGAGTATCACCCGGTCCGTCTGCTTCATACCCTGGCTTGCCAGCAGGCCGACGTTGCGTATGGTGTTCTCGACGCCCTTTGCAACTATGCCGTCGCCGCCCCGGAACTGCTGGTCGTTGACGTACATATAGTAGCCTAATATGCCGGCCTCCACTGCGGAGGCTATCTTTGCGGCGCAGGAGGGTTTTGCCCCGTCGCATATAGTGCCGGAGAGTATGGCCACGGCGTTCACTATGGTATGGGCTATGGCCCTGTAATCCCCGCCTAAAAGATAGGCTATGCCCGCGCCCGCGCCGCAGCCCGCGCTGACCGCGCCGCAATAGGCTGACAGCCTGCCTATGCCGGTCTTTTGGTGTATGGTGACAAGGTCGGATACCAGCAGGGCCCTGTAAAGCCGCTCGTCGCTGGCGCCTATGTGCTTTGCGTATCTTATTACGGGGACGGAGGCGGTTATGCCCTGATTGCCGCTTCCGGTGACTATCACCACCGGAAGCTCGCAGCCGCTCATGCGCGCATCAGACGCGGCGGCGGCATAGGCGCGGGCCTCGTTCTTTATGTCGCTGCCGAACTCGGAAAGCAGCACGCGCCCCACGTTTGCGCCCCAATCGCCTCTTAGGCCCTCCTCCGCTATGGCGGAGTTGCAGCGTATCTGGTTGTCGAGGAGCGGCTTGACCAGCTCCACGTCCACTGTATCCGCAAAGCGCACTATGTCCTCTATGTTCAGCACGCTCTTATCCTGAAGGTTATCCTCTGCGGAGTCGGACGGGGGAAGCTCCATGAGGACTGCGCCGTTCCTCTCCTCGCGTATTATGTTGGAGTGGTTGTTGGCTATATGTACCATTGCGCTGTCGCCGCCCCTGTATCCCGTGAGCCGTATATCCAGCATCCTGCCGTTGTCCGAGCAGCTCACGGCCAACGGCGTGACTTCCATGTATTCCCTTATGCGGCTGTGCTCCTCCTGTGTCACATAGGATATGACCTGAAGCACCTTTTCCGCCCTCCCCGCAATTATCCCTGCGGCTATGGCGGCGTTTATGCCCTTCAGCCCGCCGGTGTTAGGCACTATCACGCTCTTTACGTTTTTAAGTATGTTGCCGCTTACCTCGGCCTCTATGCGCTCCGGCTCGCCGCCCAGTATGTCGCGCATCTTTGCGGCGCAGTAGGCTATGGCTATGGGCTCGGTGCAGCCCGTTGCCATCAGCAACTCTTCCTTTAGTATGCTTATGTAGGCTTCTGTAAGTCGGTTATTCATTGCTTCCACTTCCTTGACGTTATTTTTATAAAAAAAGAGAAGGTGTACCCGTGCTGAGAACGGGAAAATAGTATTATCATATATTATATTACAGTTTCGGCAATTATCGCAAGACCGGCGGGTGCAGATGTGCTATACTTAAAAATGATACCGCGCACACACCTATCCGCAGGAGGCCGCCGTGAACAGCATTTTTAAAGGAAAAGGAATAATAGTAGGATACACCGCCGCGCTGCTGCTTGCCGCCGGACTGGCGTTCGCGTTAAGTGCGCTTCCGCCTGGGGCAGGGCGCGAAAGGCAGGAGGCGGCTGCTGCGGCGAAGTATAAAGAGGCCTTGGCGCTCATGGACGGGGGGAGCATGGACGAGGCGCTCTGGCTGCTGGAGGAGCTTCCCTACGGATACAGGGACGTATATCCCCTGACAGCCTACATAGAGGCGCTCAGACTGTATGAGGCGGGAGAGGATCCTTATTATTATGACGTGATAAGCCGACTCAGCCATATATCCGAGGATTACCCGGGAGAGTATTCCGCCCAGATAAGCGCGCTGCGGCGGCAGGCGCGGGATAACTTCGGGCGCGAGGCGGCTCGGCGCAGGGCGGCGGACCCCATGCCCACACCATCTCCCACGCCGTGCTTCCGGCCCACAAGCCCCGCATCTGCCGGCAGCGGGCCGGACGACCCATACAACGCGGCGGACTTCACGGGCCCGGAGGACTTTTATGAGGAAAACCGGGACGCCTTCGACAACATAGATGATGCGGAGGCTTACTGGCAGGAGAATAGCTGAAGGCGCACGGGGGGACCGACGGAACGAAGCGGGCTCACGCGCATAGCCTGCCTGCCGGCGGGGACGTAACGGTACCCTAATCCCCGTTGTACTGTCTTTTGACGAGATACACGCCGATCACCACTGCGGCCATGCCGAAAAGCTCCGTGACCGTCGGCTTTTCGCCAAAGAGCAGTATGGCGTATACCGCAGCGAAGGCGGGCTCGGACAGGCATATGACCGATGAAAGGTTCACGCTCAGGCTGTGCTGGCAATGGGCAAGGAGGTTCTGCCCTATCACCTGAAGCGACAGGGTCATTCCCAGTATGGGCCATATCTCGGCCCATGTGCGGGGCACCTCTGGCCCCTCCGCGAGCGCGCCTATTATAAACAGCACCGCGGTGGTAGATATGCTGCATACGAACATTATGGCGCTGGAGGATACGCTGCCGCTGGCGCGGTAGGTAAGCAGTATGTACGCCGAGTAAAACACGCAGGCCGCCATGGAGAGCAGATCCCCCTTAAAGCCGGACTCCGCCCCCTCAGCCTTTCCCAGCATCAGCAGCACAAGCCCCGCCACCGCTACGGCAGCGCCGATGAGGAAGTGCCTCGGCACTGATTCCTTAAAAACAAAGCGCGATACCGGTACTATCACGAACGGCGTGAGGTTTACTATCAGCGTGGCGTTTGCTACGGAGGTATACGAGAAGGCGGTATTGTAGAGCGCAATGTCCCCCGCAAGCATGACACCCGCCGCAAGCAGCATCAGCCAGTCCTTTTTCGTCAGGGCAGGCAGTTCGCTGCGGCACATAAGATACAGTACGGGCAGGGCAAAAAGGCAGCGCCACATGCCTGCGTTTATGGGCGATATGACGCTGTACCTTACGAATATGCCGGAGGCGGCCAGAAATGCCATTGAAAGCAGCTCCAGCAGCACATATTTTGTTTCATTGCGGCGCATGTTATCTTACCTCTGATGAAAAGTATGGAAGGGTATCCCGTATCGCTTTGACAACCCGTATATTATAGCACCGCGCCCACATCCGTATCAATAACAAAAAAGCCACCCGTCAAATCGGATGGCTTTTTCTGGAGCTGATACCCGGATTCGGACCGGGGACCTCGTCATTACCAATGACGCGCTCTACCAGCTGAGCTATATCAGCACACATTGCTCGCGAACGATATGTATTATAACCAATCTGCGGATATAATGCAAGTGTTTTTTACAAAAAATGTGCAGTGTGAAACATAAGCGGACAAAACGGTTACTTCTCCAGCCTGCCCAGAACCAGCTTGTATCCGTCCGCCCCGTAGGTGAGGCAGCGGCTCACCCGGGATATGGTGGCGGTGGAGGCGCCGGTGGCCTCTGCAACGTCTGAGTATTTGCAGCCGTCGTTAAGGAGCTTTGCCACGTGCAGCCGCTGAGCCATGGCCTGCACCTCGCCTATTGTGGCCACATCCTCAAAGAAACGGGCGCAGTCCTCCTCCGTCTTAAGGGAAAGTATAGCCTTGAAAAACCACTCCGTTTCGGGGGTGGTAAGCTTGTTACGGTACATTGCCTTGTCGCCTCCCGTCAGTTTTATAATGTAATTATACCATCAGTTGACAAGGACACACAAGGTTTTATAAGCCAAACAGCACGGCATAACTGTGTCGTCCTCATTTGAAATACAACCAGTATTTCTGCACTCGTCCTCCTTGTTCTGCCATACTCTTTGGCTTCTAAAACTCGAAGACCCTAAAGAGCTTGTTTTGAGGGCGATCCAAGGCCGAGGAGCGCAGTACTACTGGATGTAATACAAGCGACGAGAACGCAGGAGCGTACCAAAACAAGCCTTTAGGGCTTGTGTGCTCTTGTCAACTGATGGTATCATGACGCTTTAGTTATTTAAAGTGCGAAAAAGATTCAGCCTGAGGAATCAAAAATCAAAACATAATAAGCTGCTTTTGATTGACCGGAGGGATTGGTGTGATGTATGATATAAAAAGATAGTTATGTACTTAAAAAATCTTTGTAGTTTATTTTGAAAACAAAAAAATACTGACGGAGGCTGTTTCATGACAAAGTATGCAAATAACATAGGCGTAAGGGTACCTGAACTGCTGCTCCCCAACAAGGACGTGGATATGACCAAGTGGGCCGTAGTAGCCTGCGACCAGTTCACCTCTCAGCCGGATTACTGGAACGAGACCGAGAAGATAGTTGGCGACGCGCCTTCTACTCTCCGCATAATGCTGCCCGAGCTGTATCTGGACAAGCCGGACGAGGCCGAGCGCATAGCCTCTATAAACGCCCACATGAAGGAATACGTTGAGAAGGGCGTGCTGGAAAACAAGGGCGAGGGCTTTGCCTATGTAGTCCGCTCTGTGGACGGCAAGACCCGCAAGGGACTGATCGTGGCGCTGGATCTGGAGAACTACGACTATACCAAGGGCTCAACCACACTTATCCGCGCTACCGAGGGCACTATAGTCGAGCGTATACCTCCCCGCCTCAGGATAAGGAAGGACGCTCCGTTGGAGATGCCCCATATACTGGTACTCATAGACGACCCCGAGCGCACCGTTATAGAACCCATAGGCGAGAAGCTGGACAAGACCGAAAAGCTGTATGATTTCGACCTTATGCAGAAGGGCGGCCACATAAAGGGCTACCTCGTAAAGGACGAGGGCCAGATAAAGGGCGCGATCGACGCCCTCACCGCTCTGATCGATAAAGACGCATACGCCAAAAAGTACAACACCGATCAGGCGCCCCTGCTCTTCGCAATGGGCGACGGCAACCATTCCTTCGCTACCGCAAAGGCCAACTGGGAGCGGATAAAGGCCGAGAAGGGCCTCACCGCAAAGGACGAGCACCCCGCCCGCTACTGCCTGGTAGAGCTCGAGAACGTACATGACGACGGCATAGTATTCGAGCCCATTCACAGGGTAATATTCAACGTAGGCGATAAGGCCGTTGAGTGGATAAGCAACAAGCTGACCGAGCAGAACGGCAGCTGCGAAGTCAGGAACTTCAACAGCATGGACGAGCTCCACAAGGCCATGGACGGCAAGGCCGGCCACGTTATCCCCTTCGTGAACAGTAAGGGAGTAGGCTGCTTCTATGTAGAGCACCCCGCCGCTCAGCTTGAGGTAGGAACACTTCAGAACGCCCTGGACATACTCATCAAGGAGACTGCCGGCGCCACCATCGACTACATACACGGCGCTGACGTAGTTATGGACCTGGGTACCAAGGAAGGCAACATGGGCTTCCTGCTGCCCCCCATGGACAAGAGTGCGTTCTTCCGCACCGTAATATTCGACGGCGCGCTGCCCCGCAAGACCTTCTCCATGGGCGAGGCCAACGAAAAGCGTTACTATCTGGAGTGCAGGAGCATAAGCGACTAAGCTTACAATAACCGATAATATAACATAGGAGCGGAAGTACTTCCGCTCCTTGCCATATGTGCCTTCGCTGCGCTCTAATCCGCCAATTCCCAGGGTATCTCCAAAGTCATCATCTCGTCGTGAGGGGCGTTACTGTAGCGTCTCTTTTTCTTTGATATGTCGTCAAAGCGCACTTTATCGTCCAGCACCGGCGAATAGGTGTAGCAGTTTATCACGCCTTTTTCCTCGTCCACGTCAAAAAACATCATATAGCCGCTGCCGCCATGGTCGTCTGCCGCCTGATAGTTGCATATCATCTGGTATGCCTTGCGGTCAGGTGTGCCGTCGCCGTCGTCGTCGAATTCCTCCGGCACGCAGGCTATGTTGTAGCGGTGGCCGGAAAGCACCATGTATACGTTGGAATACTTTGAAACTATTTCCTCCTTGAGCAGCCTGCCGTCTGCGAGCAGCGTCAGGTCGGTGTCAAAGTAGGCGTGGGTGCAGAGCACGGCCACCCTGTCCGGGTACTGCTCCAGCACGCTCTTTATCCACTCTATGCCGTCCTGCTCAACGTGATAGCCCATGTATATGAAGAGATACCTGGTACTGCCTGCGTCGATGAGGTCATAATGACCACGGTTATTCTGAAAGCTTCCTCCATAGCATTCCCGGTAGCTTACCTGTTTTTCGCCGAAGTAGCGGCTGAAATTATCGTAGAGGGCGTCGTCGTGCTTTACGTCGTGGTTGCCGGCGCAGACCCCTGCGGGTATATTGGCGATGGAGGCCATGGCGCGCACGGCGTTTTCCCACTGGCGCTCGCTTCCATAGTTGTTTATAAGGTCGCCTGTATGGGCAACGTACTTCAGGTTCAGCTCCTTCTCCGCGTCCCGCAGATAGGCGGTCATGGCGTAGAAGGTATCCGGGAATCTGTTGGAGTAGTGCTGTGTGTCGCTCATCCAGGCGATGGTATAGCGGCTCTCGGGCTCCTGCATAGGCTCGGCCGCGGCGGCAGGCGCGGGAGCAGCTGTGGGCGGGGGTTCCGGAGATACGGCGGGCTTGGCGCAGCCCTCCAGCGTCAGTACAATAAATAAGGCGGCAATGCAGCATGTAAGTTTAATATATCGTTTCATAAAAACAATTTTAACACATGAAGCATTGCATTGTAATAGTGAATTATTGATGAATTATGGGGGAAAAGGAAGGGCATTATTTGACAAGGGGGGCTTTGAGTGTTACCATGTGGAAAGAAAAAATAAGGAAGGCAAATACCCCGGATGCTAAGCAAAAAGGAACTCAAAAAATTCAGGGAAGCCCGCGACGAGCTGCATAAAAAGGACGAGCCCTACAAGAAGGCGGCGAACAGCGACTTCATAATATACCTGCTGACGCTCATGGCGGTGGCGATATTCATACGCACCTTCATATTCGAGCCGGTGCAGTGCATAGGCATATCTATGTACCCCACGCTTGTGGGCGGGGAGGGGATGTTCACGGAAAAGCTCACATATACCGTTTCCGCGCCGCAGCGCGACGATATAATAATCTGCCGCTACCCCTACCACACGGAAAAGTGCGTCAAGCGCGTCATAGCCACCCCGGGTGACAGAATAAGCATATACGATGGGGCTATCTACCTTAACGGCCAAAAGCTGGACGAGAGCGCCTACTGGGACGACTACATAGAAGGGACGCTGGAGGAGGTAACGGTGCCGGACAAGTGCCTGTTCGTAGTGGGCGATAACCGCAACCACAGCGGGGACAGCCGACATGTGGGCTTCATACCCTACTGTCAGGTGAAGGGCAAGGTGCGCGCCGTGATGACGCCATTCTCGCAGGCACGCTGGATCTGATAGAATCAAACGCGAAGGAGACGAAAGCTCTTTCGCGTTTTTTGTTATACGCGCTGCTTTTGGAAATATACTCAAATCTTATGGTAAAGGGCAATTGTAAAAGGGTTGTGCAAGGTTATATAATATTAAATTAGGTCAAAACTGCATATTTATATATTTTTTTGATAAAACAAGGGGGAAAAAGGGAATGAAGATAGGCTTTGACAACCAGAAATACCTTTCCATGCAGTCAGAGCATATTATGGACAGGCTTGCCCAGTTCGGCGGCAAGCTGTATCTGGAGTTTGGCGGAAAGCTCTTCGACGACTTTCACGCTTCCCGCGTGCTGCCGGGCTTTGAGCCTGACAGCAAGGTGCGCATGCTTCTCCAGCTGAAGGACCAGGCTGAGATAGTTATCGCCATAAACGCGGCGGATATCGAGAAGAACAAGGTGAGAGGCGATCTGGGCATAACCTACGATCTGGATGTGCTCAGGCTCATAGACGCATTCCGAAGCATAGGCCTGTACGTGGGCAGCGTAGTACTCACCCAGTACCGCGGCCAGAGCGCCGCCGGCGTATTCCAGCGCCGTCTGGAGCAGCTCGGCATAAAGGTATACCGCCACTATCCCATTCCCGGCTACCCCAACGATATAGAGACCATAGTCAGCGACGAGGGATACGGACTCAACGAGTACATTGAGACTACCCGCTCTCTGGTGGTGGTGACCGCCCCCGGCCCAGGCAGCGGCAAGATGGCTACCTGCCTTTCCCAGCTTTACCATGAGAACAAGAGGGGCGTCCGCGCGGGCTATGCCAAGTTCGAGACATTCCCCATATGGAACCTGCCTCTCAAGCATCCGGTAAACGTTGCCTACGAGGCAGCCACGGCGGATCTGAACGATGTGAACATGATAGACCCCTTCCATCTTGAAAACTACGGCGTCACCACCGTCAACTACAACCGGGACGTGGAAATATTTCCGGTGCTCAACGCCATGTTCAGGCAGATATACGGCGAGTCCCCCTACAAGTCTCCCACGGACATGGGGGTGAACATGGCGGGAAACTGCATAACGGACGATGAGGTATGCTGCGAGGCCTCCCGTCAGGAGATAATACGCCGCTACTACGCCGCCATGTGCTCTGCCCGTCAGGGAATGAGCGACAGCCGGCCTGCTGAAAAGATAAAGCTGCTCATAAACCAGCTTGGCATAACCGTAAAGGACAGGCCCGTAATAGACGCGGCGGTAGCCCGGGCGGAGCAAACCGGGGAGCCTGCCGCGGCGATACAGCTGCCCGATGGCGAAATAGTCACCGGCAAGACCACTAAGCTCCTTGGCGCTTCTGCTGCCGTGCTGCTCAACGCACTCAAGCGCCTGGGCGGGATACAGAAGGATATGCACCTCATATCCCCCATAGTGATAGAGCCCATACAGGATCTGAAGGTGAATCACCTTGGCAACCACAATCCTCGGCTGCACATGGACGAGGTGCTTATCGCCCTTTCCATATCCGCCGCCACCAACCCTACCGCCGAGGTGGCCATGCGGCAGCTGGATAAGCTCAGGGGCTGTGAAGCTCACTCAACGGTCATACTTTCCGGCGTGGACAGCAGCACCTTCCGCAAGCTGGGAATAAACGTGACCTGCGAGCCCAAATACCAGACAAAGAAGCTGTATCATAAGTAAAAACAAAAAATAAAGGAACGGCGCGCCGTTCCTTTTTGTATATGCGTTTATCACACGTTAAAACGGAATACCACTATGTCTCCGTCCTGCATGACGTAATCCTTTCCCTCGCTGCGGATAAGGCCCTTCTCCTTGCAGGCCGCCATTGTGCCGTGCTCAACAAGGGTATTGAAGTTCACTACCTCTGCCCTTATGAAGCCCTTTTCAAAGTCGGTATGTATCTTGCCCGCCGCCTGAGGGGCCTTGGTGCCCTTGACTATCGTCCATGCCCTTACCTCCTTGGGGCCGGCGGTGAGGAAGCTTATAAGGCCCAGCAGGGAGTAGCACTCCTTTATCAGCTTGTCCAGGCCGCTTTCGCCTATGCCCATCTCCCTGAGGAAATCCTGCTTTTCCTCCGGGGAAAGCTCGGATATCTCCTCCTCCACCTTTGCGCATATGGTCAGCGCGCCTGCCTGTTCGGCGGCTGCCGCCCTGTACAGGGCGTCTACCTGGGGCAGGTCACGGCCGATATCGTTCTCGGATATATTGGCCACATATATGACGGGCTTGGAGGTGAGCAGGAACAGGCCATCAACGTATTCCCTTTCGTCGTCTGTTAGCTCCATGCTGCGCACCGGCTTGCCGGATTCCAGATGGGACTTTATGCGCTTGAGGAACTCCACCTCGGCCAGCAGCTTCTTGTCGCCGGACTTGCTGTTCTTTTCGGCCTTCTCTATGCGCTTGTCCATGGTATCCATGTCAGCGAATATCAGCTCTATATTTATGGTTTCCATGTCGCGGACGGGGTCTACCGAGCCGTCCACGTGGACTATGTTCTCGTCCTCGAAGCAGCGCACTACGTGGACTATAGCGTCCACCTCCCGTATATGGGAAAGGAACTTGTTGCCCAGGCCCTCGCCCCGGTATGCGCCGCGCACAAGGCCCGCTATGTCCACGAACTCTATTGAGGTGGGGGTATATTTTTCGGGGTGGTACATTTCGGAAAGCACGTCCAAGCGGCTGTCCGGCACCGCTACCACGCCCACGTTGGGCTCTATGGTGCAGAAGGGGTAATTGGCGGCCTGTGCCCCCGCCTGGGTTATGGCATTGAAAAGTGTGCTTTTGCCTACGTTAGGAAGTCCTACTACTCCGAGCTTCATATGCTTTGTCCTCTCCCGACGGTAAATTTATTAGGGTATGTACCTGCTGGTACTTAATAATTATATGTTCCCTCCCGCGCCTTGTCAAACCGATGCAGGGGGGATATACTTATTTATATGGAAAAACTCGAAAGCAAAGTAAAAAGCGCCATAGACAAATACGGCCTCATAAATAAAAACGAGAGGGTGCTGGTGGGCCTGAGCGGCGGCGCGGATTCGGTGGCGCTGCTGCATGTGCTGCTGAAATTAGCGCCGGAAATGGGCTTTGAGCTTTGCGCGGCCCATCTTAACCACGGCATAAGAGGGGCGGAGGCGTATAGGGATCAGCACTTCGTCGAGGAACTGTGCGGACGGCTGGGGGTGCCGCTGGTCTGCGAAGGGCTGGATATACCCGGTATAGCCAGGGTGGAGGGCAAGACGCTGGAGCAGGCGGCGAGGGAGAAGCGCTATGAATTCTTCCATAGGGCCGCGAAAGAACTTGGCGCGGATAAAATAGCCGTCGCCCATCACATGGACGATCAGGCGGAGAGCATAATGCTCCACCTCATACGGGGCAGCGGCCTGAAGGGGCTCATGGGCATGGAGCCCGCCTATGGGGATATAATACGCCCGCTGCTCTGGGCCAGAAGGCGGGAAATAGAGGAATACGCAGCGGATAACGGCCTGAGCTACTGCACCGACAGCACCAACCTTGAGCGGGACGCCAGCCGGAACAGGATACGCCTCGACCTTATCCCCTACATTCAGGATAACCTGAACCCCTGCTTTGTGGAGGGGCTGTGTTCCATGGGCGAGCTGCTGCGGCAGGACGAGGAATATCTGGACGGGCTGGCACGCAACGCACTGAGGGATGCAAAGACAGAGGAAGGCTACGACAGGGTCAGGCTTGCCGCGCTGCCGCTGCCCCTAAAGAGTCGGGCCATACGCATTGCGGTGTTTGAGGCGGGAGCCACGGCGGATGTGGAGCGCCGCCACATAGAGCGCATAATGGACATGCTTACGGCAAAAACCGGCGCCCATGCGGATATACCTCACATAAGCGCATGGGTGAGCTATTGCAGCATCTGCTTTGGAATCCGGCAAAATGCCAATGAAGTGGACGTGCCCTTCAATATTGAGGGGGAAACCCGGTTTGCCGGAGGTTTTTTCTTTGCAGAAGCTGTCGAAGGTGGTATAATAAAAAACAATACTGTCGCCTATATTGACAGGGACAAGCTGCCTGCCGGCCTCAGGGTGCGTACCCGGAGAGATGGGGACAGGTTTCAGCTCATAGGCTCGGGCGGCGGAAAGAAACTCAAGGACTTTTTCATAGACAGAAAAGTGCCGAGGGATCAACGAAATATGCCCATACTCTTTTCGGGAAGCGACGCCCTGTTCATACCGGGCTACGGTATTTCCGATAAGGTAAAGGTGGAAGAAAACACGAAGCGGGTGCTTCGTGTAACGTACGTTGCGGAGCAGTAAACAAAAAATTTTTAAAATAACCGGGGGTTCAACATGGCAGAAAAGACCGATCTTAACAAGGTAGTGGATAAGGTGCTGGTAAGCGAGGAGGAGCTGCAAAGGCGCATAGCCGAGCTGGGCGCTCAGCTTTCGGAGGATTACGAGGGCAAGGACGTGATATGCGTCTGCATACTCAGGGGCGCCGTCCACTTCTTTTCCGACCTTGTGCGGCATATGACCTGTATGACAGAGCTGGACTTCATGTCCATATCCAGCTACGGCAACGGCAAGAGGACCTCCGGAATAGTGCGCATAGCCAAGGATATGGATACCAGCATAACCGGCCGCCATGTGCTCATAATCGAGGATATAATGGACAGTGGCCATACTCTTAAGCACCTTAAGAAGGTACTGGAGGCAAGAGAGCCCGCCTCCCTTAAAATATGCTGCCTGCTGGATAAGCCTTCCCGCAGAGAATGCGATATCACACCGGACTATACCGGCTTCGTCATACCCAACGAATTCGTGCTGGGCTACGGGTTGGACTTCAACAACTTCTACCGCAACCTGCCCTACGTGGGAGTTCTCAAGCCGGAATATTACGAATAATAAAAAATTACGTAAATTCATAATTTGTTAATAAAATCGTGGTTGGCCGCTTGTTGACAAAGCGCCAATCATGACGCAAAATGTATAAATCAACATATTGGATTGATAGGTAAAAAGTATGAATAAGGAAGAGGAACGGATAAACGAGCTGGAAGAAAAGCTCCATCAGAGCCAGGCGAAAGCCGGAAAGGCTCAGGAAGCTGTGGACAAGGCCCAGAGCACCCTCAGAACCGTAAAGGATATGGACGCGGCGGAGAGCGTAATAACCGCAGCGGAGCAGGCCTTTGAAGCGGCAGAGGCCGACCTCGCCCATGCCGAGGAGGACATCGAAAGAGCCGAGGATGAGCTTAATGAGGCCAGGGCGGAGGAAACGCCCGACGATATGGACGATATAGACGATTACAGCGAGGACGGGCAGCCCAAAAAGAAGGGCAAGGCCGGCCTTGTCATAGGCATAATAGCCGCGGTGGCCCTTATAGGCGCGGGCGGATGGTATTATTATACAAACTTTATACAGGGCGCAAAGCAGAACGAAGAGCCCGCAGCAGATGGCCAGCCTCTGGAGATGCCGGACCTCACATACGAAGTTGCTGACGTAGCTCAGAGCATACTTAAAAATAAGGGCATCGATGCCGACATACTGTTCGTATCCTCCGAGAAGGTGCCAAAGGGTCTGGTCGCCCTGCAAAGCGTAAGTGCGGGACAGGAGATAGACGGCGACGAAAAGGTGACGGTGTACATAAGCCTGGGTCCCGCTCCCACGCCCACCCCGGAGCCCAGCCCTCTGCCTACTCCTACGCCAAAGGCCAGCCCCAAGCCCCGCAGGACCAAGATACCAGAGATAGTCATACCTCAGCCTGTAGTGACGCCCTGCCCCGTTGGGTGAGGAGGCTAACCTTGACAGCCGGTTCGGCTGTGAGAGGGCGGAAGCCCATGCAATGCAAATGCGGAAACCAAGGAAACATATAAAGCAACATATAAGGAGAAGATACCATGAAGAAGTTGTCCCTGATAATGGCTGTGCTGATGGCAATAGGCCTGTTCGCCGGCTGTGCGCAGCAGGAGAACGCCGAGCAGCTCCCCGGCGATGAAGAAGCTCCCGCCAAGGAATATCAGTATATCACTGCCGACGAAGTAAAGACAATGATAGAGAATGGCGACGAAAAGGTCATAGTTGATATACAGCCTGAGGAGTACTACGCCCAGGGCCATCTGCCTACCGCCATCTCTACCTACGCATATCCCGCGGATACGGATGAGCTGAAGGCCAAGCTGGATACCGCCCTCGAAAAGATAGATGAGAAGGAAGGCCCCGTCATTATAGTGGGCCTGGGCGGCAAGACCGGCGCGGAAAACGCCTACGACTACTATGCGGAAAAGGGCGTTGACGAGAGCAGGCTGAGGATACTTGAGGGCGGCCAGATGAGCTGGCCTTATGAGGAGCTCAAGTGGTACAACATAGATTATCTCTATATCGCTCCCGACGATCTGGTAAAGCTGCTTGAAGAAAACAAGAACGTCATGCTTATAGATATCCGTCAGAGCGAATATTACGATGCAGGCCACCTGCCCGGCTCCATACCCACCTATTCTTTCCCCAATACAAACAAGGAACAGTGGGACGCTCTGGACGAGCTGAACGAGCAGATAGAAAAGACACTCGACCCCATAGTGCTCATCTGCATGAGCGGCACCAACGGCGCGTATAACGCCGTGAACCACTGGGCTACCAAGGGCATAGACCCGCGCAAGTTCTACATACTTGAAGGCGGCGGCACCAACTGGCCCTATGCGGATATGCTGGAAGTGACCCCCAATTACCAGTACATCACCCCTGATGAGCTCAAGAACAAGATCGAGGCCAAGGAGGATATGCTGCTGCTCTCCGTACAGACAAAGGACAGCTACAAGGAGGACGGGCATCTCCACGGCTCCATAGAGACCAAGGCGTATCCTGCCAATACCGAGGACCTCCGCAAGAGACTGGATAAGGTAACGGATAAGCTTACCGAGAACGACCTGCCTATATATGTGATGTGCATGGAAGGCAAGGGCGGCGCGGAGAACGCCATAAGCTACTATGTAAACGAGAAAAAGATCGACCAGACCCGCTTCTATATTATCGAGGGCGGCATAAAGGGCTGGCCCTTCCCGGAGATGCTGGAAAGCAGCAAGACAGAAGCAGAAGAATAATACGGTTGAATATAACCGCCCCGGGTCACCGGGGCAGTTAGAGGCTGTCGAAAAAGTGGCTGAACGCCACTTTTTCGAGTTTTATGGGTTTTGCCTTGCAAAAAATATGAGGTTCCGCCCCGGGAAACGGGCCGGAACTGACCCGCTGCGGCGGGCCTCCGGGCGGCAAAACTTGCAGGGAAAGAAAACCTATGGTTTTCATCCGTTTTGACGCACACCCCCCAGGGGGCCTTCTCTTGCCCCTGCGGGGCAATTCACCTTGTGTCGTCAAAGCCGGAATAAACTTAAGGGGCTGCGGCCCCTTATCAACCCCGGGGTTTTTCGACAGACTGAAGCGGCGCACCCGAAAGGGTGCGCCGCCTGCATAAACGTTGTTTTATTTCGCCTGAATTTTCTTCAGCCTTGCGAAGCGGGGCAGGCCGTTTTCAAGGGGGCGATCCGGGGTTCCCTGAATGAGGGGCAGGGCGTAGTCAATGAATTCCTTGTTCACGTTGTTGCCCTCGCGGTTGATCCATTCAAGGGGGACCTTCTTTTCGGTGTTGGCAACGTCGGTAAGGTTCATGAGCTTTATGCCGCAGACGTAGCTGCCCTTTTCGTCGTATTTGCGCTCAAAGCCTACCATCTTGTCGGTGGTGCCGGATATGGCCTCCAGTACGGCGGTCTTGCCGGAGAGGAAGGATTCTTGGATATCGGTGAGGGAGGCCAGGTGCGCGCCGCAGCGCTGCATCAGGGAGAACTCTATGCCGCGTACCTTGCAGCCCAGCGTGCCCTTGATGTAGTTGGCGAGGTAGGAGGCCAGGCCGCCCAGCTGTTTGTGGCCGAAGGCGTCCACGGGGGCGTTCTCCGCGCCGTATTCGGCGATGAGCTTGCCGGTGGAATCGTGTATACCCTCGGATACGGCGGCTATGCACTTGCCGCTCCTGGCGTATACGGCCTTTACGTCCTCCACGAACTTATTAAGGTCAAAGTCACGCTCCGGCAGGTAGATGAGGTCGGGACCTTCGCCGCTTATATTGGCAAGGGAGGAGGCTGCGGTGAGCCAGCCGGCGTGGCGGCCCATTATCTCGATGACGCATACCATTCCGGTGTCGTAAACGCGGGCGTCCCTGTATATCTCCATGCAGGTGGTGGCGACGTACTTGGCGGCGGAAGCATAGCCGGGGCAGTGGTCGGTGCCGAACAGGTCGTTGTCTATTGTCTTTGGCACGCCCATTATGCGGCACTCGTAGCCCACGGACTGCATGTATTTGGATATCTTGTTGCAGGTGTCCATGGAGTCGTTGCCGCCGTTGTAGAAGAAGTAGCGCACGTCGTACTTCTTGAATATCTCCAGAATGCGCTTGTAATCAGAGTCGTCCTCGGCGCTGTCCTTGAGCTTGTAGCGGCAGGAGCCCAGAGCGGAGGATGGGGTGTAGAGCAGGTATTCGAGTTCCTTTGCGTCCTCCTGGCCCATATCGTAGAGCACGTCGTCCAACACGCCCTTTATGCCGTGGGCCGCACCGTATACCTTGGTAATGCAGCCGGAATCAAGCGCGGTGCGGATAACGCCGTAAGCGCTGGCGTTTATTACAGAAGTGGGGCCGCCGGACTGGCCTATTATGCATGCGCCTTTAAGCTGTGACATTTATGATACCTCCAGAATTAAAATTCAAAAACTTTTCAGTCAGCATTATACCATAAAAAAAGCCCGGTGAGTATTGTGCTCCGGGCTTTTGACTATGATTTCACATTCGGTGTTTGCCGTGCAGGACAATTGCTTCAAAGCGGGCCTTATGCCCCGGCCTTTTCAGCCCTTTCGGCCTGCTTCTTCTGGAACCAGTCCTTGCCCTCGACGAAGCGGGCAACTATCATGGATGCCACAGTGTCGCCGGAGGCATTTATGCAGGTAGCCGGAGGATCCACCAGCGCGCCGATGGTGGCGATTACGGGGAAGGCGATGCCCATCTGCTCGGGGAAGAACAGAGATACTATGACCATCTCCCCTACGAAGCCGCCGCCGGCCACGCCGGACATGGCTATTCCGGAGAATATGGCTATCATCAAGGCGGTCACATAGGTTCCTATACCCTCAAAGGGCATTCCGAAGAAGCCGAAGAGGAAGCTTATCTTGAGTATTGCGGAGAATACCGAGCCGTCCATGTGCATCGTCGCGCCGAGGGGCAGCACTATGTCGCTTACGTCACGGGGTATTCCTATTTCCTCTGCGGCCTCCATATTGGCGGGTATGGTGGCTATGGAGCTGCAGGTGCCCAGGGAGGTGACAGCGGGCTTGAGTATGTGCTGGAAAAGCTTTTTGGCGGCGCCCTTACCCCCTGCGAAGCGGGCATATAGGGGGAAGGCTATAAAGAAGTACAGAACGCATAGAGGATAGTAGAGCAGCATGGCGCGGCCGAAGTTGCCTATGAGGGTGGGGCCGAACTCGCCGATGAGGGAGGCAAAGAAGGCGAAGAGACCTATGGGAGCATAGTACATCAGTATGCTTACGACCTTCATTATGATATCGGAAAGGTTGTTGAGCAGCTTTCCGACGGCGCATTCCGGGCCGCCGCAGATGGATACGCCAAAGCCGAAGATTATCGAGGCCACTATAAGGGGCAGCATATTGCTGCGGCTGAAGAGCAGCGGGAAGTCGCTCACCGTGAGGAAGCTGACGATAAGCTCGCCTACGGTCTTGGGCTCGCCCACTTCCTCGGCTGCTACCTCAAAGGGGGTAAGCACGGGAGGAAACAGCTTTACAGCGGCTATCATTATGATGCCGGCGATTATGCCGGTGACGATGAAGGTGACGAGAGTGGAGCCCAGTATTTTGCCAAGCCGCTTCATGTTGGACATATTGCCTACGGCGGAGGCTATGGAGATGAATACCATAGGTACCACCACCGTGAACATCGCGTTTACGAATATATCGCCAAGGGGAGCAAGCACGCCCGCCTTATTGCCCAGCAGCGCGCCTGCTATACAGCCCAGTACTATGGAGCAGAGCAGTATGAGCGGGAAACGGTAACTCTTCCATACGGTAGACTTTTTCAATTCCATTTTAGTTCTCCTTTTATAAAAAATCGATGACAACAGTCTTTATAACATGTTATCACCGAAAAGAAGGGTTTAGTATTGCAATTGCTGCTGTCGGTATTGCGTTTTATACGGTATGCGGATATTCTGCGGCTCTGACGCTTACCTCGCCGCTGTAAAGCTCCTCGGTGCGCCCGTCGTCAAAGCGGACGACCAGGTGTCCCTCGGGGGTGACGTCTATGGCTGTGGCCTCGGGCTCACCCTCCCGCATGAGCACGACCCGTTTTCCAGTAAGCATGCTGCTGGCACGGTATTCGCGGTATATGGAAGGGTCCGATGGATTTGTCAGCGCCTTATACAGCTGGTCCGCCATGGCTGCCGCCATTTCGTCTATGGATACGGGAGGCTGGGAATCAGGATACAGGCTGCCCGCCCTTGCTGAAAGGCCGCCGGTAAATACAGGGCTCTGGTAGTTAAGCCCCACTCCCACCGCCGCGTACCTCAGCTCATTTTTGCAAAGGGCGCCCTCGGCAAGTATACCGCAGACCTTTTTACCTTCCCAGTATATGTCGTTCACCCACTTTATGGCGGGGTCGAGGTTCAGCTTGTCAACCATGGCCCTACGCACAGCTACCGCCGCCGCCATGGTCAGGCAAACGGGGTCTGTGGGGCGTACCAACATTGTCATGTATATGCCCCCCTCGGGGCTTTCGAAGCTCCTGCCGATGCGGCCGCGGCCGGAAAGCTGCCGCCTTGCGAATATTACTGTGCCCTCCCTTGCGGTGGCCGCTATACTCTTTGCCTCCAGGTTGGTTGAGGGGGATTCCTCAAGGAATATTATGTCTATATCCGATTTGATATAGCGCTTTATGCCCTGTTCCGTCAACATATCACAGCCCCATTATGATCTGGTATTCTTCCTCGGTTACGCCGCCCCTTTGCAGCGCCCCTTCGATCAGGTTGCGGCAGGCGCGCACGTCCGGGTCCCGGAGGTACTTGTCGTATTTGCGCGTCCAGTCCTCCAGCGCTTCGTGATACTCTGCAAACAGCACGCTGCGCCTTCCGTATTTTTCCATGGTGTTCCACAGGGCATGTATGGCCATATTGCGCTCCTGCCTTGATACGGTGGGCTGTATTCCCTTGTACTGATACTTCTTTATATCCTCCGGCCCTACGCCGAAGCGATCCACCAGATTTTCGATGATAAGGGCGCAGCCCAGCGCATCGTCCAGGGAATCGTGGTGGTGCTCAAGGGGCAGTTTCAGCCCGGCGCAGAGGTCGTTGAGCTTATGGCTGCCGTAAAGCTCCTTGGGTATGTGCTTTTTGGATTTCTGCAATGAGCAGATATAGGTTATCTCGGGTATGGGCAGGCCGTATACAGCGAGGGACTTGCATATCACCCCAAGGTCGAAGGCAGCGCTGTGCGCCGCCATTATTCCATGGAAAAACGGCTCGATCTCGGGCCATATTTCGGGGAACAGAGGGGCGTCAGCCACCATGCCGGGGGTTATGCCGTGTATTTTTATGTTGTAGTCGTCAAAGTGCTCCCGGGGATTCACAAGGAACTCCCGCCGGTAGACGGGAGCGCCGTATTCCATGTGTACTATGCCTATGGAGCATATGGAGTCGTTGTTGCGGTTCGGCGTCTCCACGTCTACCGCGGTGTACCTTTCAAGCAAAAGTCAAAGTGCCTTTCAGTTAAGTATGATTATATGCGTATGAGCTCGTATTCGCTGCTGCCCAGGCCTATCTCCTCGCCGTGCTCTATCTGCACCCGCCAGTTGGTGTTGGGGTGGACGTTGATGAAGTGGTCATGACAGCGGCATTCCGCCTCGCTGAGCGCGCTCCTGGGGTTGGCGGGCATGGCGTTTACCGCGTCCGCCGCGGCCAGGTCTATCGCAACGGGGTCAAAGGAGGCGAACATACCTATATTGGGGACTATCGGCGCGTCGTTTTCGGGGTGGCAGTCGCAGTTGGGGGAAATATCCGCCGCGATGCTTATGTGGAAATTCGGCTTATCCTTTACCACGGCATAGGCGTATTCCGCGATGCGCCTGTTCAGGCTGGCCTCGCTGGAGCTGTTGTGGGGCTTTATGGCGTCGAAGCTGCATATGGCTATGCAGCGGCCGCAGCCCACGCAGTTGTCGTGGTCTATCACGGCCTTGCTGCTTTCGTAGTGTATGCCGTCGTTGGCGCATATCGTCGCGCACTTGAGGCAGCCGCGGCAGCGGTCGCGATCCACTACCGGCTTGCCGTCGTAGTGCATCTCCATCTTGCCCGCTCTTGAGCCTGAACCCATGCCGAGGTTCTTAAGCGCGCCGCCGAAGCCCGCATCCTCGTGGCCCTTAAAGTGGCTGAGGCTTATTATTATATCCGCGTCTGCTATGGCGCGGCCTATCTTTGCGGTCTTGACCTCCTCGCAGCCTATGGGTATATACGCCTCGTCTGTGCCGCGCACACCGTCTGCTATTATCACCTGGCAGCCGGTAGCGTATGGAGTGTAGCCGTTTATGTACGCCGTCTCGATATGCTCGAGCGCGTTCTTGCGGGAGCCGACATAGAGCGTGTTGCAGTCGGTAAGGAAGGGCAGCCCGCCCCGCTCCTTTATGTATGCAGCGAGAGCCCTTGCGTACTGCGGCCTGAGGTATGCAAGGTTCCCCATCTCGCCGAAGTGTATCTTGATGGCGACGAACTTATGGTCGAAATCTATGGTGCCGAGGCCGGCCCTGTCTATAAGGCGGGTCAGCTTCTTTGGCAGGTTTTCCGTGAAGGATGTGCGCATATCCGTAAAGTAGACCTTTGACATATCCGTTTCCCCCGATATTTTTATTAAGCTAAAGCAGCAGCTCACGGAGCGCCGCTACGCTTTCGACTATGTATGCGGCCCCGGCATGCTCCAGCTCCTCACGGCTGTGCGTACCGCCATCACGCTTTTTTGCAATCAGATCATAAACGCGCATCGTATCACGCTCCTCGTTTTTTCAATAGTACGACATTGTAAGATATAGTATAGCAAAATTCCAAACAAAAGCAAGTATCATTCTGTAAACTTTGCCCAATTTTAAACCAAAAAGGGCGCAGCCGCCCGAAAAAGCAGCTGCGCCCTTGTTTTGGGAACACAAATCGTCGTTTTAGCGGGATCCCTTGTCGTAGGGGATGC
>ENA-ORNK01000457-ORNK01000457.1-human-gut-metagenome-genome-assembly--contig:-NODE-457-length-52968-cov-6.684671_pt1 | contig 52968 bp, 39 predicted proteins | sample MGYA00242115_ERZ509022 | MGnify/ENA primary metagenome ERZ509022 (study PRJEB26280, sample SAMEA2338690) | human gut metagenome | biome: human gut; feature: human-associated habitat; material: faeces...
GATAAAACCGGCTGCGCCTCGGAAAAATTGAAGTAAACTTCATTTTTCTCTCGGCTTGCACTATCTTTGCAATATGGACAATTTTTCGGTTACAATATTGGGATGCGGGTCGGCTAAACCCACCGTGCGCCACAACCCGAGCGCACAATTGGTATGTCTGAACTCAAAATCGTTTCTGATTGACTGCGGCGAGGGCACTCAGACTCAATTGATGCGCGCGCACTGCAAGTTCAACCGACTGCGCCACATATTCATCTCGCATCTGCATGGCGACCATTGTTACGGGCTGCCTGGGCTGCTTTCAACAATGGGGCTGACCGGACTCGACGGCGAGACTGTGATACACCTGCCGGAAGAGGGAGTGCGGCTGTTCAAGCCATTGCTCGACTATTCTGCCCACGACCTCAACGTGCGCTTCGAGCCCTACGAATATGGCAACAACATCATTTATGAAGACCGCTCGCTGACGGTCAACACTGTGCCGCTTGTCCATCGGCTGCCTTGCGTGGGATTCGTGTTTCGTGAAAAGCCCAAGCCTCGGCACATAAACCCCGACGCTATCCAACGCTGGCAGGTGCCTACATGCTATCGCAACAACATCAAGGCTGGCGATGACTATGTGACGCCCGACGGCATCGTTGTGCCAAACAACGCTTTGACCACCGACCCCGACCCTGCGCGCGTGTATGCCTACATTTCCGACACGATGCCGCTGAAGGCCGTGGTCAGCGAGGTGGCAGGCGCCGACCTGCTCTACCACGAAGCGACTTTCCTCTCTGACTTGCGGCAACGCGCCAAGCAGACTCTCCACACGGTTGCCGCCGATGCGGCTGCCATTGCCCGTGACGCAAAAGTGAAACGGCTGGTTATCGGGCATTTCTCCTCGCGCTATATCAACGAGTCGATGTTGCTCGACGAGGCAAAAGCCGTTTTTCCCGACACGATTCTCGCCAAAGAAGGACTGACAATAAACATCTAAGCACGCTGATGAATAAAAATTTGCCAGAAAAATTTGATTTTTCATTGCACAGTAAAAGAATTTACGTATCTTTGCAAACAAAATAACAACTTTATGCAGACTATGCAACTTACATATCATCGTCATCATCACGTCGACCTTTCCCCAAAAGAGGCTGGCCAGTTGGCTTTTGTGTAAGTTTCATATATGATTGACTACTAACGACCGATTATCCGCCTCATAGGATGACCGGTCGTTTTTTTATTTCTTAAAAAACTATGCTTAGAATTGCTGTACAATCAAAAGGCCGTCTCTACGACGAGACAATGGACCTGCTCTCTGAGGCAGGCATCAAACTTACCGCAGTGAAACGCTCATTGCTCGTGCCGTCGCGCAACTTCCCTGTCGAACTGCTGTTTCTGCGCGATGACGACATCCCCGACTCTGTGGCTACCGGAACTGCCGACCTCGGCATTGTGGGCTACAATGAGGTGCTCGAGAAACAACGCGACGTGACGGTAATCAAAAAACTGGGATTCAGCCGATGCCGCATCTCTCTGGCTGTGCCAAACAGCGCCGGCTACGACGGGCTGCAGTGGTTCAACGGCAAAAAAATAGCCACTTCATATCCGGTCATACTCTCCAAGTTCTTCCGCGACAACAACATCTCGGCAGAGCTGCACGAAATCAGCGGTTCGGTTGAAATCGCGCCGAGCATCGGTCTTGCCGACGCCATCTTCGACATCGTGTCGTCGGGAAGCACTCTCGTGAGCAACAACCTTAAAGAGGTGGAAAAGGTGATTGATTCGGAGGCTGTGCTCATCGGTGGAAAAGCCCTCGACGCCGAGAAGCAGGAGGTGCTCGACGAACTGCTGTTCCGCTTTGAGGCTGTAAAGGCGGCTTCCGGCAAGAAGTACATCCTAATGAACGTGCCGCGCACACAGCTCGACACGGTGCTGCAGATTCTGCCGGGCATTAAGAGTCCGACAGTGCTGCCTCTCGCCGACAAGGACTGGTGTTCGGTACACACCGTTCTCGAAGAAAAATTCTTCTGGGAAATCATCAACCGACTGAAGGCTGCCGGCGCTGAAGGCATACTGGTGTTGAACATTGAAAAAATGGTATTGTAGCAATGGAAATCAAGATTTACAAGTATCCCAAAGACACGAAGGATTTGCTGATTCGCGACTTCGACCCCAATCTCATTGGTGAGGCGGTGTCGGCTATCAGCGACATCATCAACGACATCGAAGAAAACGGCGACACTGCTTTGCTGAAATATGAGCGTCAATTCGACTGCCCATCAATCGAGTCGCTGAAGGCGACGGAGCAGGAGTTTGAGGAGGCGGAAGCCGCTGTCAGTCAAGAACTGAAGGAAGCGATGAAGGTTGCGGCCGACAACATCCGCAAGTTTCACGCCGCACAACTGATGGAGCCCATTGAGGTGGAAACGACCCCTGGCGTGGTGTGCCGGCAGAAAGCCGTGCCGCTCCACTCCGTCGGACTATATGTGCCTGGAGGCAGGGCGCCTTTGTTTTCAACGGCGCTGATGCTTGCCATCCCGGCACGCCTTGCCGGATGCCCCGAGATTGCCATCTGCACGCCTCCCGACAAGAGCGGTCGCGTCAACCCGACAATCCTTGTGGCGGCACGTCTGGCTGGCGTAACCGAGGTGTATAAGGCCGGAGGCGCACAGGCGATAGCGGCAATGGCATTCGGAACTGAAACAATACCAAAAGTAAACAAAATTTTCGGACCCGGCAATCTTTACGTCATGCTTGCAAAGGCGTTTGTGGCGAAACAGACCCACACGCTTGTCGATTTGCCGGCAGGACCGTCGGAAGTGATGATTGTGGCTGATGAAACAGCCAATCCAACATTTGTCGCCGCCGATTTTCTGTCGCAGGCCGAGCATGGCCCCGACAGCCAGTCGATACTTGTCACCACAAGCGAGCGTCTTGCCGACGAAGTGGCTAAGAATGCCGTGGAGATGGCAAAAGAGTTGCCGCGCGTGGATTTAATAGAGCAGTCGTTGAAGAAAAGCCGCATAATCGTGGTGCGCACCGACAACGAAATGATGCGCATAGCCAACGAATATGCTCCGGAACACCTCATAATAAACCACACCGACGCCGACAAGCTCGCCGAGATGGTGGAGAACGCCGGAAGCGTGTTTCTCGGTCAGTATGCCTGCGAAAGCGCCGGCGACTATGCCTCTGGCACAAACCATACGCTTCCCACAAGCGGCAATGCCAAGGCTTACAGCGGCGTGAACATCGACAGCTTCATGAAAAAAATCACGTTCCAGCGGCTGACGGCAGAAGGCATCGCCACGCTCGGTCCGGTGGTCGAGACCATGGCTGAGGGAGAAGGTCTGCTCGCACACAAATTGGCGGCGACCGTAAGAATTGAACAAGTAAAAAAGAGGTAAGATTATGGATTTGAAAAAGATTGTCAGAGAAAACATCTACAACCTGACGCCCTACAGTTGCGCCCGCACAGAGTTCAGCGGAAAGGCGTCGGTGTGGATCGACGCCAACGAAAGCCCGTACAACAATCCCTACAACCGCTATCCCGACCCGTTGCAAATGGAGCTCAAACGACGCATCGGGCAGATGCGCGGTGTCGTTGCCGACCAAATTTTCCTCGGTGTGGGCAGCGATGAATGCATCGACATGGTCTATCGTGTGTTCTGCCGCTCGGGCATCGACAACGTGGTGGCGATAGAGCCAACCTATGGCATGTATGAAGTGTGTGCGGAGGTCAACGATGTGGAATATCGCCGCGCTCCGCTTGCCGACGACTTCTCTATCGACATTCAAAAAATCTTTGAGCAAATCGACGACATGACCAAAGTGATATGGATATGCTCGCCCAACAACCCTACCGGCAACGCCTTCCAGCGCGACGCCATAGAGGCGGTGTGCGCCGGATTCAACGGAATTGTCGTGGTCGACGAGGCTTATGTCGACTTCTCTACAAAAGGATCGATGGCGACACAACTCTACCGCTATCCAAACCTGATTGTAATGCAGACGCTGTCGAAGGCGTGGGCAAGTGCGGCTGTGCGGCTCGGAGCGGCTTTCGCGTCGCAGGAAATCATAGGCATTTTCAACAAGGTCAAGTACCCGTACAACATCAACCTGCTCACACAGCAGTATGCCATGCGCATGCTCGACCGCCGCGAGGAGGTGCACGGATGGGTGACCACAATCGTGGCTGAGCGCAAACGCCTCGCCACCGAGCTTGCCGCCTTGCCGGTGGTCGAGAAGGTGTTTGACTCCGACGCCAACTTCCTGCTTGTCAGAGTGACAGACGCTGACGCCGTCTATGCGTATCTGCGCGACAACGGCATCGTGGCGCGCAACCGCAACCGCGTGGCGCTGTGCTCGCAATGCCTGCGGTTCTCTGTCGGAACCGAGGATGAGAACAATCGTCTAATTTCAATTCTCAAAGGTTATGGAAAATAAGAAACGCGCGCTGTTCATCGACCGCGACGGCACGCTTATCGTCGAGCCGCCGGTGGATTTCCAAGTGGATTCGCTTCAGAAACTGGAATTTATTCCCGGCGTGCTGCGCAACATGCATTTCATCGCTTCGACTCTCGATTTTGAACTTGTGATGGTGACCAACCAGGACGGACTCGGCACACCGTCGTTCCCAACATCCGACTTCCTTCCGCCCCACGAGAAGATGTTGCAGACGTTCAAGGGCGAGGGCGTGGAGTTTGACGATATCATAATCGACCGCACATTTGAAAATGAGCATAAGCCGACGCGCAAACCGGGCACGGCATTGCTCGGGAAATATATGGATGGCAGTTACGACCTCGAAAATTCTTTCGTAATCGGCGACCGGATTACCGACATTCAATTGGCGAAGAATTTAGGTGCAAAGGGCATCCTGCTGCAGAATGCCGACGCCGGCAAGCGGATGATTGAGGATGCCGGACTTGAGCAGACGTGCGTGCTTGTTGCCGAGTCATGGGATTGCATTGCCGATTATCTGCGGGGCGGCGCGCGCACGGCACAGGTGAGCCGGAAAACGTCGGAAACCGACATCTACATCAGCCTTGACCTTGACGGTCACGGTCGTTGCGACATTTCAACCGGACTTGGATTTTTCGACCACATGCTCAACCAAATCGGTCGGCATTCGGGATTCGACCTTACCATAAAAACTAAAGGCGACCTCTATGTCGACGAACACCACACTGTTGAAGACACGGCGCTGGCTCTCGGCGAAGCACTGAGAAAGGCTCTCGGCGACAAACGCGGCATTGAACGCTACGGCTTTGTGCTGCCGATGGACGACTGCAACTGCACTGTGGCTCTCGATTTCAGCGGACGTCCGTGGCTCGTCTGGAACGCCGACTTCAAGCGCGAGCGCATAGGCGACGTCCCCACCGAAATGTTTTTCCATTTCTTCAAAAGCCTGAGCGACGCGGCGGCGATGAACCTATATGTCAACGCCGACGGCTCCAACGAGCACCACAAGATTGAAGGCATATTCAAAGCGCTGGCAAGAGCACTGCGCGCTGCCTCGCGACGCGACGTTTTCCGCTACGACCTGCCGTCGACAAAAGGCGCGCTCTGACAATCGCTTCCCGCGGCGCGCGCCGCGGGAATAATTTTGCGGTGTTGCGCATAAAGTGTAACTTTGTAAGGAAATTTTTATTTACGAATATGGCAACTAAACTTTGGGAAAAATCAGTGGTGGTAGACCACGATGTTGAAACATATACTGTAGGACTTGACCGCGAGATGGATCTTTATCTCGCACCTTACGACGTGCTTGGCTCGATGGCACACATCACGATGCTCGAAAGCATCGGTCTGCTGGAAAAAGATGAGCTCTCTGCGCTCCTCGCCGAACTGAAAAAAATCTATCACGAGGCGGCAAACGGCAAATTTGTGATTGAAGAAGGCGTGGAAGACGTGCATTCTCAAGTGGAACTTATGCTAACACGCAGTCTCGGCGACATTGGAAAGAAAATCCATAGCGGACGCTCGCGCAACGACCAGGTGATGGTCGACCTGAAACTGTTTATGCGCTCCGAGATAGAGGCTGTGGCACTGACCACAGAGAAGCTTTTCCAAACGCTCATTGCCCAAAGCAACAAATACAAAGACGTGCTTATCCCCGGCTATACACACCTTCAAGTGGCTATGCCGTCGTCGTTCGGACTGTGGTTTGGCGCATACGCCGAAAGCCTCGCCGACGATTTGACTGTGCTTCAAGCAGCCTACCGCGTCACAAACCGCAACCCGCTCGGGTCTGCAGCCGGCTATGGCTCCTCGTTCCCGCTCAACCGCGAGATGACCACGCGTCTGCTTGGTTTTGAATCGATGAACTACAACGTGGTCTATGCGCAGATGGGACGCGGCAAGACGGAACGCACGGTTGCCAACGCGCTGGCAGGAATAGCATCCACGGTGTCGCGCCTGGCTTTCGACGCCTGCCTCTACAATTCGCAGAATTTCGGTTTCATCAAGTTGCCCGACCAATACACCACCGGCTCTTCGATCATGCCCCACAAGAAAAATCCCGACGTTTTCGAGCTGACACGTGCCAAATGCAACCGCTTGCAGTCGTTGCCTTATCAGATTACGATGATTCTCAACAATCTGCCATCGGGATACTTCCGCGACATGCAGCTGATAAAAGAAGCGTTTCTTCCGGCATTCGACGAATTGAAGTCAATCCTCAACATGGTCAACGCAATGTTGTCGGAAATCAAGGTAAACACCGATGTGGCTCAGGACGACCGCTATAAATTCATGTTCTCCGTCGAAGAGGTAAACCGTCTGACACGTGAGGGAATGCCGTTCCGCGACGCATACAAGAAAGTGGGTCTCGACATCGAAGCTGGACGCTTCGAGCCGGTCAAGGAGGTGCACCACACCCACGAAGGCTCAATCGGCAACCTATGCAACGACCGCATCGAGGCGCTGTTTGCCGAAACGCTAAAGGCGTTCCGCTTCGACGAATACCACCGTGCCATCGACGCCCTCTTGAAGTGACGCGACTGCTATGCAAACACTGAAGAAACGTGATTAAAGAAATGAAGATACTGAAATACATCCTCCTGCTGTCGGTGATGCTCTCCGCAATGGCGTGCGAGTCGGTCGACAGCCAACGCATTCCCGCGCTCAACGTCAATATCGACCTCAGCAACGCCGGCCTGTGGAACACATACGGCGTGAGCGGCTACGGAATGTGCCGCATATTTGACCGGGAGCAGAGGATTCCCGATAATTTCGCATACACCGAACGCACCTTCACCGGATACGGCGGCGTGATGCTCGTCTACGGCATCAACGGCCCTGTGGCATACGACAGGGCATGCCCTGTGGAGGTGAGCAGAAAAGCGGTGCTTTACTTCGACTCGTCGACACTCGAGGCATACTGCAAGCAATGCGGTTCGCGGTTCAACGTCTGCGAGGCCGACGGAGTGCCCGTAAAAGGACAGGCGCTCGAGAACCGCTACGGGCTGCAACGGCTTTCGGTTGTGCCTGCCGGCGGAGGATATCTGATTACTCGCTGATTGAAAATTTTTTATCTTTTTATAATTATTGTTTACGATAGTCTTGTTTCTGAAAGATTTTGCGTAAATTCGTAAAATTTAAGACAGACCAACAATGAGATTACGTAAAACATTAGCGACATGCGCTCTTGGAGCAATCCTTGCCTCGGGAGCAATGGCGGAGAACCTTGTGATTCTCCACACAAACGATATGCACAGCAACGTGCGTCCAGAACAACTGACGAAACCGGGAGGCATGGTGCGCGTGAAAGTGGCGGTCGACAGCATCCGCCGGGCAGAACCCTACGTTATGCTGCTCGATGCCGGCGACGACGTGCAGGGACAGATGTATTTCACGCTGTTCAAAGGCGAGGTGGAATATGAAATGATGAACCGCATGGGCTACGACGCGGCGACCATCGGAAACCATGAGTTTGACAACGGCATCGAATCGCTCGCCGACAACTACCGACGTGTGGAATTTCCCGTAATCAACGCCAACTATGGCTTGAAAGAGACGGCATTGTCCGACCTTGTCAAACCATACATCATACGCAATTTCCACGGCAAGAGATTTGCCGTGATCGGTGTCGGCGCAGACCCCGACCGACTTGTAATTGCCAACAACTACAAGGGAATGACATACCGCGACCCAATGGCTCTTGCCGACAGCATCGCCGGAGCTCTTAAAGCCGACGACCGTGCCGACTACGCAATCGTGCTTTCTCACATCGGCTACCGTCACGGAAAAGCCGGGCTTCCGTCAGACAGCGTGATGGCGCTCTCGTCAAGCAACATCGACCTTATCCTCGGCGGACACTCACACACTTCAATCAATCCAGCCACAGGCAACCACCAATACGTGTTCACCAATAAGGCTGGCAAAAGTGTTCTGGTGGCTCAAAACAGAAACGAATGCCACACTATAACAAAAATAACCATCGACCTCGATGACTTGCAGAAGCTGCCTGCTTACGAACTGCTGCCTATCGACTCCCGCTACGACGGCCGTCTTGACGCTGCCACGGAAGCGTGGCTGAAGCCATTTGACGAGGAAGTGGCTCGTGTGATGGCTATCATCATCGGCTCTACCGACGAGGATATGCAACGCAACTCAACCGTTATGAGAAACTGGGCGGCGGATGCCGTAAAGACTGTCGGCGAACGGCTGTCGGGTGTTGAAGTCGACGCCGGAGTGACAAACTCCGGAGGTCTGCGATCCGACTTTCATAAAGGCGAGTTGAGTCTCGGCGAGGTCTACAACCTTATGCCGTTCGACAACAACATCGTTGTGCTCGAGATGAACGGCGCGCTGCTTCAGGAATGCCTCGACAACCTTGCTATGAAAGGCGGACAATGCGTGAGCCGCGGAATCTCGTTCACAATCAAGGACGGCAAAGCCGTAAACGCAAAAATCAACGGAAAGAAAATCGACAAGAACCGCACCTACCGCATCTCGACGATAAGCTACATCTACGAGGGCAACGATGACCTCGTTTCCTTCGCAAAGGCGAATTTGCTCTACAGCAGCGACCGCCCGATGAAATTCGACATCGCCGACTATGTGAAGGAAAACCCCAAACTGTCGCTTGACCACACCAAACGTATAACCAAAAAATAAGCCCAAGACAATGCATCTAAGAAAAATTTTACTATTAGGCATCAGTCTTATCGCCGTCAGCATCATTACGGCAAAGACTCCATTGTTTATCAGCAACCAGCCCCAGGATGAAATGGAAGCCTGGGTCGACTCTGTCTACAACTCCATGACTCCGGAGCAACGAGTGGGTCAGCTGATTGCTCAAAGTTTCCAGTCAAAAGATGTCAATACTGCGAAACGCCAAATCAAATCGACCGTAGAAAAATACCATATCGGGTGGGCATACTTTGCCAACGGTAAGGCTGAGCACCACGCCGAACTCGCAAACTACGTCAACAGCATCTCATCGACACCGGTTGCCATCGCTCTCGACGGCGAATGGGGATTGTCGATGCGTATGCCCGACACTCCGCGTTTCCCTAAAAACATGATGCTCGGCGCCGTACAGGACGATATGCTCATCTATGAATACGGACGCGAAATGGCTCGCGAATGCAAAGAGATAGGTGTGAATGTGAATTTCGCCCCTACTGCCGATGTCAACAGCAACCCTCTGAACCCCGTAATCGGCACGCGCTCGTTTGGCGAGGATGCCGAAAACGTTGCCCACAAAGTAGTGGCTTACTCTCGCGGCCTTGAGGACGGCGGTGTGCTGTCGGTGGCTAAGCATTTCCCCGGACACGGCGACACGGAGAAGGACTCTCATAAGACGCTGCCGATTGTCGACCGCTCGCTTGCAAGCATCGAGTCGATCGACCTTGTGCCGTTCCAAACCTACACCAATGCCGGACTTTCGGGCGTGATGGTAGGACACCTTCAGATACCGGCATTGAAAACGGGCAACAACCCTACATCATTGACTCCAAGCGTTGTCACAGGTTTGCTCAAACAGAGATTAGGCTTCGGCGGACTGGTGTTTACCGACGCGCTTACAATGCAGGGGGCAAGGAAGTCGGGCAATCCTAACGGACTGAGGGCTTTCCTCGCAGGTGCCGACGTGCTTCTTGAACCGTACAATCTCGAAAAAAGTTTCAACGAGCTTCTCGACTACTACAATCAAGGCGGTGACAAGCAAAAGTCAATCGAGCTGACGTGCAAGAAAGTGCTGAGATACAAATACGCTCTCGGCCTCAACAATTACAAGCCTGTCAACATCGACGGTATGATGGAGCGCATCAACTCGCGCCACGCACAGCTCGTGCTGCGCAAGCTCTACGCAGCGGCGATGACCATAGTGAAAAGCGACGGCGACTGCCTGCCTGTGAAGCATCTTGAAAACAAGGTGAGCGTGGCTGTGGCTGGAGAGAAAGTAGACGACGCGAAGGTGTTCACTCAGACATGCGCCCTCTACACCGACATCACCACCCACCATCTCACCGAACACAACGCCGAGTCGTGGGCTGAAGACAACGACAACGCATCAGCATTGGTAATCGGTGTGTTCAACAACAACGGCGGCACCAAGCGTGCCATCGCGAAAGCCATCGCGAAAGCCGGAAAGAGCAAAGTGGTTCTTGTGTTCTTCATCAAGCCTTACGACCTTGCCGACTTCAGCGAGGAGATAGCCGGAAGCGCGGCTGTAATCGAGGCTTATGAAGACCATGCCTTTGCTCAGGAATATGCCGCACAAGTGGTGTTCGGCGGCAGCGACGCCTCTGGCCGCATGCCGGTAAGCGTTGCCGGAGTTGCAAAAGTTGGCGACGGCGTCACTGTGATGGCGTCACGCCTTGGCTACGACGTGCCTGAAGCCGTAGGTCTTGACCAGAAACTCGTAGAGCAAATCGACTCAATCGCCAACCTCGGCGTGAAGGCAGGAGCCTTCCCTGGCTGCCAAGTAATTGTGGCACGCCACGGAAAAATCGTTGTAAAGAAAAGTTACGGATACACCGACAACGGAAAAGACGACGCCGTTAACGGCAACACGCTCTACGACCTTGCATCTGTGTCGAAAGCCACTGGAACCCTGTCGGGCATCATGAAAGCCGTCGACGACAAGAAACTAAGCATCAATGGTTTCCTCAGCGACTATATTCCTCAACTGAAAGGCTCGTCGAAAGGCGTGTTGACAATACGCGACCTGCTTTTCCACGAAACGGGTATGCCACCGTCGCTGAGCATCTACGAACAAATGACCGACCCTAATAGCTACACCGGCGCGCTCAGCGTGGGCAAAAAATCAGCCAACTACAAGCGGTTTGCCGGAGGCGCATATATCAACAACACTGCACACGTGCGCTCCGACATCACTTCGCCTAAACGCACCGACAAATTCAACGTGCAGATTGGCAAGAACCTATGGGTGGGACAAATCACGATGGACTCGGTGATGAACATGATCTACAACGAGCGCCAGCGCACAAACCACAATTATGTGTACAGCTGCCTCAACTTCTGCCTGCTCCGTCAGGCGGAGGAGAACGTGACCGGAGTGCGCCACGACCGCTATGTCTACGACAACATTTTCCACCGCATCGGCGCTTTCCGCACCGTCTACCGCCCGCTCGACTTCTTCCCTGAAAAAGAAATCGCAGCGACAGAGCTCGACGAGTATTTCCGCGAAGGATATATCCGCGGCGTTGTCCACGACGAGACAGCGGCATTCTCCGGTGGCATACAAGGAAATGCCGGACTCTTCTCCAACGCCAACGATCTTGCCAAACTGTGCCAGATGTGGCTGTTTGGAGGAATGTATGGCGGCGAGCGCATCCTCTCGCAGTCTACTGTCAACACGTTCCTGACAATGAGATCGCTCAATTCGCACCGCGGACTCGGATTTGACAAGCCTAACTTCAAGCATCCGAGCTACTCTTCGATAACGGATGCAGCAAGTGCGGAAGTGGTGGGACACACCGGATTCACTGGCACATCGTTCTGGGTTGACCCGAAGGAAGACCTGATTTACATTTTCCTCAGCAACCGCGTCTGCCCAAGCCGCAACAACCCGGCGTTCTCAAAGATTGGTGCCCGTTACAACATCTTCGACTACATCTACGACTCTATCAAGCGCAACGCAAAGCAATAGCAACGCGACAAACAAATTGAGAGGGAGGAAAACAAAGCCGTTTTCCTCCCTCTTTTGTTTTTCCGGCATCCCTTCGAGGCACGTCACTTCGATTCTATTGTCGGATTCCGTCCTATCGTGTGAATAGAGAGTTCCTTTTCGGGCATCTGTCTACAAAAGACTCTCAAGGTAGCGGTCATTTACTATTTCCTTCCCTATAGACAGGATACTATGACCTCTGCAGACTTCTCTCGGAACGTGCTGTAAATGTGCAGCCGATTTTGACCTTGGTCAAATATGGAAATAAGCAACGATAAGCAAAACACGTACTAAACCGCTGCAAAAGTGTACCACAAAAGTTAGTTACAAATTACCGCAAAAGTTAGTTACAAATTACCACAAAAGTTAGTTACAAAACAGCACAATTCATCGCACTAAATATGCACAAATGAGTGATAAGGCAAAGCTACTTATTGCACGCAATTATGTTGATGCCATCTGTCGGGACGATATCTCCAGAGTAGATGATGTACAAAGGCTACGGACTGGAGGCCGACCTTGTGCTTCATCTCGACGATGGACGCTAAATGTAAACTTGGCAGTCGTGAAAAACACGAGTTCGGGATAACGCAATGCTCATGCCGAGCATACCAACAAACAGCCACCTCTGTCATAGTGACAAAGGCGGCCATCTCGTTATTGGACATTGGCTGTGACGAGGTGGTTTCCTCATCACAGCCTACCCTTTCTCTATCTGTCGTTTTTCTTTTGCCATTTATTGATTTTGTTGCGGACGTTTCTCACCTTTTGTGAAACGTTTGACACACCGTTGCCACGCCAGCGCACAGGATGCAGATAGTTCCTGTTGAACTCGAGATGCTGACCCGTATATTTATCCTTGATTTCTATCTTGCCGTTGTTGTTTCTCATACGATAGACCCACACACGCTCGTAGAAGCCCAATGTGGAATTGGATGTGCCGAGGGCATCGTGGCTGCCGGCTACAACGATATAATCGTTCTTTTCGCCATCTGATACGGTCTGCGCCCATCCGGTGTGCTGTGCCATCGTGGCGCGCTCGGCAGTGGCGAGCGCCAGCTCGATGGAGCAAGCGCCGTCGGGCACAAGAGTGGTTGATGTGACGGGATCGACAAGCTCCAGGGCCTCCATAAACGCCATAGGCTCCTCCGCCCACGGTTTGATTTGCTGACTGTCGGTATAGGCATCAAGATTGGAGTCGTATTCGGTATAAGTATACTTCGAGTTTTTCTCAATATAGCGCATGGCACGATAAATGAGCGTTGCCATCTCCTGACGGGTTACAGCGGCATTCATGTCGAGGTTGCCACCGGCGATGTCGGCAAAGAGGTTCAGCTTACCTTCATTGGCGTCCTTTCCGGTCATCTCCTTGATGAGCCTCTTGGCTATCGATGCCACCTGTTGGCGCGTGGCGGTAAGGGTATAGTCGTCGCCAAGCAGCTGCTCGTCGATAAGGTTGTCGGTGAGGGCGCGCGTCACCGCGTCTTCTGCCCACGTGCTCTTCTTCACAGTGCTGCGGGCTGGCAGTGTAAACATATCCGGCTGAGCGGTAGTGCTCAGTTTTGCCTCGTCCTCACGCATGTCGAGCGCTGCCTCCATATGCTTGCGATACAGTGCCAACGTGCCGTCAGAGCCCGACAGGCGGAAGTGTTTCTCGGTGAGGTGGCGCTGCTCATAGTTGTAAGACAAGCCACACCATTTGCAGCTCTTCCAATAGATATGCTCGCCCGCGGCATTGGTGCCCACATAGGCCTGCTCGGTGGCAAGGTCGGCAGTAAAGGAATGGACGCCAGGTACGTATCTTTTCTCTTCCTCCTTATCGACGAACATGAAAGTGTGGCGCGGATTGCGCTCACACTCCCCGCAGATGCTGCATGAGTAATACACTTTAGGATCTTGCTTACAGGTATAGTGCTGCATCACACGGTCGGCAGTATACAGGCGTGCCACAAAGTTGTGCTTTGTACAGGGATTCTTGGTGGCTCCGAGTCCGGCCTTCTGGGCTTCTTGCACGTTGCCGGTATATGTTCTTACGGTGTAGCACGGGAACTTGCTGTGACGTGCCATCTGTGCTTTGACGGCAGCAGCCTGACTGGCTGGCACACACAGGGTGGCGTCGCCGGCAAGGAACATTGTGCTATGGCCGTAGAAATGATAATAGTTGGGAAACAGCTTGCTCTTCATGCCTTCGTCGAGTTCGCGCATAAACTCCACGGCGTTGACTTTGTCGCTGAGCCACACCTCCTTGAGGTTGTAATAGCCACCCATATACTGGGTCAACGAATGGGCAAACTTTAAGTAATCCGTCTTGTTGCCGGTGTCTACGATAACCTTGGTAAGAAAGACTCGGTTGGGTCCTTCAAACTCGGGCAACGGGTCGTGGGCCTCTGTAATGGTGACCACATCATGTGGATGGAATGATGCGCAGCAGGCGTCGGCTGTCTCTTTTGTATAGATATTATTGCTGGCACGATTTTTCTCCTTGTTGGCATTATAGTCAAAGAACAGGTTCTCCTTCTTGAGATTGCCGCCATCGCCGCCAGGCACAGTAACCACAAAACTGCAGCGAGGGAAGTAAGGGCTGCCGACAAGCACTCTGGCAGGCTCGCCGTTGACGGTAATCTTCAGCATGGTGTCGTCGACATAGTAGTCGCCATCGCGCATCGCATACTTGATGATGTAGGGACTCTGGGTGTCGAGCATCAGTTTCATGCTGGCACGATACGTATAGCCTGCCTGGAACTTGGGAGAATCGGAATTTTTTCTGTTGAACTCGCCTTCCCATAAAATGCTGAAGACCGACGCGATGCCTTGCTGAACCAGGTCGCCATACGCTGTCTTGGCTGCGGTGATTTGTATCTGCTCGCCATCCTCGATACCCATACCGTCTTTGGGCAACGGAATAGTGATGTCGATAGATGTTACCACCTTCTTGCCGGCTCCATGCATGGCCGTCGGAAGCAGCAAAAGCATAGCGATGAGTAATGTCAGGAAATTTTTCATGTTCGTTTTTTTCATTTAGTTAGAAAATCATTTAATTCGCAACTCAATGGTTAATAATCTTAAAGGTATCAATTATAGACGGCAATCTTGATTACGCCGTCTTCCTTGTTCTCAAATATACGGTATGCCTCCTCTATTCTGTCAAGCGGGAAGCGATGCGTGATAAGCGGAGTGGTGTCGATTTTCCCCTGCTCAATGAGCCTGAGCACCTCCTCGCAGTCGCAACCGTCAACACCGCCGGTCTTGAACGTCAGGTTCTTGCCATACATATCGGGCAACGGAAGAATCTGCGGAGCGTCATAAAGTGCCACGACCGTGACAATGGCATTAGGCCGCGCACAGCGCCATGCCAACTGGAACGTATCCTTTGCGCCAGCCACTTCCAGCACCCTGTCGGCGCCGTCATGGTCACTGTGTTGCTTCACAAACTCCTCGCAGGCATCCGGCGTGGTCAGCAGCACGTCGGGATAATGCTCCTTGACAAAAGCCCGCCGCTCTTTCGACGGCTCACACACGATGATGCGCTTCGGGCGCTTCAGCATCGCACAGATCAACGTGCAGATGCCCGTAGGTCCGGCACCGACAATCAGCACCGTGTCGTCGGGCGTAATCTCACTTATGCGAGCCGCCCAGAATCCCGTGGCAAGCACATCGCCAACAAACAGAGCCTGCTCGTCGGTCACGCTGTCGGGAATGCGGTTCAAGCCCTGCGACGCCAACGGCACACGCACATATTCCGTCTGTCCTCCGTCGATACGGCAGCCGAGAGCCCATCCGCCATGAGGAGATGTGCAGTTGTTGACATAGCCGTGCCTGCAGTAGAAGCACTCACCGCAGAAGGTTTCCACGTTGACGGTCACACGGTCGCCTACCTTCACGCCTTTCACGTCGGCGCCTACTGCTTCCACCACGCCGACCATCTCATGGCCGACAGTGATGCCCGGCACCGCTCTCGGCACACTCCCGTGCTTTATATGCAGGTCGCTTGAACAGATGCTGCCGAGAGTCACACGAACAATGGCGTCTGTCGCTTCCTGTAGCTCTGGTTTAGGCTTGTCAATCAAGGCAAACTTGCCCTTCTCTATGTATGTATATGCTTTCATTCTGAATATAATGTTACTGATATTTTGCTCTCACCGCCTTTGGCAACTTGCTGACTATAAGCTCATACGACTCTTTTATCCACTCCGTTACAGTTTCTGCGGCAAGTTGCCCATAATACACGTCGCTCCAATGCTTCTTGTTCCAATGAAATGCTGGGGTCACCGCCGCATATTGCTCGCGCAACGCCTCGTTTCTCTCCGGAGTCAGTTTACATGCAAACCGCGGATTCTCACCATTCATGCCAAGCCGACTTCCACCCAGCCAAAGGCACAGAAAAATCTTGCCCTCAACACGAAAGGTGACAACGTCATCGCCAAACGGCTGATCCTCAGTCACACCAAACAAAGACAAAGCGTATTCCCTGACTTGCTCAATGTCCATAAAGCATTATTCTTTTCTTTCTTCCGGAGGGACACATGGAGGCTCTTTCTCATATTTCGGCGACGCTCCGTAGCGATTTTCGCCCTCCGCACTGTCCTGGCAAAAGAATATTATCATCACAATCTGATATACAGAAACTATGCCACAGAAAAATATATACTTGCCAAATACCACAAACGGAGTAATGGTGTCCTCAAAATCATCCATCGTCATAAAGCTAAGAACATCCGAGACACACATTGAGACAATAATGATTGTGGCCACTACTGGGAAAAACATCCACCATCCGCTGCGTCCCGTGTCGTGCAACCGTCTGATTGATATAGGTATGGTCACAAGCCAAAACGGAGGAAGGAAATTTGATATGAAATAGGCAACCAGCATAGCCCACCAAAACTCAGACCGGCGGGAGCGTCCCTTTGTTTCAAAAATTCGCTTTGTGGCAAGCGACAATGCATCCTGAAAAGAAAGCTGTTCGTGTACAATCATAATATCACAGATTTTTATGTTTTATTTGCAAATTTAGCACATTTCAGCGATTTTCAGATGTGGGCAGCACCTTTTTTTCCTTTTGTCATTTAAAAGACGTAACTTTGCAGCCGAATTAAATTTAAAAACTTATTGATTATGTCAACTTACACAGAAGACAAACGGAAAGTGACTACTCGCCGCCTGCTCGAAATGAAGCAGCGCGGAGAAAAAATATCTATGCTTACAGCCTACGATTTCTCGATGGCGAAACTCATCGACGAGGCTGGAATGGACGTGATTCTCGTTGGCGACTCCGCCAGCAACGTGATGGCTGGAAACGTGACCACTCTGCCGATGACGCTCGACCAGATGATTTATCACGGCAAGTCGGTGATGCGTGGCGTGAACCGCGCGCTCGTGGTTGTAGACATGCCTTTCGGAACATACCAGGGCAACTCTAAAGAGGCTTTGGCTTCGGCCGTCCGCATCATGAAGGAAACACATGCCGACTGCGTGAAGCTCGAGGGCGGCGCCGAAGTGCGCGAGTCAATTGAGCGCATCCTGTGCGCCGGCATTCCAGTGATGGGTCACCTCGGACTGACACCACAGTCAATCAACAAATTCGGGTCATACACCGTGCGTGCCCGCGAAGAGGCTGAGGCAAACAAACTTATCGAAGACGCCAAACTGCTGCAGGAGATTGGATGCTTTGCAATCGTGCTTGAGAAAATCCCCGCCACATTGGCAAAAAAAGTGGCAGAAATGCTTGAAATTCCTATCATCGGCATCGGTGCCGGAGGCGGTGTCGACGGACAGGTGCTCGTGATGCACGACATGCTCGGCATCAACAAGGGATTCTCGCCTCGCTTCCTGCGCCGCTACGCTGATGTGGGCACAATCATCACCGACGCTGTGGCAAAATACATCGAGGACGTGAAGACCTCTGATTTCCCCAACGAGAAGGAACAATACTAATCAGCAACACTCACAAACAACAACCGCGGAAAGCCTATGCCCTCCGCGGTTATTGTTTTTATACTGTTCCGTCAAATATTGCCCTGTGCCGGTTCCGACGGAATTTCATTGCCGTTGTTGTCAAGCTCGATTTCCTCCTCGGGCATATCAATGTCATCAACACCGGTGCTGTCAACATCAGTAGTGTCGGAAGGCGCCACATAGCCCTGACAGTTGTACGGGCGGTCGTCGACCCTCAGTCCGGGCCACGGCTTGTCGGAAATCTTTCCCCGATATTTCGCAGCCAATTGCGGGTCGCGCAGCACTTTCTCCATAAAATAGCCAAACGCAGGCAGCGCCGTGTGGCTACCCTGCCCCATCCGTCCGCTGCGGAAATGCACGCTGCGGTATTCTCCTCCACACCAGCATCCGGCAACAAGGTTTTTCGTCACGCCCACATACCAGCCGTCACTGTTGTTTGACGTAGTGCCTGTCTTGCCTCCGAAATTGGTGTCGAAATGATGGATGTCGTAGCTCCACAAGGCTTGCGACGTGCCTCCCGGCTCCGTCATACCAGCCAGCAGCATCTGCTGCATAAAGAAAGCCGACTCCTCGCTGATTGCCTGCTCGTTTTTCGGTTCAGCCACATAAAGCACCTTGCCGTCTTTGTCCTCGATGCGGGTGACAAATTCCGGCACGTTGTGCCTGCCCTTGTTCATCACCGTGCAGTAGGCGTCGACCAGTTCGAGCAGAGTGACATCCTCCGTGCCGAGCGGCATTGCCGGAGTTTCTTTTATCGGAGAGGTGATGCCCAGTTTATGAGCCACGTCGGCAACGCGGTTCAAGCCCACCTCATGCGCCACCGAGACAGCCACCGAGTTGATCGAATTTGAGAACGCGTGCTTCAGCGACATCGCTCCGCCGGTATAGTATCCGTTGGCATTGCGCGGAGTCCACTTCGTCGGCTTGCCGTCTTTGTCGAAAGCGTCATACTGCTTCCACTCGTCCACACGGTCGTCGCACGGGCCGAGTCCAGCCTCCATCGCGGCTGTGTAGACACACAGTTTGAATGTGGATCCCGGCTGACGCTCAGCGGTCACCTTGTCATATTGCCAATGATTATAGTCAATATCGCCGACCCAGGCCTTGACAGCGCCCGTTTCAGGCTCCATCGCTACAAATGCGCAATGCAGGAACTTCACCATATACCTGATGGAGTCCATCGCACTCATCATTTCCGTGCGCACCTGGTCGGGAGCATTGTAGTCAAACAACTTCACGCGGTGAGGCAGATTCATATAATAATTCACCGAATCAGGGTCGTCGGGATAACGTGCCGACAACTGCTTGTAGTAGTCAGTTCTTTTGGCGATGTCCTCAATAAATCCCTTCTTCTCCTCGCGGTTCTCATCGCGCCACGGATTCTCATTGCCCCAGTCGGACTTGAAATTGCGCTGCACCTGCTGCATGTGCTTCATCACAGCCTCCTCGGCATACTTCTGCATACGCGAGTCGATGGTCGTGTAGATGCGCAGTCCGTCGCCATAGAGATCCTTGTCATTGTCCTTACACCATCCATTCTGCAGCTCATCGGCAAGCACGTCGCGGAAATACGGTGCCTTGCCGTCGGTAGGCTTCACAGGCGTATATTTCAGTTCTATCGGCAGCTCGCTCAGCGAGTCATACTCCTCGTGCGTAAGAAACTTCTTGCGCAACAAGTTGCTCAACACCACATTGCGGCGGCTTTTTGAATTCTTCGGATTAAGACGCGGATTGTAGGTCGTAGTGGCCTTCAGCATACCGACAAGCACAGCCGACTCCTCCGTCTTCAGCTGCATCGGCGTCGTGTTGAAATAAGTCTTCGCCGCCGTGCGGATGCCGAAAGCATTGCTGCCGAAATCCACCGTATTGAGATACATCGTCAGAATCTCCTTTTTTGTATAGAACATCTCCAGTTTGACAGCCGTCACCCATTCCTTCGTCTTCATCACCAACAGACGCACGCCAGGTATAAATCCAGTGAGTCCGGTGGAATACTCCGTGCGTGTGCGGAACATATTCTTGACCAGCTGCTGAGTAATCGTGCTCGCTCCACGCGCCTCGTGGTGCACAGCCATATCCTTCATCGCAGCCGCCACACCCTGAAAATCTATGCCGTGGTGGGAATAGAAACGCTCATCCTCCGTCGACACCAACGCGTTGATGAGCATTGGCGAAATCTCGTCATATTCAACAGGGATACGGTTCTCGCGATAGTAACGTCCGAGCACCTTGCCGTCGGCACTGTAGACAATCGACGCTTCATCTTGTTTGGGATGGGCTATGTCATATAAGCTCGGCGATTTTCCGAAAAGCCACAAGAAATTGATGTCGACCAATATCAAATAAAGGACAAACGACACCACCACCGTGGCACACACAATACCCACTTTTCCATACCAACGCGCCTGCTTGTAAGTGCGCCGATACCAATTCCACATTTTGACGCAGCCGCGCCAAATGTAACGGAGCAACACAAGCACTCGCCTAAGAAGCCCCTTCAAAAAATTTGGTTTCATCCGGTTGTTGTTTTATCAACTGCAAAGATAGTGCAAGGTGAGTGAAGCGCAAAACAAATTTATTTGATTTTGCGATTCCGAACCGCTGCCTATTTTTCAATAAAACAATCATCCGCACGCAGCAGTTCTGACTGTTATGCCACATTTCAGTCATATCCGCTTTCTTTTTGCTATTTTCAACGTATTTGCAAAACTTTTTTCCACAACAACGGCTATTTTTGTCGCATTTAGTTTGCAGGCTTGATGTTTTTCCATATCTTTGCAATCAAAATGTAAGTAAAGAAGAGAAAAAAGCGGGATTATGAAAGAAAATTTGAACAAAAACAATCTTTTTTCCAAGAAGATAGACCAAAAAGACTATCCAAGTCACCAGCCCTTGGGGCTGTATGACTCTTCCTACGAACACGATGCATGCGGTGTGGGCATGCTCGTCAACATAAATGGTGACAAATCCCACGAACTGGTTGATGCAGCACTGACAGTGCTTGAAAACATGAAGCACCGCGGCGCAGAGGGTGCCGACAACAAGACAGGCGACGGCGCCGGGATTATGATTCAGATTCCACACGAATTCATTCTTCTTCAAGGCATTCCAGTGCCGGAGAAAGGCAAATACGGCACCGGACTGATGTTTCTGCCGAAAGACGAGAAACGCCAAGCCGCAATTATGGGAATCGTGATTGAAGAAGTGGAGCGTGAGGGACTGCAGTTGATGCACATGCGCAATGTGCCTGTACGCTCAGAGATTCTCGGCAAAGACGCCCGCGACACAGAACCCGACATAAAGCAGATTTTCATTACCGGAGTTACCGACACCGACACTTTTGAGCGCACGTTATATCTTGTGCGCAAACGCATCGAGCGCCGCATCGACGACAAGGACTTCTATATAGTGTCGCTGTCAAGCAAGAACATCATTTATAAGGGTATGCTCTCGTCAACCCAAGTGCGCGAGTATTTCAAAGACCTCACACAACCATATTTCACAAGCGGGCTGGCGTTGGTGCACTCCCGCTTCAGCACCAACACGTTTCCAACCTGGAGTTTGGCACAGCCGTTCCGTCTGCTGGCGCATAACGGCGAGATCAACACAATCCGCGGCAACCGCGCCTGGATGGAGGCAAGAGAAAGCGTGCTGTCGACGCCGGCGTTGGGCAACGTCAAGGACATACGTCCAATCATCCAACCGGGCATGAGCGACTCCGCCTCGCTCGACAATGTGCTGGAATTCTTCGTAATGTCGGGACTAAGTCTGCCGCACGCCATGGCAATGCTCGTGCCGGAGTCGTTCAACGACAAGAATCCTATCAGCGAGGATTTGAAAGCGTTTTATGAATACCACTCCATCCTTATGGAACCGTGGGACGGACCGGCGGCACTTCTTTTCAGCGATGGGCGTTATGCCGGCGGAATGCTCGACCGCAACGGTCTGCGTCCGGCGCGCTATCTGATTACGAAAGGCGGTATGATGGTGGTTGCGAGCGAGGCTGGAGTAATCAACATCGAACCTGCCGACATCGAAGAAAAAGGACGTCTGCAACCTGGCAAAATTCTGCTTGTCGACACACAGGAAGGCAAGATATACTATGACGGCGAGCTGAAAGCGCAGCTTGCCGCCGCACGCCCATACCGACAATGGCTGTCGACAAACCGCATCGAGCTGCACACGCTACGCAGCGGACGCAAAGTGGACAATGCCGTCAGTCTCTTCGGTAGAAAGCTGCGTGCTTTCGGATTCACGCGCGAAGACGTGGAACGCACCATAAAGCCTATGTGCGTGAATGGGTCGGAGCCTACTGCCTCTATGGGCAACGACACGCCGCTTGCCGTGTTGAGCAGCCGTCCGCAACTGCTGTTCAACTACTTCCGTCAGCAGTTTGCACAGGTGACCAACCCTGCCATAGACCCAATCCGCGAACAGCTGGTGATGTCGCTGACAGAATATATCGGCGCTGTGGGCATGAACATCCTTTTGCCAAGCGAGTCGCACTGCAAGATGGTGCGTCTGCCCCACCCCGTGCTGACCAACACCCAGCTCGACATTCTCTGCAATATCCGATACAAGGGATTCAACACCGTGAAGCTGCCAATGCTGTTTGATGCGGCAAAAGGCACCGCCGGGCTGCAGGAAGCCATCTATGAGCTGTGCCGCCGCGCCGAGGCATCGGTCGACGACGGTGTGAACTACATAATACTGACCGACGAGGGCGTCGACCGCGACCATGTGGCAATTCCGTCGTTGCTGGCGGTGAGTGCTGTGCACCATCATCTGATTTCGGTGCAGAAACGTGTGCAGACCGCTCTTATCGTCAAGAGCGGAGAGATCAGGGAGGTGATGCATGCCGCACTGCTGCTTGGCTATGGAGCAAGCGCCATCAACCCTTATATGGCATTCGCCGTGCTCGACGACCTGGTGAAGCGCGGCGATGTGCAGATGAACTACGAAACAGCTGAAAGCAACTACATCAAGGCTCTTTGCAAGGGTCTCTACAAAATAATGAGCAAGATGGGCATCAGCACCATCCGTTCCTACCGCGGAGCAAAGATTTTCGAGGCTGTAGGAGTCAGCGATGAGCTGCTGCACAACTATTTCGGGACACAGACATCGTCCATCGGAGGTATCCGCCTGAAGGAAATCGCCGACAGCTACACGCATTTCCACGATGATGGCTTCTCCATTAAAGACGAAGACGAGATTCTGCCAAACATCGGGCAGTTCTCATATCGCAAAGACGGCGAGCGCCACGCCTGGAATCCTGAAACGATTGCACTGCTGCAGCTTGCCACCCGTCAAGGCAACTACAATAAATTCAAAGAATTCACAGCCGCCGCCGACCACAAAGCAGAACCGATATTTCTGCGCGACTTCTTCACGTTCAAGAAAAATCCGATTCCGATTGACGAAGTGGAGCCGGTAGAAGAAATTGTAAAGCATTTCGTAACTGGAGCAATGTCGTTTGGAGCCATCAGCAAGGAAGCCCACGAGGCGCTTGCCCTGGCAATGAACCGACTCGGCGCACGCAGCAATACGGGCGAAGGCGGCGAGGACAGCAGCCGCTTCCACGAGGCGGTCGACGGAGTGTCGCTGTCGAGCAAGACAAAGCAGATTGCCTCCGGCCGCTTCGGCGTCACAACGGAATATCTGGTCAACGCCGAGGAGATTCAAATAAAGGTGGCACAGGGAGCGAAACCCGGCGAGGGAGGACAATTGCCCGGATTTAAAGTCAATGAGGTGATTGCCCACACACGCCACTCCATTCCAGGCATCTCACTCATCTCTCCGCCACCGCACCACGACATTTACTCAATCGAAGACCTCGCGCAACTGATTTTCGACCTTAAGAATGTCAATCCGCGCGCAGCCATCAGCGTGAAACTCGTAGCGGAAAGCGGTGTCGGCACCATCGCGGCGGGTGTGGCAAAGGCAAAGGCCGACCTGATTGTAATCTCAGGAGCCGAGGGAGGCACAGGAGCGTCGCCGGCTTCATCGATGCGGTATGCCGGAATCTCGCCTGAGATTGGTCTGAGCGAGACGCAGCAGACGCTCGTGCGCAACGGGCTGCGCGGCAAAGTGCGCCTTCAGACCGACGGCCAAATGAAAACCGGACACGACATCGTGAGCATGGCGTTGCTCGGCGCCGAGGAATTTGGATTCGGCACGACAGTGCTTATCGTATTGGGATGCGTGATGATGCGCAAATGCCACTCAAACACCTGTCCTATGGGCGTTGCCACACAGAATCCTGAACTGAGGGCACACTTCCGCGGACATGCCGACCACGTGGTCAACTATTTCCGTTTTCTCGCCGAAGAGGTGCGTGAATATCTTGCAGAGATGGGATTCCGGAAATTCAACGACATCATAGGCCGCACCGATTTGATTGAGATAGACAAAGCAGTCAGCCAGAAGTCAGAACTGCTCGACTTCTCCCGCCTGCTGCATAAAGAAAGCGGAGACGCAAGCATACGCCACACAGAAGCGCAGATGCACGACATCGACAGCGTGCTCGACCGCACAATCATAACAGCCTCCGATCCGGCTATCAGCAACGGCAAAGAAGTGTCGCTCGAATATGCAATCGCCAACACCGACCGCGCTGTAGGCGCGATGCTGTCGGGATTGATTGCCGACAAATTCGGCAACGAGGGTCTGCCCGACGAGAGCATTTCTCGCCCATGGCATAAGCTTCAAGCTTGAGGGCGAGGCCAACGACTATCTCGGCAAAGGACTCAGCGGCGGACGCATCGCCGTGGCACCCCCAGTCAGAAGCCATTTCGCGGCAGAGAAAAACACCATTGCCGGCAACACGCTCCTTTATGGAGCCACAAGCGGCGAGGTTTATATCAACGGCCGTGTCGGCGAACGTTTTGCCGTGCGCAATTCAGGTGCCATTGCCGTTGTTGAAGGTGTCGGCGACCACTGTTGCGAATATATGACCGGCGGACGCGTTGTGGTGCTCGGAGCAACCGGACGCAATTTCGCAGCCGGCATGAGCGGCGGCGTGGCATACGTTTGGGATCACGACCGCAAATTTGACTACTTCTGCAACATGGAGATGGTTGAACTCTCGCTCATCGAAGACTCCTCGGCACGCAAGGAGCTGCACGAGCTCATTCGTCAGCACTACCGCTACACCGGCTCGGCGCTGGCACGCCAGATGCTTGATGAATGGAACCGGTATGTCGACGACTTCATACAGGTGACACCTATCGAATACAAGCGGGTGCTTGCCGAGGAACAGATGCTCAAACTACAACAGAAAATCGCCGAGGTACAGCGTGACTATTAACTTATTTTCCAAACCGATAAAACGAAACAACATATATGGGTAATCCTAAGGCTTTTCTTACCGTACCACGCCAGGAGGCGGGCTATCGCCCCATCCACGACCGTATCCGTGACTTCGGAGAAGTGGAACAAACCCTCAACACATCCGAACGCCGCCTACAGGCATCCCGCTGCATGGACTGCGGCGTGCCGTTCTGCCACTGGGCATGTCCGCTTGGCAACCGCCCTCCGGAATTTCAAGACGCCATCTACAGAGGCAACTGGCACGAGGCTTATGAAATACTGTCGCTGACCAACGATTTTCCGGAATTCACCGGACGCATATGCCCTGCCCTGTGCGAGAAGAGCTGTGTGCTTAAACTTGCCGTCGACGCTCCTGTCACCATCCGCGAAGACGAGGGCGCAATTGCCGAGACAGCATTTCGCGAAGGATATGTGGTGCCGCGGCAGTATCAACGCAACGGCAAAAAAGTGGCGGTAGTGGGCAGCGGTCCCGCCGGACTGGCAACAGCCAACCAATTGAACCGCCGCGGCTACGACGTCACCGTGTTCGAACGCCGCGAGGCTGTTGGAGGGCTGCTCCGCTTCGGCATTCCCAATTTCAAGCTCAACAAAGCCATCATAGACCGCCGCGTCGATGTGATGAAGGCAGAAGGCATAACTTTTGAGGTGAATGCCGACATCGACATCCTCAATCTTCCCAAGGGATTCAATGCCTATGCCGTCTGCACAGGCACCCCCCAGGCGCGCGACCTCAACATTCCCGGACGCGACCTCAACGGTGTGCATTTCGCGCTCGACCTGCTGAGCCAACAAAACCGGGTGCTTGCCGGACAGACATTCTCAGCCGACGAGCGGGTGACGGCAAAAGGCAAGCGAGTGCTGGTAATCGGCGGAGGCGACACCGGCAGCGACTGCATAGGCACGAGCATCCGTCAAGGCGCCGTGGCTGTGACGCAGATTGAAATCATGCCGAAGCCTCCGGTAGGCAACAACCCAGCCACCCCATGGCCACAGTGGCCGCAAGTGCTGCGCACAAGTTCGAGCCACGAGGAAGGCTGCGAGCGAAGGTGGTGTCTGTCGTCGACCAGATTCATCGGCAAGGACAACAATGTCACCGGAGTGGAGGTGGAGGAAGTGGAATGGACGCCAAACCCCGAAGGCGGACGCCCGCTGATGAAACCCACCGGCAAAAAGGAAGTCATCGACGCTGACCTTGTGTTGCTCGCCATGGGATTTCTTAAGCCCCAGCAACCCGAATTGCCCGACAACGTGTTTGTGGCAGGCGACGCAGCCACAGGGGCAAGTCTTGTGGTGCGGTGCATTGCCGCCGGACGCCAAGCGGCTGCCGACATCGACAAATATCTTAAAACCAAACAAGTCTAAAAAAAACGATACTATCATGTGTGGTATAGCAGCAATCTTCAACATCAAGAGCGACGTTTCGGCATTGCGTCCCAAGGCATTGGCAATGTCAAAAAAAATACGCCACCGCGGTCCTGACTGGAGCGGCATCTATTGCGGCAAGTCGGCCATTCTCGCCCACGAACGTCTTTCAATCGTCGACCCCGAAAGCGGCGGCCAGCCATTGTTCTCCCCCGACCGCAAGCAGATTCTTGCAGTCAACGGCGAGATTTACAACCACCGTGACATCCGCCAGCGCTACGAAGGCAAATACGACTTTGCCACAGGGTCTGACTGCGAGGTGATCCTTGCGCTCTACCGCGACAAAGGCATCGACTTTCTCGAAGACCTCAACGGCATCTTCGCCTTCGCACTGTATGATGAGGAAACCGATGATTTCCTCATTGCCCGCGACCCCATAGGCGTGATTCCGCTCTACATAGGCCATGACAACGAAGGGCGCGTGTACTGCGCCAGCGAGCTCAAAGCCCTTGAAGGCTTCTGCGACGAGTATGAGCCATTTTTGCCAGGACATTACTACCGCGGCAGCGAAGGCAAGATGGTCCGCTGGTACAAACGCGACTGGATGAGCTACGACGCCGTCAAAGACAACACCGCCGATGTAAAAGCCCTGCACGACGCCCTTGAAGACGCCGTCAGACGGCAGCTGATGAGCGACGTGCCCTACGGTGTGCTGCTTTCCGGAGGACTCGACAGTTCGGTAATTTCCGCCATTGCCAAAAAATTTGCCGCACGCCGCATCGAGACCGACGACAAGAAAGAGGCATGGTGGCCTCAACTCCACTCTTTTGCCGTAGGATTGAAAGGTGCGCCCGATTTGGCAAAAGCCCGTGAAGTGGCAGACTATATAGGCACTGTGCACCACGAAATCAACTACACTATCCAGGAGGGTCTCGACGCCGTGCGCGATGCGATATATTTCATCGAGACCTACGATGTCACCACCGTTCGCGCCTCCACGCCGATGTATCTGCTCGCCCGCGTAATCAAGAGCATGGGCATAAAGATGGTGCTCAGCGGCGAAGGCGCCGACGAGGTGTTTGGAGGCTACCTTTACTTCCACAAAGCTCCCGACGCACGCGCATTTCATGAAGAGACCGTGCGCAAGCTGTCGAAGCTGCACCTCTACGACTGTCTGCGTGCCAACAAGTCGCTGTCGGCATGGGGCGTTGAAGGACGCGTGCCGTTTCTCGACAAAGAATTTCTTGACGTTGCGATGCGGCTCAATCCGGAATCCAAGATGTGTCCCGGCAAAACCATCGAGAAGCGCATAGTCCGCGAAGCCTTTGCCGACATGCTCCCAGAGAGCGTCGCTTGGCGACAGAAAGAGCAATTTTCCGATGGAGTGGGCTACAGCTGGATCGACACCCTCAAAGAAGTGACTGCAGCCGACGAGCAGATGGCGCATGCGGCAGAACGATTCCCCATCACCCCGCCGCAGAACAAGGAAGAATATTACTACCGCACCATCTTTGAAGGATATTTCCCGTCAGACAGTGCGGCCCGCAGCGTGCCGAGCGTGCCGAGCGTGGCATGCTCCACCGCCGAAGCCCTCGCCTGGGACGCCTCGTTCCGCGGCGTCAACGACCCCAGCGGCCGTGCCGTGGCGGGCGTCCACGACGATGCCTACACAAAGGAGCACACTGAAAAAGCCAACACCATATAGGCATGGAAAGCCATCGGCCTCCGCAGCCACTGGAATGACTCGTTTTATAGGTAAATACAAAAACCAGCATTCAAGATTTGTCAACGTCAGGAAATAGTTTTGACGATTGCCCTGCGGCAATACTTTTATAGACAAAAGGACTGACACCCCATGCCAGTCCTTTTGTCTATATATGCTCAACGTAAAAAAGACGGAATACGCGAGCTTTGCGCCACAAAACAATGTCAACGCGCGATGCGGCTATTCTACCACTATCTTCCGTGTCTTGCCTGCCACGGTGACCTCAACTCCGGAAAAGCCTCTTATGTTGCTGAATTCATTCCAGACTTCCGCCTGCTTATAGGCGGTGACAGATACTATCGGAACAATCAATTCACAGTTAGTTTTATTGACTCTGTCAAACACTCCGGAGCCACACACTGGCGGAATTTCAGCCAACGATGTTATCTTCGACAAGTCGCTGCAACAAATGAAAGCACCATCTCCGATGCTCGCCACGCTGTCCGGCAATGTCAGTTCGGTCAAGCCGCTGCAACCATAGAAAGCATAATACCCAATGCTCGTCACGCTGTTCGGTATGACACTGTTTTTGCATCCAACAATCAATGTGTTGAATTCTGTATCAATTATTGAATTGCAATTATCTCGGGAGTCGTAGCAACTGTTTCCACTCTCTACTGTTATCTTTTCTAATCCGCTGCAATATGTGAAAGCAATATCCCCGATGCTCCTCACACTGTTCGGCAATATAAGTTCGGTCAAGCCACTGCAACCATAGAACGCACAATCCCCGATGCTCGTCACGCTGTTAGGCAATGTCAGTTCGGTCAAGCCACGGCAACCACTGAAAGCACCATCTCCTATGCTCCTCACGCTGTTAGGCAATGTCAGTTCGGTCAAGCCAGTGCAACCATAGAACGCACAATCCCCGATGCTCCTCACGCTGTTAGGTATGACACTGTTTTTGCATCCAACAATCAATGTATTGGTTCCCGTTTCAATTATTGAATTGCAATTACCCCAGGAGTCGTAGCGTTTGTTTCCACGATCTACTGTAATCTTCTCCAAGCCACTGCAATCGCTGAAAGCATAATTTCCGATGCTCGTCACGCTGTTCGGCAATGTCAGTTCGGTCAAGCCGCTGCAACCACTGAAAGCAGATTCCCCGATGCTCGTCACGCTGCTCGGCAATGTCAGTTCGGTCAAGCCACTGCAACCGCGGAAAGCAGATTCCTCGATTCTCGTAATGCCGTTAGGCAATATAAGTTCGGTCAAGCCACGGCAACCGTGGAAAGCAAAATCCCCGATGCTCGTCACGCTGTTCGGCAATGTCAGTTCGGTCAAGCCACTGCAACCGCGGAAAGCATATTTTCCGATTTCCGTCAGACTGTTGGGCAATGTCAGTTCGGTCAAGCCACTGCATAAAGAGAAAGCACAATTCCCGATGCTCCTCACGCTGTTAGGCAATGTCAGTTCGGTCAAGCCACGGCAACCCAGGAAAGCAAAATCCCCGATGCTCGTCACGCTGTTCGGCAATATAAGTTCGGTCATACCGCTGCAACCATAGAACGCATAATCCCCGATGCTCGTCACGCTGTTAGGTATGACGCTGTTTTTGCATCCAACAATCAATGTATTGGTTTCCGTGTCAATTATTGAATTGCAATTATCGCGGGAGTCATAGCAACTGTTTCCACTCTCTACTGCTATCTTTTCCAAGCCGCTGCAACCACTGAAAGCAGATTCCCCGATGCTCGTCACGCTGTTTGGCAATATAAGTTCGATCAAGCCAGGGCAACCGCGGAAAGCACCATCTCCTATGCTCGTCACACTGTTCGGCAATGTCAGTTCGGTCAAGCCAGTGCAACCGCGGAAAGCACCATCTCCTATGCTCGTCACACTGTTCGGCAATGTCAGTTCGGTCAAGCCACGGCAACCGTGGAAAGCATCATCAGCGATGCTCGTCACGCTGTTCGGCAATGTCAGTTCGGTCAAGCCGCTGCAACCTTCGAAAGCATTACCCCCGATGCTCATCACGCCGTTCGGCAATGTCAGTTCGGTCATGCCAGTGCAACCATAGAACGCACAATCCCCGATGCTCGTCACGCTGTTAGGCAATATCAGTTCGGTCAAGCCAGAGCAACCAAAGAAAGCAGCATTTCCGATGCTCGTCACGCTGTTAGGCAATATAAGTTCGGTCAAGCCGCTGCAACCTTCGAAAGCATTACCCCCGATGCTCGTCACGCTGTTCGGCAATGTCAGTTCGGTCATGCCACGGCAACCCAGGAAAGCAGATTCCCCGATGCTCGTAATGCCATATTTGACTGTCGCTTTTCTTATTTCATAATCCTTAAAAGGCGAATCGTCATAGCCATTGTTCCACATTTCGCCACTTCCTGACAACGTAAGGTTGCCTGAATCGTCGAGAGTCCATGTTATTGAATCTCCACAACGCCCGGTTGCTGCTGCAAAAGCATTAGCATACATTAGCATCGACGATAAAAAGGCTATCGTCAGAATAGTAATTTTCCGTTTCATTACTATTTGTTTTTAGAGTTTTCAGTTGTTTTTAATATCTCCAAATTATAAGTGCCGGCATCAAGGATTATTCCGATTTTCCTCGATTACCGCCACAAAGCGAATGTGACATCGTGTTGGCTCAATCGGCGACAGTGTCGCTAAGTGAAATGTTTAACCATGGATTCTTCATAATTTTGCAATTTGTTTTTCGAATTTACAAATTTAACAAACAAGAACACAATAATTATCCCCACACGGTTAATTTTAGTTAATTATATTGCAAAACATTTTTCCATAGGCTTGGCGTATTGGCGTGTTGTCGGTAAGAATAAATCTGTCAAAGTCAGGAAAGGATTAGCGACCGATTCCATTGCTGTCATGCAAATATAATCATCACTTCTGTTTATATTGATTTTCAGCAAAATAACAGCATAAAAAAGCTTACCAGACAGCTATATTCTGTTATGGGAATAAAAAGCGGAGGCTGCGCGTATTCACTACGGGCAGCCTCCTTAATTGAAGTAAACGTCAATGTTATTATATTTAATCTTATGCGTAACTGTGCATACCTGACAGGAAAAAGTTTACACCGAAATATGTGAACAGCACACTGAAAAAAGCCAACACCATATAGGCATGGAAAGCCATCGGCCTCCGCAGCCACGGGAATGACTCGCGATGGAATGCGAAAGCATAGACAATCATCGTGATCAAAGCCCACACTTCTTTCGGATCCCATCCCCAATAGCGTCCCCACGACACGTTTGCCCAAACGGCACCAAGAAAGATGCCTATGGTGAGCAGCATCACCGCCGGATACAGCAACAGTTCGCTGTGCTCTTTCAACGCCGTTATCTCATCGGTGGCAGCGCGGTTGCGCATACGCATCACGAAAGCGGCGATGCCGTTCATAGCCATAAACGCAAGCAGCGCATAGGCAACCATAATCACCGCCACATGCGCACTCAGCAACGGCGACTGCAGCACCGGCATCAGCTGCGACATCCTCGGGTTGGAGAAGCCCATCATCGCCACCATAGTAGTCATTCCGCAGAGCAGCACGCCCATTGGCAGAGCCAACGGCATGCGACGCTCGGCAAGCATCGCTATCGGCACTGCGCACCAAGCCAGAAACAGCATCGTCTCATAGCCGTTTGACATCGGGATATGACCGCTCACAAACCATAGCAGAACGATAATAACGGATATATACAGCCACGCCGCCACCGCGATTGCGCGCAGTGTCAACACCGCCCACCGCCGAGGGCGGCCGCCGCGTGCCGACAACAGGCAAAACGAGAAGAAAGCCACCAGCCCCACGCACATCAATGTTATGGCAAGCGGACGGGCGTTGCTGACGGTGTTGTAAGTCTTCTCCGCCTTGAAACGAGTGTCGGAAGGCAATGTCGCGCCTCCGTTTTTCCGCTGATATTTGCGCACTTTCGTGTAGAAGTCAGACAAGTCGGTCCATCGTCCGGTCTGCACCAGCTCGTTGGCGTAACTAAGACTCATCTTCACAAACATCCATTCCTGTGTGTCGGTTTCGACAGGGATATTGTCATCGCCCTGCGAGAACCATCCAATTTTGCCTTCAGCATCCTTCAGCGGAAATATTTTCAACGACTTGCCGGTTGTAAGACGGTTAATAATGTCGAATTTCTCGGCAGCCTCGCGCAGCCCCTGAGGATCGGCGAAGCGGTCAATGCCACGGAGCGGTTTCTCGAGCTTATACTCGTTGACATCAGAAAAGAAATCGCGCACAGAAGCATATTTGCCATCAATGCCAAGCAAGCGTCGCACCTCGGCGCTCTTGATTTTGATCATCGGCACCTTGCTCCAATCAGTTGGATAGTACAGCCAGCCAGAAAGCACCTGCTCCGCCGACAATCCGTCGAACGTAGCGTTGCCGCAAAGCTTCTCTGTGAACTCTTTCGCCATAGTCTGCAACGGACAGATGCGGTCGCCGTAAAGCACGTACAGATTGCCCATCTCCTCCGCCTGCTGTTGAGGCAAAGCCGGCAAATCAGAAGCCTGCGCCGACATTGCCAGCATCAGTGCTCCCACAACCGCCAACGGCTTTGCCGACAACTTTTTCAACAAACTGCGGAAACGCGATTTTCCCGACATCATGAACCAGCAGATGCTTGCAAGCAGCAGAGCATATCCTGCATAGGTCACACCGATGCCCATCGGGTCGTGAGCCACGGTAAACACCGATCCGCCCTCGCTGTCATAGCCCGACTGATAGAAACGGTAGCCGCGATGAGAAAACACATTGTTCATCGACGCGGTGCCATTCACCCCATCAGCCGACAGATGGCTGACAAAGTCCATCGGCGCCTCCGTTCCGGCATAATATTCAATCTCAAACCGTTGCAGCTTAAGGCTGAACGGCATTTTCGCAACAGAGCCGTCGTCAAGCGTAAACGCGCTTGCCTCCGCACCATCCTTCAGACGCAGCGTGCCGTGTTCGCTTGTGAGCCACGACGTCAGCGCCCCGGCAAGAATGACGGCAAACGATGCATGAACAGCAAAAGCCGGCAGCCGGCGATACAGCCTGCTGCGCAGCATATATGCGACAGCCGACACCGTCATCACCGTCCACAAAGCCACGAACCACGGGCTTGTGTAGGCGGCAACGGCAGAGCTGTCGATTTTCTGTAAAATCGTGCCGACGGCAAGCACCACAAGGATGATTGCCATCAGCCCGAATGACGTTTTCTTCAGTACCCTCATCAAAATTATTAGATAGCGTTGATGAATTCAACAACAGCGTCGCGGTCAGCCTTGCTCAGCTTGCGGAATTTCTCCACCGTCCAACGGGCATCGCTACCCGGGCATCCATGCCACATAATCGCCTCCAGCACGTTGCGGGCGCGGCAATCATGCATACGGTCCTGATGACCAGAGCAAACGAGAGCCAGACCACGTCCCCACAGCGGAGTTGTGCGGCACCAACCAGTGCGGATGTCGTTAGGCATCATCAAGCGATGCTGCACCATATCGGTGTACGGCCAAATCTTCTGGTGCGGATAGCGAGGCAGACGAGCGTCGGCATTCTTGAAGAACCCGTTTGGATCGGTGAAATTGTCGTCGCCCGTAGTCCATGACGGACGGTGGCACGAAGTGCATCCAAGTTCGGTAAACAATTCCTTTCCGCGTTTCACCGTTGGGTTGTCGAGATTGCGCGCCGCAGGCACAGCCAGACCACGATGCCAGATGTAGAAGTTAACATAGTCATCGTCGGTCATCTCAACAGGGAGTTCCTTGTTCATAAGATAGTTGTAGATGTCGTTGGCAACGTTTCCCGTCTTGTTCCAGTCAGGGAAATACTCATAGAACTTATCCTGCACGTCCTTGTCGTTCATCGCCTTCTTGGCATAAGCCTCCGTCATATAGTGAGAACGGCGGTCGCTGCGCGTCACGTTGGTGATGTTCCAGATAGCGTTGGCGCCAGGGCCGTCCTGCAACGGACCGCGGGTAAGAGCGTAGGTGTAGCGCAGCACGTGTCCGTCCTTATATTTCTTCACGAAGTCGCCGTTTGCAAAGATAGCAGGATTCAGCTTCGCACCCTTCGCCTCCTCAGCCTTGTATTGCGCAAGGATGTCGGCATCGTCGATAGCATCGAGCAGACCAGTTCCGTAAATACCGATTGTCGACTCAAGTCGCACCTCAACATCGGCATAAGGCAACGGCTTGTTGTTGCATTCGATAGGCACATAGAACGCACTCTCAGGAATCTTGACTTCAGGATATATCAACTCGTAAGTCTCACCGTCGTCAAACTTGTTTCCCCACTCGTCGGTGTAGGTAGGCCATGTGATTTGTATTTTCTCCTCGTCGAGCGGAGCCTTGAACGGTTCCACCGCCTTTGTCTGCGGCATACCGGTGAGCGACGACAAGTAGGCATTCGTGTTGCGGTCGTAGACCACAAGCAGGTAGCCGTTGCCCCAGTCGTTTGCACGATAGCGGTCCATGCGGCGACCGTGGCCGTAGCCAGGGTGGCATGAGATACAAGAGTTGCGAACGTAGAGCGGTCCGAGGCCATTGAACGGCTTGTTGCTCTGGTTGAACGCACGCTCAAAGAAATATTCGCCATACTTGAACCGGTCGCTCATACCGCCTTCCTCAACAGGGACAGTCGGGTCCTCATAGGCAGTCGCCGACTGGTTGAATGTTGTACCGAGTTTTCCACCGGAATAATACTCTTCACTTAGTTCCTTTTCGTCGCCGGTTCCCGGCTTTGGATTGTCGTCGCTACAAGCGGCAAATGAGCATACCAAGATGCTCATTGCCATATAACGACTTACGATTGTAAGTTGTCTTTTCATTTTGTTGTATATGGGATTGATTTTTTATTTTGCAAGTTCTTCTTTCACAGTAGCCAAAACCTTGTTCAAAGCATCGCAGGCATCCATAGCCTCCTGGCAGGAAGCGTCGGTGTAGTTCTTCACGAACGGAGCCTTCATACCCTTGATTTTGGCAAGAGCATTGTTGATTGCAGCCACCACTTTGGAGTCAAGATCAGCGTTCACGCTCTTGACATAAGCATGAAGCGATTTAGCCTCGTCGCGTTTGCCCTCAATTCCGCCCATATAAGAATTCTGGATGCTGAGGATGTTGTCGTAGAAGTCGGTGATTGAGTTCTCGCTGTAAGGCGACTCAATGTAGTTTTTGTCTTCACCAGTGTGAGGCTTGCCGATTTTTGAAGTTCCGACCTCATCGCTGATGTCCATACAACCATCGATTATCTGCTGCATGGCTGCGGTCCAAGTCACATACGTGCTTCCAGCCTTTCCAGAGTTCAGCATATTCTCGTTGTAAGAGAACCCGCCGGTTGTAGTCGTGTTCCACTCAAGCTCCTCCAATTTTGCGACACGGTTTTTAGGACAAGCGTCTGCGCCAGCCCAAGAAACTTGAAGCTGATAGCATTTGTTGCGCAAGTCGCCTGCAACAGCGATAGCGTAGACCAAATCCTTGTCGGTGATTTCAGAGGCAGGCTTTGCAGCGCCGTCTTTGAAGATTATATATTCGATACCGTGGAAACCGAGCAGTTCGGCACCGAGTTTGTTGCCAGCATAAGCATCACCGTCTTCAGAATCCATCGCAGCAATCTGAGCGTCGTTTTTCAACGCCACGAGAAGACCGTCAAGGTCCAAAGGCCAAGAGTCGATGTGCGGGTCGATGCCGAAATCACCGGCAGCGCCAAAAAGGAAAGCCTCGCTCTTCTCCCACCAAGCGCGAGCCTCGAGGAATGTTTTGCATGCAGTCCGCACGTTGGCATCAGTCTTGTCGGCGCGGAGAGCCTTGAGCTGGTCAACGAGAAGTTCAGTCTTGTCGGCAAGGTTCTGATAAGTGATGTTGACAGTGTTTGCCAGATATTGCTTAGCGATAGCCTCGAATTTGGCGTCTTTAGCCGAAGAGTCATCGGGAGTTGGGTCGTTGTTGTCGCTACAAGAAGCGAAACCAAGAGTCATTGCTGCCGCAGTAAGGGCAAGCATCGGGAATTTAATGATTTTGTTCATTGTAATTATTATTTGTAGTAGTTGTTGTTGATTTTCGAGTTAAAGGAAGTCGCCGGTGTAGGTTACACCCAAAGAGATTGACGGCTCATCGTTGTACTGACTTTTCAAGAACCGTTTTGAATACTCCGCCTTGATGACGATTTGCTTCATCGGCATATAATTGAGGCCTACGGCCATACGCTTGATTTCCGTCCACGGATAGTCGCGGTAGTTTCCGTTGGCAGGCTTGTAGGCATCGTAAGCCTCATATCTGCCGAACACATACAGCTTGTCGTACTTTATGCTTGAGAACGGGCGCAGGATATTGTAACCAGCCTCTATGCCATAAGAATAAGCCTCCTTTCCCACGAGCGTGCGCTTGTAGGGCGACGTTTTCATCTGAAGTCGGTTATAGTCTGAAATTTTATCGGCGTCGCCGAGATGACCGTAAGTAGCGTTTCCTCTGACAATCAAACCATAGCCTTTATACTCCATGTCGAACGAACCGATAGTGACAGCTCCCTTCACGTCCTTGTACTTGCCGTTGAAGTCAGCCTGCAATGTGTTGTTGAACGAGTTGCCGAAATATCCGCTTGCCGATAGTCTCAGCCCCTGCACCGGGAAGAAATCAAGTCTGGCAGCCACGGCGATATTGTTTGCCGGAGTGAATTCGAAAGGAGAAGTTGCGCCATAATGCACCCATGCGTCTTTCGAGAAAAAGCAAGAGTTTAGCGCCGGCAAAGCCATCACCTCATAGCGCATCCACTTGTAATTTCCCCATACGCTGATGCCCGTCTGATGCCAAGTGCTCGGCAGAATCGTAGCCTCGCCCTCCGGGCGGTAGACCGTGAAAAACTCATTTGGGAGGTGGTTGCTGTTTAACGAGCCCACAGGCACCACCATGTGTCCGGCGCGCACCTGAATCCAAGGGCGGAACTCCTTGTTTATCCACAGTTGCTCAAGAGCGACCTCACCGCCGCGCTCAATCTCCTTCTCCCATTCGCCTGTTTCTTCCGCCTCCATCTCGACAGCACTCTCCGTGCCGCCATGTTCAAACTCAATTTCCGAGCCGAAAGTCCAGCCACGGCCGAAGTCGAATCCAAGCATGATAACGGCGTGCGGCAGATCGAAACGGTTGTGACCTTTCGCATCCTTATAGTCCTCCGCCTTAGAATATCGGTTCACATTGTCGCTATAGAAATTTCGAGTCATCACAGCCTCGCCATATCCTCCAAGAGAAAGGCGCGACTTAAACGAGCGTTTGCCAGGCTGGCTTTCCTGCTCAGCCGGCGTCGATGTTACAGTTGTAGTAGTGATTGTTGTGTCGCCGCGCACCACCGTTGTGGTCGTAGTAACCGTTTTTTCAACTTCTTTGTTATTGCGTCGCGCATTGGCTGGAATAATCGAAGCAACCAAGCAAGCCGACAGTAATAATACAGTTTTGTTCATTGCAGATTGTTGTGATATTTTTTCAACCGCAAAGTTATTTTCACTTTTTTCCTGCTACAATCGCAAAAAAATGGTAAAGAGAATGGGGCGTATCACAACAATTAGGTATGCGCAACCCGAAAACGACGCATAATGGCATAAAAAAAACCTCCGGGCCTATCAACAGGTTAGGAGGTAAAATATAAGATTATGAAAAAGATTTGTGGTCTTGTTATAGACGGAAGGCAATCGGAATTATGCATCTTACAGGCACATCCTCACCTCCCAACCGGCCAGGTTTCCACGCCGGCATATTCTTGACTATTCTCATCGCTTCCCTGTCGAGCGAAGGGTGGACACCCTTTATCACCGACACGTTGCAGACTGAGCCGTCTGTGTTTACGATAAAACTGCAAACCACACGCCCTTGTATATGACTGCGGTATGCATCACAAGGATATTTGCGCTCATGGTTGATGTAGTTCATCAAGCCTCTGTCGTCGCCCGGGAATTGCGGTTGAACGTCGACGAAATCATATTCGTAGACATTCACATAGTTCTCATGCTGGCAGTGTCTTGTTTCCAAGGCAATGCGCGACACCTGAGCCGACGCCGACGGCGCTGCAACAAAGGCAAGCATGGCAAATATCGAACAACTTAAAATTTTCATTTCATCTATTTTCAGATGCTTTTTGCATCTTGATGGTGCAAAATTATCGTTGAAACTTGAAAGGAGCAAATATTCAGAGCCGGAATTGTGGTTATTTGAATATGTTTTACGAATATTAGCAATTATCGGACTGTTTTGGGTCAACAAAAGGAGCCTTGATGCATTTGTTTGTCTCCTTAATGCGAAAAGTTTCGCAGAAAAAATGTAACTTTGGGGCATAAAAACATAACTGTAATGAGAAAACTGCTTTATATACTCGTGATGCTCGCCGGGGTGCTGTATGCCTGCGGCGATAAGAATAGTTTTGAGATTAAAGGAACAATCGACGGCGCCGCAAACAAGAAAATGGTTGTGCAGCGCACCGACAACGGCGTGTGGGTGAACATCGACTCAATCGAAACCGATGGCGACGGCAAGTTTGCCTACCATGGCGCCGCCCCGGCATTCCCTGAAATCTACCGATTGGAATACAATGGCAGATATGCCTACTTCCCCATCGACAGTCTCGACCATATCGAGCTGAAAGCCGACACGGCTAATTTCGACACCGGCTACACCCTGACCGGCTCAGACAACGCCATCTGGCTCACCGAGGTGAACCGCAAAGTCCAGGCATTGTCGGGCAAGGCTGCCGACAGCCAGGATTATGTCAAGACAAAGCGTGAACTCACGGAGCGACTTCTGAAAGACCCGTCGAGCATCGTGGCTTATTATACAGTGGAGAAAATCGTTGACGGACATCGCCTGTTTGACCCATCCAACGCCGCCGACCTTAAGATTATCGGAGCTGTTGCCACTGGCTACGGCACATTCCGCGAGGGCAATCCTTTGACAAAATATATGGAGGCCGAATACATGGCAGGCATGCGCATGCAGCCACGCAATGCCTCACCTTCCGACACAATCCACGCCAACCAGATCGGCTATTTCGACATTGCCCTTAAAGACGCCGGCGGCAAGGTGCGCAAACTGAGTGACGTTGCAGTGAGCGGCAAGGTGGTGCTTCTCAATTTCACCACTTACGCAGCCAAAGAGTCGCCGGAGTTCAACCGCATCCTCGCCGACATCAACAAGAAATATTCCTCACGCGGATTCTGCATCTATCAGGTGGGTTATGACGCTTCTGAATTTTCATGGAAAGACGCAGCCAAGAACTTGCCGTGGACCGCAGTGTTCGACCCCGCCGGAGCGCAGTCGAAGAATCTCGTGAACTACAACGTAGGCTCTCTTCCAGCAATATTCATCATTGACCGCAACGGCACCATAGCCGAACGCGTCATGGACCTCAACGAGCTTGAAATCTCAGTGGCCCGCCATATTTAAAAGACAACGGTAATGGCAGAAGATTTGGATTTTGAGCAGGCGTCAACGGCTGCAGACTATACAAGCGACGACATCAAGACGCTTGACTGGAAAGAGCACATCCGCAAACGCCCTGGCATGTATATCGGAAAGCTGGGCGACGGCTCGCATTCCGACGACGGAATCTATGTGATTCTGAAAGAAGTGATAGACAACTCCATCGATGAGTTTGCCATGGGTTTCGGCAAACAGATTGTTGTGAACATCACCGACGACGGCACCGTGGAAGTGCGCGACTATGGCCGCGGCATCCCGTTGGAGTCGGTTGTCGACGTATCGTCGAAAATGAACACCGGCGCAAAGTATGATTCCGACGCCTTCAAGAAGTCGGTCGGTCTGAACGGCGTGGGCATGAAAGCCACCAATGCGTTGTCGACATATTTCGAGATTTCCTCATGCCGCAACGGCGAGAAAAAGAAAGTGTGCTACAGCCGTGGAGAAATCACCGACGACTGCCCAATCTGCCCAACCGACGAGGAAAACGGCACGTATGTCAAGTTTGTTCCCGACAAGGACATATTCCTGAACTACAAATACAACGATGAGTTTGTAGAGACGATGATGAAAAACTACTCGTTTCTCAACACCGGTCTCACAATCGTATACAACGGTCGGCGCATACATTCGCGCAACGGTCTGGTCGACCTGCTGCGCGAGAATATGACCAACGACCCCCTTTACCCGATAATGCATTTCACAGGCACCGACATCGAGGTGGTTATAACCCACGCCAACCAGTATGGCGAGGAATACTATTCGTTTGTCAACGGTCAGCATACCACCCAGGGCGGCACTCACCTGTCGGCATTCAGAGAGGCTGTTTCGCGCACAATCAAGGAGTTTTACGGAAAGAATTTCGAATATTCCGACATCCGCAACGGTATGGTTGCTGCAATCAGCATCAAGGTGCAGGAACCGGTGTTTGAGTCGCAGACCAAGACAAAACTCGGTTCACGCGACATGAGTCCCGACGGCGCGCTGACAGTTGCGAAATTTATCGGCGACTTCATCAAACGCGAGCTCGACAACTATCTGCACATCGAGTCGCAGACGGCAGAGATAATGCTCCACAAGATTCAGGAAAGCGAAAAGGAGCGCAAAGCCATCGCCGGCGTGACCAAGCAGACGCGAGAACGCGCCAAGAAAGCGAGCCTCAACAACAAGAAACTGCGCGACTGCCGCGTGCATTATTGCGATGCCAAAGGCGACAGGCGCGACGACACGTCGCTTTTCATAACCGAGGGACTTTCGGCAACAGGAACAATCACCAAAGTGCGCAATGTTGAGACCCAGGCAGTGTTCTCACTCCGCGGAAAGCCGCTCAACACGTTTGGCAAGTCGCAGAAAGACATCAAGGCCAACGAAGAGTTCTATCTGCTCGACGCCGCCCTCGACATTGCCGACGGCATCGAGAACCTGCGTTATAACAAGGTGATTATCGCGACCGATGCCGATGTTGACGGAATGCATATCCGCCTGCTGATGATTACGTACTTCCTTCAGTTCTACCCCGACTTGGTAAAGAAAGGCCACGTCTATATCCTCCAGACGCCACTGTTCCGCGTGCGCAACAAAAACACGTCGCGAGGGAAAAAGAAGGTGAAAGACGAGACATACTACTGCTATACCGACGACGAACGCGTAACAGCCATCAACCGGCTTGGCAAGAATGCTGAAATCACACGATTCAAAGGTCTTGGAGAAATTTCAGCCGATGAGTTCAAGGATTTCATCGGTCCCGACATGCGCCTTGACCAAGTGAAGCTGCGCAAGGAAGACTCCGTGAAAGAAATGCTGGAGTTCTATATGGGCAAGAACACAATGGAGCGCCAGCTGTTTATAGTAGACAACCTTGTCGTGGAAGACAACGACAATATGGACATGACTCATTAAACAATACGACTATGAACCAACATATAGCGATTTTCCCGGGTTCGTTCGATCCTTTTACAATCGGACACCATTCAATCGTGGAACGCGCATTGCCCCTTTTCGACAAAATAGTGGTGGCTGTGGGCATGAACAGCAAGAAGCATTCCTTCCTTCCCGAAATAGACCGTCTTGACGCCATCAGACGCCTTTATGCCGATGAACCCCGAGTGGAGGTCATTGCCTACAGCGGTCTAACCGTCGAGGCAGCCGAGCAATGCGGCGCACGCTACATTCTGCGTGGTGTGCGAACGGTTAAGGACTTTGAATACGAAAAGACGCTTGCCGACATCAACCGCAAGATTGCGGGTCTGGAGACCGTGCTACTCTACACGCTTCCTGAGTATGGCAGCATCAGCTCGTCCATCGTGCGCGAGTTGATAAGTCTCGGACGCGACGTGACCGACCTGCTTCCGCCGGGCTACACTTTTGAGATTTAGACAACAATATAACTGACTGCGAAAATGAAAAAAATGAAATATTTAGCCGCCGCTGTGATATGCGCCGCGGCGACTTTTGGTATATCCGCGCAATACTCGCGCAGCAACTCCGCTTCGCGGCAACAACAGAAACTGCTTATGGTGGAAAACATCGTAAACAATCTCTATGTTGACAATGTCGACGAGGAAAAGATTGTTGAAAACGCCGTGCGGGGAATTCTTGAGAATCTCGACCCACATTCGTCATACAGCACCAAAGAGGAGACCACATCGTCGCAGGAGACGATGCAGGGCAGCTTCAGCGGCATCGGAATCCAGTTCAACATGCAGAAAGACACGCTCTACGTTGTGCAGACCATTGCCGGCGGTCCGTCGGAAAAGGTTGGCATACTGCCTGGCGACCGTTTTATCGCCGTCGACGACTCCATCATCGCCGGACGCAAGCTGAAGAACACCGACATTATGAAGCGTCTGCGCGGACCGAAGGGCACGAAGGTGAACATCAAGGTGAAACGCGGAAGCAATGCCGAGCTGCTCGAATTCAGAATCACGCGCGACGACATCCCGCTGAACAGCATCGACGCCGTGTATATGGCAGACGGGAAGACCGGCTATATCCGCCTGTCGCGATTTGCCGCCACATCATACAAAGAGTTTAAAGACGCCATCACAAAACTCAAGAAACAAGGCATGCAGCAATTGATTCTTGACCTCACTGACAATGGCGGCGGATATATGCAGATTGCCGCACAAATAGCCAACGAGATGCTCAACCGCGGCAACCTTATAGTCTACACCCAGGGACGCAAAAGTCCGCGACAGAACCTTAACGCCGACGGCTCGGGTACATTCCGGACACAGAAGGTTGTTGTGATGATCAATCAGTTTTCAGCGTCGGCAAGCGAAATTCTCTCAGGAGCCGTTCAGGACTGGGACCGCGGTGTGGTCGTAGGCCGCCGTTCTTTCGGCAAAGGCCTTGTGCAACGCGAGTTTCTGCTGCCCGACTCTTCATCGTTCCGCCTCACAATCGCACGCTATTACACCCCTTCGGGACGCAACATCCAGAAGCCGTATGTCAAAGGCGACCGTGAGGACTACGACAAGGACATCATCGACCGCTACAACCACGGCGAGCTGCAAAGCGCTGACAGCATCCATTTCGCCGACTCGCTGAAACATACCACCCTGCGTCTGCACCGCACCGTCTATGGCGGAGGCGGCATCATGCCCGATGTGTTTGTGCCGCTCGACACCACACAATACACCGACTATCACCGTCGTCTTGTAGCCAAAGGCATAATTCCACAGTTCGCACTACGATATGTGGACAAGAACCGCGCCGATTTGAAAGCCCAGTATCCCGACGCGCAGAAATTCATCAAGGAGTTCACGGTGACCGACGAGATGCTCAACAATCTTGTTGACGCAGGCAAAGCGGAGAAGGTTGACTTCGACAAGTCGCAGTTTGCCAAATCAAAGGAGATGCTCCGCACGTTTGTCAAAGCGACGATAGCCAACGATTTGTTCTCGACGGGCGCGTATTTCCAGATTGTCAACGAGCAGAACGACATCTATAAGGAAGCGCTGAGCATTATCAACGACGATGCCCGCTACCGCAAAATCATAAGTCCGCGCACAGAGCAGACACCCGAAAAGAAAAAGAAGAAATAGTCACCACACCTACCTGTTGGCAAGATATTTGCTATAAGAGAGATGAAATTATAGGTTTACAAAATTATGGAAAGAAAATTCAAGACTACTGCCAAATGCGCCGGATGCGTGAAGGCTATCGGAGAAAAATTGAGCAAGGAACTTGCCGCCGACCAATGGTCGATTGACCTGACGTCGCCCGACAGAGTGCTGACCGTTGCCGCCGACACCCCTTCGGATGCCCGCATCGAGGAACTGGTGCGAGAGGCTGGATTCAAGATTGAAAAACTGTAACGATATGAACAAGTATTTGACTATAGCGTGTGCCGCCGCACTGTCAACGCTCATGGCTTGTAGCGGAGGCAAAGGAAACGCCGACAAAAGCACCGATTCAACCGCCGCGGCAGAGACTGCCAAAGAGACTGTCCAGGCAGAGGATTCAACGGGAAATCCAAACGCAAGCGTGATGGACCTGACAATCGACGGATTCAACAGCAAAGTGATGGATTTCAGCGGCGATATGCCAAAGTTTTTGGGCGCACGTCCGTGTGTCATCGACTTTTATGCCACATGGTGCAGTCCGTGCCAGCGGATGGCTCCGATGATTGAAATTCTTGCCCAAAAATATGGCGGAAAAGTAGACTTCTATCGCGTCGACGTCGACAAAGAGAAAGAGCTTGCCGGCGATGTGTTCGGCATCGAGGCTATGCCCACGTTTGTGTATATCGACAAGTCGGGAGCCATCAACTCGACAACAGGCGCCATAAACGCCAAAGAAATGATTTCAAACATCGAGAAATACTGTCTTGACTGATCGGAATGACCGACGAGCAACTGCTACTTGACAAACTTTCCGCCCGCGGCATCAAGCCAACGGCGATGCGCCTCCTGATTTTGCGCACAATGATGCATACAAGTCAGGCAGTGTCACTGCTCGACCTTGTGGATATGCTGGAAACGGCCGACAAGTCCACGGTGTCGCGCACGTTGTCTCTGTTTCTCTCCCACCATCTTGTGCACAGCATCGACGATGGCAGCGGCGCGCTGAAATATGCAGTTTGCAGCAACACCTGCACGTGTGAGGTAGAGGATCTGCATGTGCATTTCTATTGCACACAGTGCCATCGCACGCTTTGTCTGCGCGGACTGCCAGTACCGCTCGTGCATCTGCCCGACGGTTTCACGCTCGAAAGCGTCAACTACGTGATGAAAGGCGTCTGCTCCGACTGCCGGAGAAAGCATAATTAGTATTTTCCGCTACGGATGCGGTAGATTGTCTCCTTTGTCAGATTGAGAAAAGAGGCAAGCTGTGTGACCGTCACAAGGTCGAGGATGTTGGGATAGCGTTCCAATGCCCACTGGTAGCGTTCGCGCGCTGGTTTGTGGAGCATCACCATCTGTTCCTCCAGGAAGTCGGCATAGCTCGACAGTCCGAGACTGATGTATTTAAACACCTCACCCTGCCGATCCTTGTCGAGAAGATTGAGGTCGGGCAGCGGCACATAGCACACATCAGACGGCTCCATAAATTTGATGATGATATGATGGTGTCCGGAACGGATAATCGTTTCCGGACGGATAAGGAAATGCGATGCAAACGTGAAGGCGAAATTGTGCTCGCATCCGCGCTCGATATAATAAGTCCGCGCCGAGCCTCTGATGAGGAAAATCATATTTTTCAACAGTTCGTTTTGCCCGTCGACAGACTCGCCTTTCTTAAAATGCACGAATTTCAAGCTTTTGATGAGTTTCGACTCTTCTTCTGCCGAAAGGTTCATTTTGTGGCGCAAGTCGTTGAGAAACGACAGCTGGTCGCCGTAGACAATGTCATTTTCTGCCATTGAGCATTTCCTCCACTTTTTGCCGCACATCGGTCATAAGCCACAACGGTGTCGACGTGGCTCCGCAGATGCCTATTGTCTCGACATTGTCAAGCCATGTCGGGTCGATATCGTCGGGAGTATAAATCATGTGGGTGTTGGCGTTCACGTTGCGGCATTCGTTATAAAGAATCATTCCGTTGCTGCTCTTGCGTCCGCTCACGAAAAGCACAAGGCTGTGCTCCTGTGCGAACTGGCGCATGCGCGGCATCCGGTTTGCCACCTGACGGCATATCGTGTCGTGACATTCGAACCGCCCTGAAGGCTTGCGCCTGGCTATCTCCTGCTCAATCTGGCGCAGCCCGTCGAGCGACTTGGTGGTCTGCGAATAAAGTACCACATCGCGACTGAAATCTATTTTATCGATGTTGTCGACACCCTCCACAACAATCGCCTCCCCGTCGGTCTGCCCGACGAGTCCGTTTACCTCTGCATGCCCCACTTTGCCGTAAATCACAATTTGCGGACGCTCTTTTTCCTCGAAAGAACGGCGGATGCGTTTCTGAAGCATCAGCACCACCGGACAGGTGGCGTCGATTATCTCAATGCCGTTCTCACGGGCGATGCGATATGTTTCAGGCGGCTCGCCATGGGCGCGCAGCAACACCTTCACTCCGTGCAGACGGCGCAGGTCATCGTGCGTGATGGTCACCAGCCCCTTACGTTGCAGACGTTCCACCTCGTTTGAGTTGTGCACAATGTCGCCCAGGCAGTAAAGGCTTCCGCTTTTCGCCAGCTCCTCCTCCGCCTTCCGGATTGCCGTCACCACTCCCGGACAGAACCCCGAATTCTTATCGATTTCAACCTTTGCCATCAACTATTCGGCACTTGACAGTTTGTTGTAAAGATCGAGCAGCCACTTGTCCTGCTCAGCGATTGTCATGTTGCTGTTGTCGAGCACCACAGCGTCGTCGGCCTTGCGCAGCGGACTCTCGGCACGCGTGGTGTCGATACGGTCGCGCTCGCACACGTTGGCAAGCACGTCCTCATAGGTCACGCTGTCGCCTTTGGCGCGCAACTCCTCGTAACGGCGGCGGGCACGCGTCTCGGGCGACGCGTCGACATACACCTTCATCTCGGCGTCGGGAAACACCACCGTGCCTATGTCGCGGCCGTCCATAACGATGCCTTTCTGCTTGCCCATGGCTTGCTGCTGCTTGACAAGAGCGCGGCGCACACTGCCTACTGCGGCAACGATGCTCACCTTTGACGACACCTCCATACGGCGTATCTCCTGCTCCACCACTTCTCCATTGAGCATTGTCTGCGTTTTTCCGTCGGCATCAACTCCAAACGTGATATTGATGTCGGGCAACGCTGCTTCCAGACGTTCGGTGTCGAGGCGGTCGCCGTCAAACAAGCCGTTGCGCAGGCAGTAAAGCGTCACGGCGCGATACATTGCGCCAGTGTCGATATAGGCATAGCCTATGGTTTTTGCAAGTTTCTTTGCCATTGTACTTTTACCCGACGAGGAAAAGCCGTCGATGGCTATTGTAATGAGTCGCTTATTGTCCATATTGTATGTGTGGTTAAAATTCGTAGATATTTGTCGACAGGTTGACCATAAAAGTAAAACCTCCTGTGTGGGGCTGCGCCATCGCCACGCCAACACGGAATTTCGACGATTTCAATCCGGCACCCATTGAGAATCCCGAAATGAAATTGCGCGCGAATGTAGCCATGTCTGTCTTCGTCTTATGATTATAGCCAAGAGCCACATAAAACTTGTCGCTCGGGGCATAGTCAAGTCCGAAAATCAAATGCCGGAACAGATTGCTCATAAATTTATCCTCTTTCACAAGCTCCGAATGCGTGTCGTTGCTGTCCTTGAGCTTATAGTACGGCAAATGCCATTTTGTCAATCCATGAGCTGTTATCGACACACGGAACGGACCGCCTTTGAGCGACTGCGAGTAGCCCAGCTGCACATCCCACGGCAAACGGTCGTAATGATCCTCGAAACGCTTCACCTGACCGCCAAGATTCTTCACAACCGCCGACAGAGAAAGATCCTTGTCGGGATTGTAATAATTTATACCCAAGTCGGCAGCAATGGCAAACGCATTATACTGCTCATAGTTTGAATACAGAAACTTCATGTTTATACCGCCCCGCAGGCGGTCGTTGAAATCGTGGGAATACATCCCGCTGAACGCAATGTCGCTCACATTGAACGACCCCGTTTCAGCACCCGTCTGATCCATTCCCCGCATCGAGCCATAGCCGAAATACGTTATTCCCGCCGACCAAGCGGCATGCTCTCCAGCCTCCTTTGCAAAACGCGCCGACATAAAGTTGCTGCTCCCGAGATAGCGCATATAGCCCACACCGGCCTGCATATCCACCTCCGGGCCAAGCAAAGCCGGATTCTGCTCATAGAGATTAATATCGTCATCAACAACGCTGATATTGACACCGCCAAGCGCATATGCGTGCGACGACGTTGGGATGTTGAGATAATTGTAGGCAGTGCCGTCCTGCGCCCTGGCTGTCCAGAACGTGGTCATAACCGCCGTCACAATATATATGATTTTCCTTATGCTCATAAACATTCAGGCAGGAATGCATCTCCCGCTTAAAGAATAACGGCAAGAAGGCAACAATAGTATATCCTCCCACCAAAAATAAAGCGTAAGCCACAAATTACATCCCTGCCAAAGCGTTCAATTCCGAATGACCATGCAATCCAAAACGCCTTGTCGAAACAAAAACATTTGCCTATATTTGCACTATCGTTGCCGTTGTCAAAAGTTGTTGCGCAATACAACAAGGAAAGTTAACTCAAGTTTCGGATTTGGAATTCAAGCCGTTTGAGCATACTCTCTAAGTGCAGACAATCTCTTGTCATTCTCAATAATTTGGATGGTTAGTTCATCGGAGTCAGCATCAATGAGTTCTGAAACGACGGCTACCACCTCTATTATGATTGCCCATATCTTTTCAACCACCGTTAGTTCGTGTACTCCGAGATACATGTCACCGAACAGACCTCCTATTGTGTCATAGTCGAGTGTTCTTTTTATTGAGGCAAGTATGTTGTAGCGTATCATGATCAATGAAACATGCGCTATATGGGCCGAAAAGTTTCGTGACGAGCAATCTGCAAGTCCAAGTAGGCGCTTGCTGTCTGAGAAGAACACTTCTATGCTCCGACGCATGGCATATATCTCGTAGGCACGCATAAAACGGAGTCTCAAGTCTGTTGTAAGAAGCACTTTCCACGCTTCCTTTTTGCCTCTCTTGCAAAAGAACAATTTGACAGCACGTTTTCCAAGTACAACTTCAATTTCTGCATAATGACAACGGTAGTGCCTGCTGTATTTCACTTTCTTCTTAGCTTTAAGTTTGGTGATTATGGCTTTGGCGGACAACTCCCCCCCCAATTAGTAGTCATATACTTGGTGTTGTCCATCTTTGCCATACCGAGAAGATGGAATTTCTTGTGACGGCGATAAACGAAATCAACCAGTTCGGTACATGTGAACCAACTGTCAACCAGCAAGTAATCGAAATGTATCTTGTTGCGTTGCGTATCGCATCCTTCACCATATCCAAAAGTTTAACCCCCTTGCTCATAAAATACTCTTCCTTGCGTTTGGCAATATGGCACTTCTTGTCACGTTTACGCTCATAACGCCCGTTCCTCTGTTCTGAGGTAAGCCCTTGTTCCTTGCCTCCAATCTTGCCTTTCTCACCATGATATGAAAAGAGAACATCCTTCTTACCGCCAAACATACGACACAGCGCCGAACCATCGTAATGGGAGAAGCCTTTGATTGCAAAGAATGGAAGCAGTAACAATATCTGGAACACTTGAAGGTTCGTCAACTGGCAGTTCTCACGTTTCAAGCCACCAAGGCTGCGGTTGTCCAAATTTAAGCTTTCAAGCAGGCGCATAAATGTATCCATAACTATACTGCGCCGTTTTTCTGAGAAAAAGTTGCGGATTTCTGAGGGAATATTTGTAATTTTACTTATGGCTTTGAGTTTTGAGTAATGTTTTTTTGCCACATCTAATTTACTCATTTTCCGTGATATACGGAAATACTCAAAACCTTTTTTATGCAATAAATTCAACCTCAAAGTCTAAATCCGAAACTTGAGTACCTTTACATTTATTCAAACAACTGAGACCAGTTCGCTATCATCTGTTCCACGGAGAACCGAGCGTTTGCTGGACTTGTGCTTCTCAACGACACCAATCTTATTTGTGGAGGCACATTCTCCATGACTATATGTTTTTGAAAGAGTTTTTGAGACTTATCCCCATTAAATCCAATGACTTTGATAATCGGGTTACTTTCTAACAGACCCAATATGTCGTTTGTTATGCCATCCCTGATATTGACATCCATACTTCCGTCTCGTTCTGCCTCTTTCATCACGTCCCACAGCATAATGCCGTGTCGCATCAGCATCTTCTCTTTATCAGTATAACTGGAACATTGTAGCTCTTTTAACAATGACGACATTATTGTCCAAAACCTATTACGAGGATTTGCATAATATTCTCCCTTTGATAGGGATATTTCACTTGGAAGCGTTCCCAAAATAAGTATCTTAGGTTGTTTGCTTCCGAAAGGAAGCATACCCTCTTTAACGGGATTGGATATATCAAAATTGACTGGGTTGGATAATGTTGAATCATTGATTTTAGCAGGTGCGAGAGAAGATTCTACTGATGATTTACCGGAATGATAAATATACCAAGATGAGCCTTTCCCTTCTTTCTGAATAGCAGAGGGGATAGCACCTGATCTCAAAATTTTACGCAATGGTTGTCCTTTAGTCGAGTAACTAAGGACACCTTCCTGTTCAAGATACCGGGAGGCATCATTAGCAGAAACCCTCACGAGGTGATTCTGCTCAAGATAACTATCTATCAGAGATATGATTCTTTCAACGTTAGCCATAATTACGTTTCTTTATTTATAGTGATTATATTGTCCGTAAGGATCTTGGTATAATTCGGGATGCTCCGAATCCCAAGTGGATTCTTGATAATGCTGGCTGGGTTGTGTGTATTTGTATGGGAGTCGGTTCTGTCCCCAATCAACACAGTAGCCCCATACCATGAAGATAATCCAGCCAATCAATATGTTTCGATGGTTTTTAAGTATCTGCTTCTTCTCTTTCGGCCAACCTTCGGGGTCTTCTTTCATAAACTCAGCATCATATTTACGACAAAACCAGTTGGCAAATATGAAGTAGACTGGTGCAAGAAGCGGCGTGAGAATAATATAAAGCCACACTGCAAATCCCCATACTCGCCCAAGGAGAAGCATCCAAGGCGTTACATACGTACTTGTCCCACGGAAATTACCGTTGGCATCATGATACACTCTCGTAGATGGAAACAGCGCTCCATGTACTAATGATGAAAAACTTTTCATAGCTCGTATTTATTAGATGGTAAGGTTAGCGAAGGGTAAACGACCGTAGTGAGTTACATAGTCTTGAAGCATTGAAGCTTCGACCATCCGTGGATCAATCATCGGCGTTTCTTTCCAAGCGATAACCAAATCGTCGGCATCGGCAAGTTGCCAAAGATAGCGGCCTCCCCAATGGCCGACATTTGCTCCGACACCAAACCGTAGTAGTTGACCAAGGCGTTTGCGAAGACTCGTTGCTTTGCCGATATACATTGTTGAACTACCATTCACGATATTGTTTTCAAGTTCGGCAATTGACACATTGGGGTCTTTACCCTTGAAGTGACCACCAGTTCCTATCCCAAGGAACTGCGGCTTGTTATCAGATACCCGAAGTACGACATATATACCTGCGGATTGAGGGATAATGCCCGATGAAGCACGAAGGTCTGAGACCTTAACGAAACCAGAGAATCCAGCTCCTTTGTATTTTGCTATTTCTTCCATTATTATATTGATTTTATTTGTTTCTTTCCAAGGCTCTTTGATAGACATCTCGCACCCTTTCCCTAAGCGATAAAGGTTTGATGACAGTAAGAGAACTGCTTCTTGATAACAATGCCATTACAAAGTCATTGGTAATGCGAAGCCGTACCCGTATTCTGAATTCTTCTTCATTATCGGAAATTATCTCTTGTGAATGATGAAGCGGCATTGCTTTCAAAAATTTGCCGTCGAGCGGTGAATATGACAATTCAATTTCCTCTACCGGTATTGCCGGGTCATCCCATATCCCATAACTGTCTTTGAAAAGAGTGGAAGCATCAATACTGTTGTCTCTCCTAAACGTATTTGAAGTTTCCATTAGATTATGTATTCGATCAAGGCCGTAACATTTCAATCGCTCCTTTTCATCGAAAGCCACAAGATACCACAACCCCAAAGACTCTTTCAAGAAATAAGGCTTTACCCTTTTTGAGATAATCTTGTCATCTTGCCTAACAAGTACATACTCAAACTGCACTTCAAGGCGATTCTTGATTGCATTTATCAATAGAGGTATATTCTCGCTGCCTCTTGGTCGATGATGTTCCGGTAGAAGATAACCCGAAACATCAGAGTCTTTGCTGACCGACGTCAACAAATCAAAGTTCAGAAGCAACTGGTCATAGTCACACGTTGGATTGTCGAGAGTATCAACTATATAATATCCATACCCACGTTTGTTTTTGATATTGACCTCAAACATTTCCGCAATATCATTGAAATCACGCTGAAGGGTACGAACACTTATGCCGATTTCATATCCACGAATTTCCATCTGGAGATTGAGATAGTCAATCAGTTCATCAGCCGGAACGAATTTCTTCGCTCCCGACAGCCTGTTTATGATGAGTATATAGCGTATCAAACGCCCCATGTTCTGATTCATGGAGCAAAGTTAATCAACGAAAACGACAAATCGTGTCGTTTTCAAAATAAACTAAAGTTTTATACTATTTTATTACTGTCCGCTAAACCGTAATAATTCAGATTAAACATAGCGAAAATTTTTGGCAGCAAAGTTCACCAAAATTTTACTCCCCCAAAACCAGGCTTATTTCGGATGCTTACAGGGCTTGCTCGGGACTTTCACCCGTTAGACAATGCTCATGCCGAGCGTACCAAAGAAAGCGCCCCTCGGATTGCTCCAAGGGGCGCTTCGTAAGGGGGCGGCTACCTACTCTCCCGGGTTACC
>ENA-ORNK01000459-ORNK01000459.1-human-gut-metagenome-genome-assembly--contig:-NODE-459-length-52676-cov-10.327626_pt1 | contig 52676 bp, 38 predicted proteins | sample MGYA00242115_ERZ509022 | MGnify/ENA primary metagenome ERZ509022 (study PRJEB26280, sample SAMEA2338690) | human gut metagenome | biome: human gut; feature: human-associated habitat; material: faeces...
ATGTTTATACCGATGCGGTAATTATAGTATTAGAAATGCTTGTTGTACAATTGCCGTCTTTCGCTCTAGCGAAAATAACTAGATGGATATATAAAAAACATAAGTGATATATGCTGTGATAAAGTAAATGCGGATGCTTATGTGTTACTCGTAAAACATAAAATGTCTATACATAATAATAAACGATCGCTATTACAATATGATTTAAGCGGCTGATACTTTCGGGTCATCAGCCGCATTTTTCTTATGACTTTTTCGTCAAATCAGTGGTTAACTTGTGCGAAATATCGACATCTTGAATGCACTATGAAAGTAAATGATAAATACAGTTCAAAAAATGGCGTATCCCCAATATTGGGATATTGTTTGATAATTATTAAATTTGTTTAAGCCGTGGATATCCGGGATTTCCAGATATCCTCGGCTAATTTTTTATTTCACAGCCCTTCGGATTTTACACTTTTCTTTTGCCTATATACACATAAGGAATTGGAGATGCCTATACGACAGTGGAACAAAAAGTGGCTATTATCTAGTCTTGCTCTAATAGGCTTACTTATTCGGCAATATATTATAGCATATCTTTGAATATAAAGCGCATTTGTAAAAAACAAAATGAAAAAACATATAAGATCTCTTATTTTTTCGGACCGGATGACTATTTTTTCTCCAGTAGATATTGAGGTAATCCCTAGGATTGGAGGAAAGCTCAATGACAAATCAGCAAAAAGAACAAATACGAACAATGCGCTTACAAGGCGTCGGTTATATTAAAATAGGAAAAGCACTCGACATATCAGATAATACGGTGCGCTCATTCTGCCGCCGCAACGGTCTGGGTGACAAATCAAAGAATGCCGTGGCCTGTAAACAGTGCGGAAAGCTGATAAAAAACATTGCTAAGCAGAAACCGAAAAAGTTCTGCTCCGATTCCTGTCGAAATACATGGTGGAATGAACACAGGGATTGCGTCAACCGAAAAGCAAATTATGAATATACCTGTGCCTGCTGCGGACGTCATTTCACAGCTTACGGAAACAATCACAGAAAATACTGTTCTCATGCCTGCTACATAACAGACCGTTTCAGAAAGGGGCATACTTCTGATGAGTGACAATTACAGAAATCGGTTGGAAAGCTACCTTGCTTCCATGCTCCAGGCAAAACGAATGCTGTCGATGGGGATTATAACCCCGGAAGATTACGCCGATATTGATACAATTATGAACGAAAAATACGGTATATCTTCGTGTAGTTTATATTGCGGAATGGACTTGATATATGATGGCTTTAGAGGTAATATGTCACACTATAAGGAGGTGACGTTATGTCAGGAAAAATAACCATCGTATCAAAACCGCCAAAGCTGGAAAGAAAAAAGAGAGTAGCCGCCTATGCTCGTGTGTCGAGCGGTAAGGACGCTATGCTCCATTCGCTCTCAGCACAGGTCAGCTATTACAGCGACCTCATTCAAAACCACGGTGACTGGCTCTATACGGGTGTATATTCCGACGAAGCCAAGACAGGCACCAAGGATTCAAGAGCAGGTTTTCAGAATTTGGTCGCAGACTGCCGTGCCGGTAAAATTGATATGGTGATTACAAAATCCATCTCCCGCTTTGCACGAAACACAGTCACTTTGCTACAGACAGTTCGTGAGTTCAAAGCTCTGGGGGTGGATATTTATTTTGAGGAGCAGAATATTCACACAATTAGCGGTGACGGAGAATTGATGATGACGATTCTTGCTTCATACGCACAGGAAGAAAGCCGCTCGGCAAGCGAAAATCAGAAGTGGCGAATCAAGCGTAGTTTTGAATCCGGTATTCCCTGGGATAGGACTTTAATGGGGTATCGTATGGAAAACGAGCATTATGTTATTGTTCCGAGGGAAGCCGAAATCGTCCGCCGTATTTATAATGAATACCTTTCGGGCAGCGGCTACCAGCTTATTGCAAAACGCTTGAATGAGGAGGGTGTTCCGTCACGGTTTGGCGGTAAATGGAATCAGTCCGCAGTTTCACGAATACTCAGCAATCACACCTATACGGGTAATCTTTTGCTGCAAAAGACATTCCGTGAAAACCATATCACTAAACGGAAAATCTTCAATAACGGCGAACTTCCGAAGTATCTTGCTGAAGAAAGCCACGAAGCCATTGTTGACGAAAAAACTTTTCAAGCTGTTCAAGAGGAAAAGTCAAGGCGGGCGGCTCGGTTTAACAAGAAGTCTGTGCCAAAGAAAACATATCCCTTTTCAAGCCTTATGGTGTGCGATAACTGCGGCAAAAACTATCGCCGAAAGATCACAAAAACGGGAGCGGTCTGGGTGTGCGGAACATACAATTCACTTGGTAAAGCAGCTTGTGCGTCTAAGCAGATACCGGAGTCTACTCTACAGCAAGTCACTGCTGATGTCCTGGGTCAGAATGATTTTACTCACGAGTGGCTTTGCCACCGAATTCAGCATATTCGCGTCTGCAATGATAATACCCTGATTTTCTATTTCAAGGACGGTTCGGAAATTACTCGAATTTGGAAAGACCGCTCACGCAGTCAAAGTTGGACGGACGAGATGAAAGAAGCCGCCCGTCAGAAAACATTAGAAAGGAGCAAGCATAATGCCTAAAGTTACGATGATACCGGCGACTGTAAATTCCTTGACGCATCTGCCAAAGGCATCCGTGCAGAAAAGGCGTGTTGCCGGATATGCCCGAGTTTCAACTGACAGTGATGAGCAGTTCACAAGCTATGAAGCGCAGGTGGACTACTACACCCGATACATTCAGTCAAAGCCGGAGTGGGATTTCGTAAGGGTCTATACCGATGAAGGAATTTCCGGCACAAATACCAAGCGCCGCGAAGGTTTCAAGGAGATGATAGCGGACGCATTGGCGGGTAAAATCGACCTTATTGTTACAAAGTCGGTCAGCAGATTTGCTCGAAACACGGTTGACAGCCTTGTAACTATCCGAAAGCTGAAAGAAAACGGCGTTGAGTGTTATTTTGAAAAGGAGGGTATTTACACCTTCGACGGCAAGGGCGAACTGCTCATAACCATAATGTCCTCACTGGCGCAGGAAGAAAGCCGCAGTATTTCCGAAAACATTACGTGGGGTCAGCGCAAGAGCTTCGCTGACGGCAAGATTCATTTGGCATATAAGCATTTCCTCGGTTATAAAAAGGGCGAGGACGGACGGCCTGCCATTGTCGAGGAAGAAGCCGTCGTTGTTCGGCTGATTTACAGATTATTTCTTGACGGCAAAACCCAAGCAGGAATTTGCAGGTATCTTGAGGACTAGGAAATACCGTCACCAAGCGGTAAGGCAAAGTGGAGCAAAACCACAGTTACCAGTATTCTGACAAATGAAAAATACAAGGGTGACGCACTTCTCCAAAAGTCTTTTACAGTAGATTTTCTGCAAAAGAAAACAAAGCTAAATGAAGGCGAGGTGCCGCAGTATTATGTTGAGGGCAGCCACCCCGCCATTATTGAACCTGATGAATGGAATCACGTCCAAGCTGAATTTGCCAGACGAAAAGCACTCGGCAACGCATACAGCGGAAAAAGCGTACTCTCTGCAAAGCTGGTTTGCGAGGACTGCGGCGGGTTCTTCGGCTCAAAGGTCTGGCATTCCACCGACCGCTACCGTCGCACTGTTTGGCAGTGCAACAATAAATTCAAAGGCGGTGAACGTTGTCTGACGCCAACTGTGGATACGGAAACCGTACAGCAGCTCTTCATAAAAGCCTATAACCAGATGATGGGAAATAGAAAGCAAATCATTGAGGACTGCGAACTGATGCGCAAAAAGCTGACCGATTTCAAGTCACTAGACGCCGATATTGAGCGTCACCTTGAGGAAACGCAGATTGTTGCCGAACTTGTCAAGGCTGCAGTTAAGGATAATGCAGTCACCGCACAATCGCAGGAAGCGTACTTGAAAAAGTATGAATCACTTACCAAAAGGTACGAAACAGCGGCTGCAGAACTGGCACGCCTGCAAAACCTCCGTACCCTCCGCAGTCAAAAAGATAAGGCTGTAGCGCTTTACATAAGAACTCTGAAAAAACAGCCGACCGTATTGAGCGAGTGGAACGACACTTTATGGACTGTGATGGTAGAGAAAGCAATAGTCCACAGGAACAGCGAGATAACCTTTGTATTCTACAATGGTACTAAGGTTAAAGTGAGGCAATAAAACGATCGCTCTACTAAAAATCAATGCCATCTCAATAAAATCAAACAGTAAACACCGCCGCATAGAGAAGCTACTCTCTGTGCGGCGGTGTTCCTTCATATTTTCTTATCGTACACGATGCACTGCTTCACCGGAAGCCTCAATTACGCTCAGACCAATTTTTTCTTTCTTATGATACTGATTGCAACGCTCACGACATTCCAGAGCAGAGAAGTGCCTGCAACGGATACTGCCGCGGTTGCAAGCGGCTTGGAAACATTAACGTTGTCGCTGATAGCGGAAATATTGCCCGCGTCCAACGTCGTATTGTCAGTCAGTGTCAGAATCAGGTTGCCGTTGTCATCAATGCGGCAGCCCTTGATTCCGATACCGTTCTTTCCGTCAACGCCGTCCTTACCGTCTTTTCCGTCCGTACCGTTCTTGCCGTCAGTGCCGACGATTTTACCGAGATTGGTAACAACGCCATCGGTAAACGTGATAATCAGATTGCCGTCGGCATCAATTTCAGCCGATTGTATTCCGTTGCCGTTTGAACCGTCTTGACCGTCCTTTCCTGCGTCACCTTTTTCTCCGGTGACTTTGCCGAGGTTGTGTACAGTACCGTCTGACAGTGTAATGATAAGGTTGCCGTTTTCGTCAACAACAGCATTCTCAATGCCGACTCCGTCAGCACCGTTTCTACCGTTTTCACCGTTGCTTGCGTTTACCTTGCCTGCATTATGCACAGTGTCGTCGGTCAGGGTGATAATAAGATTTCCGTCCTCGTCGATAGTTACCGACTTAACGCCTACGCCTGTAGCGCCGGTATCGCCCTGTTCACCTTTATCTCCGATGACCTTGCCTGCATTATGCACGGTGTCATCGGTCAGTGTGATAATAAGATTTCCGTCCTCGTCAATCGTTGCCGACTTAACGCCTACACCTGTAGCGCCGGTGTCACCCTTGTCACCCTTATCGCCTTGATCGCCTTTATCTCCTGTTACTTTTCCGAGATCAAGTACAGAATCATCGGTCAGAGTAATGATCAGTTTTCCGTCTTCGTCAATGACAACGGATTTTACACCGACTCCGGTGTCACCTGTATCGCCCTTTACATCTGTCACTATGACAGTAAGGAGTATATCGCTGTCTACAGTAAATGTTATTTCGTTTTTGTTTGTTTCGGAAAGCAGTTCGCCGCCGATGTACCAGCCCTTGAGAATAAAGGTCGGGTCAAGTGTCACGGTAGCGGTAAGCTGTGTTCCATCAAGGAACTTGTCGCCGCTTGAGATCTTTTCTTTACCGTTTTTAACCGAAAGGATACAGCCCTCAATAGTTGTGGGGAATGTAACCGTATATTCCGGTATCTTCTCGATTTTTACCGAGATGTTTGTATTCGCTTTGACAGCGCCTGTCTTATAGGTATAACTGCCGTCGTTGTTGTCGATCCACGAAGCCGTGTCTGCAAGGCGGTAGTTTTCATTCGGCTTTACTGTAACGGTGATCTCATCTCCGTAGCGAACGGTATTACCGCTTACAAAATCTTCGTTTCCGTTTTTAACAGTCATATCGGCATTTTGGATACTGTCTATTGTAACAGTATATTGCTCGATTTCGGTGAAATACACCTGAATGTCGGTTTTGGTATCCATAACGATTTCATAGTCGTACTGACTGTACAGCTTATCATCTGTCGTTACGGTGTCGACCTTGTCGTCACGGGTAATGACGAGCTTCTGCACTCTGTAATTTTCTGCCGCCTGTGCGGTAAGAACAATTTTTGTGCCGACAATAACACCCGTACCCGACTGATAACCCTGCTTAGTTGCCACTGCGCCTGTCTGATCGCCGCTTGCGGCAGAATAGGTCAGCGTCAGACGGACAGGAACATCAAATTCTGCACCGATCTCAGTGTCCTTTGTAATAGTCATAGTGAAGCTTTCGCCGCTTTGACTCTCGGCGTCGCCTGTCCATGCACGGAACTTGCAGTCTGCGTCAGCTTTGACAGTGAATGTCAGTTCACAATCAACAGGAACATACACGCTGTTGTTGTCATTCAGTTCTATAATATTGCCGTTTGCATCGGTGATCTCTATTGTACCGCCCTCTGCGGGGATATTTACCTTTACCTGCTTGCCGATCTCGGAAAGAGAAGCAAATTCTGCTTCAACAGTGTATTCTTCCGATGCCAATCTCAGCGTATAGGCGTCTGAGCCTGCGGCATCTATGGTTACGGTATTGTTATCCGCATCGGTGATCTTCCACGATTTAAGTCCGTAGCCGCTTTCCGGTACTGCGGCAAATGTTACATCATCGGTGACTGTGCCGCCGGGAGCGCTCAGCGGAGCATCTCCCACTGTCGCACTGACCGTACCTATTACCGCGCCGTCCGCCGTATATGTACCGGTAAATGTGACCTGAGCGGAAGTTACCGCACGCTTGGTCGAAACCTGAATATTTGCTTCACCGTTCAGGGTAAAGGCACATTCGATAGTTCCGTCTGCTTCCGGCGTGAATACCATTGTTTCTCCGCCGTTGTCAAGCGTCATGGATACAAGCTCATACAGTTTGCTCTTTGGGGTGACCTTTACCTTGATGATCTCGCTCTCGCTTATCTCATCTCCCGACTTGATCTCAACATTACCGAGATGGCGCACCTTAATGTCGGCGGCATCTTCGTTATCGACAGAGTAGTTGACATTATAGTCTTTCTTTGCCGTTGTAACCTCGGCGATATTCGACCATGTGCTTTCCTTTTCTTTACCGTCCACCTTGCAAACGGAGGTAACAACAAAGCTAAAGTCGGTGTTGGTTTTCATGTTTTCAATGTCATAGGAGGTCGTGTCGGCGGAGAGCAGATCGGAAATTTTCGTATACTCGCCGTTTTCAATGCTGTACACATAGTAGCCCTCTACCTCCGGCCAACCGGGAGTCTTGTCGGGCTGAGACCATGTAAGGCGCACTGCATCATCTGCGAACAGTTCAGCTTCCAGATCATCTACCGCAGGAGCGGGTGTGCTGACATTTGACAGGCTGTAGCCGATAAAGACAGTCTTGTTGCCTTCCTCACCGTAGAGGTGACGGAACCACTGTCCCAGCGTCCAGTCGAATGTGTACTGCGTGTAAATGCTTGCGGGGATTCCCTCCTCGGCAAGAGCAGGACCGTCAATATCATTGACTGCACCGATGCACCCCTGCGAGGAGGTTTTCGTGGTCGAAACGCCCGAACCGTTGCTGTAGCTCAGACTGGTTTCAAAACCAACATCATGCGAGAATAGTATACCATCGCCGAATACACCGAAGCTGATGGAGAAGTTGAAGTAAAATCCGTGAGAAATCTCCTCAGAAACCGATTTGATATTGCTCTTTGAATAGGAAACCTCATTCAGACCTCCCGCATAGCCCAGACGGATAGTGTTCTGGCTGAGCTGCTGAGCGCCGAGTGCACTGTATGCGCCCCAGCCCAGCTGATTGTACATATAAGGGTTGCCCTCGTTGCCGTTCAGCCAGTTTTCCTCTTCGTTGATCTGCTCAAGGGGATAATAGCAGGCTTCGTCTTTTGAGGTCTTATCCGACTCCTTAGTGATGGCGCGATTGCCCTTTTTCTCCATATAGGAGTTGTATTCTTCAGCAAAGCTGTTGTAGTCGTCAATGCTCATCTGCTGATACACCGGTTGCTGTGGGATAGACAGGCTTATTGCCGTTTCGTCCGACCACTTGCCGTTTTCATCCAGCACCTCATAGCAGTAAATGAATACCGGCGTTCTTGCAACGAGTGCCGTATTATACGCCTGCGCCTTGACGGTCATGGCGTATTCGGTTTCCAGTGCTTCGGAAAAGCTCTTGCTCCATTCAAGAGAATAGCCGGCAGAGATCTCCAACTCAAAAGGCGCAAACAGTCCGCCGTAGCTGTAGGACATACCCACGCTGTAGGAAACATTTTTTGAAGAGGACTGCTCTAGCTCGTAGCTTTCGGTTATGGTATAGTCGGTCTCGTTATTTGCCGAATCGCCCAGTGCCGCAAAGTAGGGCGCCGCCTGCATAACTGCCTTGACCTCGGGGTCGCTGTAGGCGTAGCTCACGCCCTTATATCGTGCGATAACGCCGTCCTGGTCACGGTCGCAGGCAGTCAGCAGTACCTGTGCACCGCCGCCCTTATAACCGCCGTCTGCTTTGTTCGGACCCCAATCGGAGAGTGTTGTTTTAAAGCCGGTAGCCGCGCCGTAATCGGCGGCAGTATCGTTATAAGTGGCGGAAATCAAACCTTTTTTGAAAGAATAAGTATCGTCTCCGTCCCGGCAGGAAGTCACAAATACGATTTGCTCTCTGCCGGCATTGTTGCCGTCAAAATTACCTACAGCAACCGAGCGGATGAATTCTTCGTGCCCGCCGAGCGCACCGTCAAATTGAAAGCCGCTCATTTTATAGCCCTGGGAGGCAACCGTGTTTAATTCGCCGGTAGCGGTGTTGTATGTATACAGCGTGCCGTTGATAAAGATAAAATCTGCGGCACTGGCTCCGTTATAAGCAACCGCCTCCACCGCTAAAGGAGAAACAATGTCTTCGCCATCGGTGCTTTTATATGTCCACTCGTTTGTTGACATGGTTTTGTAATCAGATTGAATAAAGCCATTGTTTTTGTTGTTCAGAAGCGTTGTATAGGCAAGATAGCTTTCATCTGTTTCACCGTAACCTTCGATTTCAGCCTTAATACCTGCAACAACAAGGTCGTCGTAACCGTCATTGTTGATGTCACCTGCCGTTATATTGCAGGCGTTCATACTACTTGACGACTGTACTTCTCCATCGGAGAGCTTGCCCTCGGGGCAGACATAGAAAGATTCATCTGCTTTCTGATCGATAAAAGAGCCTTCCTTCGGCATAGTGCCGCCGTATTTAATTTTTACCTGCGGGCGGTATACATTTTTGTTGTCGCTCGTTATGCAGTTTACATGGAAATACGAAAGCACGGCAAGGTCATCTATATTGTCGCCGTTGAAATCACCGACCACCATTTTTACGCTCAGCTTGTGCATGGCGTTATACAATGTATCTTGTTTTGAGCCGCCGATGCTGTCGTTTCTTGCACCTTTTACCGATTTTCCGCTTTGGTATGTCTCAATATAGAGGTCGTGAAGCAGGTCATAGCCCAAAGATCTGCCATCACCTGTGGTTGTATTATTGTGATTACTAGTCAACTTATTGCCGTCAGCATCGTAACGCAATTCCCAGAGGAGACTACCGACATTATTTATATCTTGGTAAAGGTCGGTAGTAACCCATGTTGCCGACTTTTTTGTGCCGGGTACATAGACAATAACGGTTTCCTTGCCATCATTATCGAAGTCGCCGGCGACGACATCAAGAAGTGCGTTTGTCTCATAGCCGTTGACCTGAAAGTCTCCGTCGGAATCTGCGATCCAGTCGAGGGGAAAATTAATAATATAGGTGCCGCACTGCTTACCCGTTACAGTATTGGACAAAATGGCATAAACTTGTTTGCGTGTTCTGTGAACCCCGACATAGACAACATAGTCTTTTCTTCCGGAACCTGTAGGGTCAAATGCTACCGACTGTATAAACGAAAGCTGTTGAATACTACTGGACAAGCTCAAGTCCGGCAGAGAGCCGTCCGATGCGGTGTTGTTATTTGATATAAAGCTTAGCAGGCTTTCCGCCGTTCCCACATCGGCAATTTTTCCGTTGACCGATGATGCGGTGGTTTGCAAATAAAAAAGCTCGTTTTGCTCCACCATCGCAAACGGGTGGTCAACATCGTAGCCGTAGGGGTTAGTCGTCTTGTCGTACCCCGCGGGGACGGTGTTTTTCATCAGCGAATTTGCCGCATCCGATGAAAAGGTCGGACTGTCCGAGCCGTCCTCGGCAAATGACGAAAACGGCAGACTTGCGGCTATCATCGCAACAGCCAGCACCGCACTTATCGCTCGTCGAAAAATGAATTTCTTGTTCATAGTTCATACTCCTTCAAAATCGGGTTTACCGCATACAGCGGCAGAATAGAAAATAAAAAAATGAGTCATATAGCTCTTATTAAATATTATATCATAATGCGGAGATTTCGGGCGTGTCGTTTACGCTGTATTGTTGTCGTTTACGTCGCAGAGAATTACACAGATAAAATATCGCTTGTCAAACGACGGATTTTAATGTAAAATAGTATACGGACAATCGGCACAATGAATTTTACTGTAAACGGGAGGTTTCTCGTCATAATGGAGAACAATATACAAAAATCTTTACGGTGGATATGCACGGCACTGTTTCCGATCCTTTGCATCGGCATGATATGGTTTTTGCAGAATTTCACTAAGCTTGATACATCTATACAATATATAGACTGGCAAACTGCCGTCAAAATCGGACAAGATGATTCGCTCACCGAGCTTGACTATTCCGTACCACCTGAAACAGGCGACAGGTTTCGGCTTGAAACAGTCATTCCCGCAAACAGCAAATACGGTAATCTGGTATTTGAAACGGCAGGAATGAATCTGACGGTCAGCATAGACGAAAAAGCGGTGTGGCAGTCCGAAACTCTTGTGCCCGAGGGAGCGGCAGGGCAGACCCAGGCGATTATTCCGCTGCCGCTTAATACCGAATGTAAGCTTACCGTTATCGGCACGGTGACCGACACGACAAGCATTATTTTCCCGCCTTTTCCACGCTTTGTGCCTGTAGATGCGGAAGAAATCGAAAGCTACGCCTATGCGAATTATTACAGCATTCCAGCAGGTGCGACCGCTTTCATATCGCTGATGATCGCAGGTCTGTTTCTTTTGGGAATTGCGCGCAAAAATGCTGATTGGAGTCTGATACCGCTTTTCCTCGCCTCTGTGGGGCTTACTATGCAATGGATCACCAAAGGAATGGGACATCATTTTCTCGATGACGGATTGGTCGATTTCCTTAATCGGCAGGAAATAGGCATTCTGTTGCTTGTGCTTTTGATAGTATATCTTGTGATGAACAGACAACGTAAATTCTGGAAATACTTTGGGGTTTCCGCCGCCGTAAGTGCCGTTACATTGGCTGTCGCATACATGGTATCGTTTTTCACAAACAGCCGCCTTTCAAAATATATCGGCAGGCTGATCTCAGATGTCACGGAGTTTTATGATTATTCAGGGCTTCTGTATTGGATCACCGTCTGGACAGTCGCCGTATGTGCGGTCATCTCCGCCTATGCCGTAACACGTTCGATCATTTCGCAGCAGATGGAAGCCAAAACGCTCCGTCTGCGCAACGAGCTTATCATGAACAGCTATCATGCGATAGAAAGCAAGGTGACCGACAGCGCCGCCATTCGCCATGAAATGAAGCATAAAATAATCGCCCTTGACGCACTGTATCAGAAGGGCGATTATAAGACGCTGGGACAGCTGATTGGAGATATAAAACAGCAAAACGATCATTTGGCACAAACGCAGTTTACCGAAAATTTCACGGTCAATACGATTTTGCAGGACGCCGCTTACCGTGCGGCACAGTCCGACATCAGATTTGATGTGCTCGTTTCTGTTCCGCCGCAGCTGACTGTTGCCGAAAGCGATTTATGCGAGCTTTTGATGAATATGCTTGATAATGCGTTGGAAGCCACCGCGGAGGTTACCGACGGAAAACGGTTTGTCCGCTTTCAAATTGAAACAAAGAACGGCTTTCTTGCTGTAAAGTGTGAGAATTCATATTCCGGCAAGCACAGACAGGACGCAGACGGCAACTATCTCACAACCAAAAATGACGCCGAAACCCACGGCTTCGGCTTAAAGCTGATGAACACCGTCGCCGTGCGTTACCACAGCATACTGGATATTTTCACTTCGGAGGATCGGATCTTCACCGTGCAGACAGCGCTTAAGCTGCCTAAAAAATAAATATTAAGAGGTCACCGCCGAATATAAGCGGTGACCTCTTTGTTATTGATTTATATATCGCACAAATGCGCTTTGAAAGGCTTTGTAATAGGCTCTTCCCACCGGGAGCGTTTCGCCGCTTTGCAGAGAAAGCTCCGTTCTACCGATCTCACGCACCTCATTCAAATTCACAAGATAGCTGTTATGACAGCGGGCAAATTGCCCCGCAGGAAGTTGTTTTTCAAAATCCGAAAGCGAAAAATAATAGGTGCTGTTACCTGTACTTTGGTGGATTACTATGCTGTGATTATAGCTCTCGACATATCGTATGTCCGAAAAAGATAAATGCACCAGTTTATTTCCGATGTGAACCACAACGGTTTTCGGTATGTAATTCAGCTTCAGATCAGTGTGGATCGCACTTGCCAGTGCTTCCCGCCGTACAGGCTTTAAGAGAAAATGAATAGGTTGAACGCCGTATCCTTCGCTAAGATAATCCTCACACGCTGTCACAAAAATGATTGACACCCGATTACCTTTTTCTCTTAAAGAACGGGCAAGTTCCATACCCGTCATGCCGTCCATCTGAATATCCAATATCAGCAGGTCAAAGGGGCAGTTTTCGCTGTTAAGCCGTTTTTCAAGCTCTTGAGCCGAACAAAAAGGCTCAAGCTCATATTCAACACTGTCATCAGTTAAAATATCACTACAAAGAGAACATAAATTTTCTCGTATTATATCATCGTCATCGCAAATTGCGATACGGTATGCGTCCATCTTCTCACCTGCAAATTCGGAATTATTATATGTTATTATACCACAAATCAAATCGGCGTCAGCCGACACGGCGGAACGCCGTGCTTTTGTCAACAGACAAAAGGATTTGACGGAAAAATGTTCTCAGACTTGCGGTGCTCCGCAAGCCGTGCAAAGCACGGCAAAATCCGCTTTCGGCGGATTTTATGTCTGAGGTTATTATATCATATTTTCGAGCAGATTGCAACCGGGACGGTATAGTGGTTTGCTTATTACAGGTCAAAGGTCGGCTTTCTGCGGCTTTTTGTTAATTTTAGGAATAATTAAAATATGCACACCCCTTTGCCGAAAATGCACACCCTCACGACCTTTCGTTAAATAGTATAAAGGTAAAAAATAGAAAAGGCTCTGCGGTGACAGTTTTTCTGTCACCGCAGAGCCTTCTTTCGTTAAATTGTATCGATAAATCCCATTAAATAAAGACTTTCGGATAAAGAAAACGGACACCAATCCCGATACGCTTTGTATCAAAATTGGTGTCCTGTTATGGTGCAGGTGACGGGACTTGAACCCACACGACCTTGCGATCACTAGCACCTGAAGCTAGCGCGTCTGCCAATTCCGCCACACCTGCATATTTAATGCGTTGCCAAATAGTCAACGTTGATATTATATCATAGCGGAGCTTCAAAGTCAAGTGTTTTTTGAAAATTTCTTCACCATCCGCAATATCGGAACACTCTGATTTTATTATTACTGTCTTTAATGCTATCGATTTTCAAATCTTCTATGAATAAAAATAAAGGACACTCGAAAATCGAATGTCCTTTACACTGGTGCGGGAAATGGGACTTGAACCCACACGCCAATACTGACTGGGGCACCTGGGGCTTGCCTTGTCTGACTGCGGAACAAGTTCCGCTTCCACAAAATCAAAGATTTCGTGCGATTCCAGTGTGGCTGTTTTTGATGATAATGCTTTGCTGATTTGCCGAGATATAAAAATAAAGGACACTCGAAAATCGAATGTCCTTTACACTGGTGCGGGAAATGGGACTTGAACCCACACGCCAATACTGACACAAGCACCTCAAGCTTGCCTGTCTGCCGATTCCAGCATCCCCGCAAATCAGCTTGTTTATTATATCAGATAATTTTACATTTGTCAAGCACAAAAATTTACATTTCCGCTTTTTATTTTACGTTTTGGCTTTTGCTACGTTTTATTTATATGCTGTAACTGTTGCAATCAATGTTATACTACCGAAACATCTATCTTCAGCTCGCCGTTTTCGTCCTCGTACCATGTTTCCCACGCAAAATACTTATCCCAGCAATCGCACTCGCTGAAGTCCATATATTCCGCATTGAACTCCTCCGCTTCCTCCGCCGGCACAAGCCAGCCGCTGCAATCGCTTGCAATCAGTCCGTTCTTCACCTGCTCGTGACCCTCTTTGCAATCAAGGAAAAACACGCTTCCCTTTTTTGCGGCAGCCTGCTGAATCATTTCAATGAATTTAGTAAATCCGAGCGGCTCTCTCGTTCTCAGTCCTGTTATCATAAATGCACCTTGCCTTTATCTCTTGCTTTTATCTCTTGATAGTACAATCAATTATACCACCATACCGCCGCAAAGTCAAACCTGCCTCGCCTTATTATTTGCTTGATGCCGAATATATTTGTTTTTAAAAGCGGCGATTATAATAGTCCCGACAGATAAAAGCCGTCCACTTACCAAAAACGGCTCGTGAACGGCTTTTTTGCTGTAAGCCCGTTACATCTGGAGCGATTCTATTACCGCCCCTACAGCTTTTATCGCTTTACCGGTTGCCTTCTTGACATTCTGCGTCTTGTTTGAGGTCATAGCCTTTGTTGCGGCAAAAGCGATGCCGCCTGCCACCATTGCAGTAGCGGCACATATCATATTATTGGAAGTTTTCTTGCTCATTTTTCCGTTTCCTTTCATAACCGCCTTTTTCGGCTCGATAATATAATGTGCCGCCGTTAAAAAATTATAGCTTGATAAATCTGACATCAGAATTTGCCTTTTTATCCTCTTTGTGTATCAGAAATAAAGTGGGCTATATAAAATTTACATCTCGACAATATGATAATTTTGTGCTAAAATAAATGTATGTGTAAAAAAGAAAGGTCGTTTTTTAATGTCACAGCATAAAATAATAGCGGCTATCCATGACCTCTCCGGCTATGGAAGATGTTCGCTTTCCGTTATATTACCCGTTATCTCTGCTATGGGGATACAGGTCTGTCCGGTGCCGACCGCCGTTATGTCAACTCACACCGGTGGCTTTACCGATATTGCTATGGAGGATCTCACAGATCATATTTCAGCCTGCTATAACCACTACGAAAAACTGCATCTGAAGTTTGATGCGATCTACAGCGGTTTTCTCTCATCTCCGAAACAGGTCGATTGCTGCCTTGAATTCCTTCACGGAAACCCCGACTCACTTAAAGTAGTGGATCCGGTAATGGGCGACAACGGAAAGCCCTACAGCACTTATACTCCCGAGCTTATCCGCAGGATGAAGGAGCTTGTTGATGCCGCAGATGTTATAACACCTAACCTCACCGAAACATGTATGCTTCTCGGAGAGGAATGCCCTCCCGTAATGTCGGTGGCACAGGCACGCTCGTGGCTTGCCCGCCTCAGCGACAAGCCCGGAATAGTAGTAATAAAGGGAGTACCTTTGATAGACGATGACGGTCAGAAGCTCTCGAACGTAGGCTTTGACAAGGAAAGCGGCAGCTTCTGGCGTATAGACTGGGATCATATTCCCGTACATTACCCCGGCACAGGCGACATCTTCACTTCAGTGCTTACCGCATCATTGCTGAAGGGCGAAAGCCTGCCTATTGCCCTTAACCGTGCAACCACGTTCACGGAAATTGCCGTTAAAACCACCTACAGCTACGGCACCGAGCCACGACTTGGCGTGCTGTTTGAGGATTGTCTTAGCTGGCTTATGACCAATACGGTACTGTGCGACTACCGCAAACTATGATAATATCCGATATTGCTTTTTACCGCTTTGCCGCATTGCAAAGCGGTTTTGCAATTCCCGTTCAAAAAAATCAAAAAATTGTCGAAAAAGGGTTGACAAACGTCTGACTTTGTGATACAATATTATCTGTTGTTACGGCACAGCAAAACCCGATGAAGCCGAGAGTAAAAAAATTAAAAAAATTTTAAAAAACTCTTGACAAGCGGTTTTCGATATGATATAATATAACACGTCGGTTGACAAGAAACAAATTAACAAGCTGGTGTAGCTCAGTTGGTAGAGCAGCTGATTTGTAATCAGCAGGTCGGGGGTTCGAGTCCGTCCACCAGCTCCAATTTTTTCTTTAACTTAATATGGGAGTGTTCCCGAGTGGCCAAAGGGGGCAGACTGTAAATCTGTTGCGTTTCGCTTCGGTGGTCCGAATCCACCCGCTCCCACCAAACCCGTAAGATTTTCTTACGGGTTTATTTTTATATAGTTTTATATAGTTTGCCCCTTGCCTGTCAAGACAGACAAGGGGGTATTGTCAAAAATCAGTTTTCTAGATATTTCAGGAAGCCGTCAATATTTTATCTTTTAGCCGTGACGGACAGGTGATGTTAAATATGCAAGCTGACAAAATTTTAACATAGGAACGTTTGTTGACTGTTATTGCCGGAAACAAAAAACGGAGCCGCAATTATTACTGCGGCTCTGCCTATATTTAATTTTTTCCCGTTCCGTTGCAATACTTACATCTTCTGTTTCCCTTACAGCCCTGGCATACTACCCAGCCATCGCCGCCCTGTCCGTATGTATTGTACGACATACCGCCTCTGCCATGGCAAACCTGACACAATCCGCTTCCGTGACAAACACTGCAGTTATTTATCGTCGGTATAGTCGGCTTTACCGACGGAGTATAATTCGAATCGGGTGCTACAGTCTGACCTCCGCTGTTTGAGCTGTCGACCGAATATCCTCTGCCCTCAAAAGTGAATTCTTCCTGCTCGTATGATATTGCCGCTTCTATTTTAAACTCAGCCGAATTACCACTTATTTTCAGAAGTGTAACCGTCATATATACAAACATTTCGGGATTATCCTTAGTGGTATATACGTTGTTCACTCCGTTTTCCATAACATAATACTCGCCATAGCAATTCGATAACGATAAAGCGGTCTTATCGAACTGTTTTCCCTCAACAAAATATGAGTCGGGAATCATTGCCGAAATCGCATATCCATCGGTTACAGAATCGTTCACATTTGATATGCCAAGCAGATATACACCGTCGTCATGAGCCAAGAACGAGTTTCCGCTTGTTTCACTGCTTCCGCTACGGTTGATTTCAGCAGTACCCGGCTTAAGATCCGTCACAGGCGCACTTGTTTCAGGCAATGTGTTCTGAGAATTGCCGTTATTGTACGATGTAGCCGGTGCTGATACTTCTCCGAAGCTCTGTGAATCCTTCCCGCCCAATGACAAAACAACCAACACTGTGACTATTATAGGAACGATAACAAGAAGCACCCCGACGCATATTCCGATTATCAGCGGTGCCTTGCTTTTTTTCTGAGGATACTGCACTCCCGCATTACCGGCTGTCGTGTTATTTCCGTTGTATACGGGCGGCGGTGTTACCGGCTGTGGGGTACTATACTGCACATCAGGCTCTGAAACAGTTTCAGCAATATCTGCCGTTTTGGTGCTTATCTGCCTTGTGCCGCAGCTGTCGCAGAATTCCGCATCGGCAAGCAGTTTTCTTCCGCATTTTCTGCAAAACTTGAAATTCTGTGTATTATTCTGATAATTAGCGGTGTTATCCATAATTTTCTCTCCTTGAATGATACAAAATGTATTTTTGCAACAAGCCCTTTATATTTATATCGACAGATTTATCCAAAAATTTAATATATTGTACGCATCCGATGCGGTAAAAATTTTGCAAGAAAAATCGGACATCACGAAAAAACGCCCGCACACCTCATAAAAGTGCAAATTTCTCCTTGACAAATCTATTCCTTTGTGCTACAATAATTATCCAAACAAACGGGGCCGTAAAGGTTTCGACGGGGATTGCGAACCCGGCTAAGCACGCAGAGATCGCCTTATCTCTTTAAACGGGGCATTTTTAAAATTAAACGCAGACAATAGATCTGAATTAGTAGCTGCCTAAGTGCGCTACCGTCCTTGTAGAGAGCGCTGTGGCTCTATAAAGGGCGTCGACTAACAGCCAATGTTTTCGGTGAGAGTCCTGTAACCGTCAACACATCAAAGGACTACCGGACTTCTATCCTGTGAGCCGGAGAGGAGAAAGGGAATTTCAAAAGACTTCACTAAGCGTGTAGAAAGGTTGGCGGATCGGTTTTCGGACAGGAGTTCGATTCTCCTCGGCTCCACCACTTTTTCCACGCTCATATATATGGGTGTGGAATTTTTTGTGTACGGTAGTACAAAACGCATAAAATTATCCTGCATTTTGCTGTACCGGACAGCACTGTATTAACACCGCCGTAATTATAAAATAATCACCTTTGACTTTTAAATCTCGTTATGCTATACTGAGTTTGAAAACCGGAATTATTCCGGCTAAAGATTTAATGGCAAATAATATGTATTTTCACGCATCAAGGAGAAAGCAATAAATGAAACTTTTATTCAAGCAAAGATTATTCTCGTGGTTTGACAGCTACGACATTTATGATGAAGCCGGAAATACTGCGTTCGTTGTAAAAGGTGAGCTTGCATGGGGACACCTGCTCCGTATTTATAACTCCTGCGGAAAAGAGGTCGGATACATTAAGGAAAAGGTGTTTACATGGCTTCCGAAGTTTGAGATGTATGTCGACTCTCGTTATGTCGGCTGCATCAGCAAAGAGTTTACATTCATAAGACCCAGATTCAACATTGATTATAACGGCTGGAATATAGACGGCGATTGGCTTGAGTGGGATTATAACATCCGTGACTGTACCGGTCGTTACATAGCTTGTGTATCCAAAGAAATCTGGAACTGGACAGACACCTATGTGCTTGACGTGCAAGACCCACAGGACGCATTGTATGTATTGATGCTTGTTCTTGCCATCGATGCGGAAAAATGCTCAAGAAATGACTGAAAACGCATAAAAATTATCCCGCACTCTGAGGTGCGGGATAATTTTATATGTCGGTTTACTTTTATACCGATATTACTTTTTGAACATACCGAAAACGCCTTTCAGCTTTGATTGCGGTGCAGTTCCGTTCAGCTTGTTTTCGGTATTTGTGAGATATTCATTTGCTTCGGTCGCCTGCTCTGATGTTATGCCGAGTTCGGGAAGAAGCTCTGCAAGCTCGTTCCTTGCATTATTGACATCGGTTACTGTGTTGTAAGTCTTGCTCTTCACGAATTTAAGAGCCCTTTCCTTTGCCGCTTCTTCTCTTGTTGCGGCGGTTTTGATAAGTGATACCTTTCTGAACTTTTCGTCAAAATCCACCAGATGCTTTTTGATAATACCTATATACTTATCCTTTACGGGAGTCCTGAGCTGTGACAGCTTATCCTCGATTTCAAGCAAGTTTCTTTCATAGCTCAGTAAAGGCTCATTTTGCGGAGGTGCGACCTTGAACATTATATTCTGTATCTCCTCAAGCTCCTTTTTGGCAAGGGCGGCATTCTCCCTGTCAGGCAGAACCACTCCGTCAACCGTATTCAGCTTGTCCTCCTGTGCCTGTATGTAATCTGTCGCATCGGTTGCGAGTGTCTTGTCTATACCAAGCTTCGGCAACGTGTCATCAAGCGCCTTTATCGCCTTGTCAACGTCATCATAGGTGCAACCGGTCGGGGCTATGGATTTTACCAGCTTCAATGCTCTTATCTGCGCCGCCTGCTGACGTGTTTCAGCCTTTGAAAACGCTCCTGTCGTCTTGAAGGTCGTATCAAACTTTGTTATATAATCGTCAATTATCGCAATATACTTATTCTTTACGGGCGTCCTGCATTCCTCGAGCTTTGCCTTTACATCGAACAGCTTCTGCTCATAATCGAGAAGAAGATCGGGATTCGGTTTCGGTACATCGCTCATCATAGCGGTGATCTCCGCAAGTTCGGCTCTTGCCGCTTCTGCTTCTTCCTTGCTGTTGAAAGCAATTCCGTCAACGGTATTGACATTGAGATAGCATTGTCTGAATAGCTCGCTAACCTGCTCTGCTTCCTCAAAGGTTATTCCGACCGTTAACAGAAATTCATCGACCTTCTGCCTTGCATCAATCAGATCCTGCTCGGTGTAACCCTTGGGAATCACGCTCTTTGCAAAATTCAGCGCTCTTTGTGCCGCCGCTTCTTTTCTTGTTTCATACACCGTAAATCCTACTGTACGGAATGTTGTGTCGAACTTTGCCTTGTATTGCTCGATAATTCCGATATACTTATTTTTTACGTCTGTTTCATAAGATTCCAGCTTTGCCTTTGTTTCATCAAGCATTTTCTCATAAGGAAGAACGCTGTTCTTGTCAGGCTTCGGCACGGCATTTACTATTGCCGTTATCTCGTTAAGCTCTGCGGTAGCCTTTAAAGCCTCTTCCCTGTTTGCAAACTGTATTCCGTCAATTACGCAAAGGTTCTTTTCGACCTCATCCAGATAAGCGTAAGCGTTTTCCGCCTGTGCCTCGGTTATACCGAGATGCGACAAACGCTCGGTCAGCATCTTAACAGCGTTGTCACGCTCTTCAAAAGATGTTATTCTCATGCCCTTTACATATTCAAAGGCTCTTATTGCCCCCGCTTCTTCTCTCGTCAGGCTATGATCAAATTTTCCCTCTTTTCTGAAAAGCCTGTCGAAATCGGAAAGCAATGCGTCTATACTTTCAAGATATTTGTCCTTAACTTTTGTTCTGAACGAATCTATCTGCTTTCTCTTTTCGATAAGGTCGTTTTCATAATCAAGGTCAGACTTGTCGGTCGGCTTTGTAACCGTTTCAAATATCGCCGTGATCTGCGGAAGTTCTTCTCTTGCAAGGTCCGCTTCCGCTCTTGAGTCCATAAGAACGCCGTCTACGGTGCAATAAAGGTCATTGAAATATTTAAGACGTTCTTCCACTATATTCCTTGCCTGTACAATCTGTACGGTACTGAGCCCTATCTTTGCGGCATACTCCTCCATAAGTCCCTTGCACTTCACGGCATCTTCTTCGGTTTCACCGATATTGTCGTTTACAAAGCGAGCAAGAATATCGTTCTTGATGTCGAATATATTCACGCCGAAAAATTCGGAGAATTTCCCTATGGAGTCATCCTCATCGCCCATTGTATCAATCAGCTTTGAATAAAAACTGTCCTCGTAAGGATCAAGCTCGAATATCTGTACTATGAAAGCATCTCTCTTTTCGGGGGGAAGACTTATAGACATCATATTGTTGAACATAGCCTGTGCTTTCTGCGTATCAGCCGCACTCACAGTACCGTCAAACTTTATTGCGGTGTTCTTCTCTACTATATCAAGCAGTAATAAATGTAGATTGAAGCAGGAATCATAAACACTGTTCACCATATCCTGACGAAGACTCATTGTGTTAAAAAGTTCCTTTATCTGTGAACGTGCATAGCTGCGGCTCATCATATTTCCGACCGCATTAACAAGGCTGTGCGCTATACCCTCGGTGATATTCATTGCCGTTGCATCAAGCTGATTTGACCAGGCATTTATGGCATTTCCGCCGAATGTAGCCGACTGCCAGCGAGGTCTGCTCTCTTTTCTCAGTTCTCTTGCATATTCGGCATCGTTAAGATCGGTAAGTATCTTTTCATACTTTTTGTCAATGACCTTGAACGCTTCTGTGAATTCGTCAAAATACACACCGTCAAAAGCCATATTCACAACAGCATCTTTGTCTATTGTATAAATATCCACGCTGATTATATCCTGTATCAGCTCGAGCAGAGCCTTTTCAATGCAGTATACAAAAGCACTCGGAGCATTGTTTATAAGATCGTCAAGATCCTCAAACTGCTCGTTTATCTCTGCGAATTTTGTCTGCGCTTCAAGAGCCAGTTCCTTGTACTTGTTTCTGATAATGTTATAAATGTTCCTGTCAGGAGTAATTGTAAACGGAACATTACAGAACTGAGTTTTCAGTTCATGATTTTCACTTTCGATAATACTTTTTAAATCTCTCGCTTGCATCTGATTTCCTCCGTTTGAATATTGACAGCCTTGCGGCTTTGCTGCATACGAAACGTGTATTTTGATATAACCGATATAAAATTTGCACATTCCGTTTATTATTTTTCATATTATCACACAACAAATATATTTTCCACCGTCAAATTCCACGCAGAATTCCTATCAAATTGGCATATCGCTGTAAATCCCATCAATAAGCCAATTCTTATTGTAAACTTTTCACGTAACCGAGTTGAATTTTCCTCCCTGCCCCCAAGCAAAAGATTACAGCCAAAGTAAATCTGTCGGACAAGTATATTTTTCTGCGTTCCACATTCCCCACCATATATCAAGGCGCAAAACAGCCACGAAAACAGCTTACATACCTCTTGACATTTACCGCATGCCGTGCTATAATAACTCCGTTATTGATAACGGCGTTATTGATTTAGCGGAGGTGGAATTTTGGCAAATAAGGATCATTCGCTTGATGACAAAATCATTAAGGCGGCATATTCTGAGTTTCTTGCTTACAGCTTTTGTAAAGCCTCGCTCCACAAGATTTCCGAAAAAGCCGGAGTCACCACCGGAGCAATCTACACAAGATACAAAAATAAAGACGCACTGTTTGTCGCTCTGCTGCAGGATTTTTTTGAAGCGATGAAGGTTATGTTCGCACCTGTCGCAAAGGAATACGAAAAGGCAATTACCCTTTCCCGCCACGCAACCTTCCATGTGCTTGCTAAAGTGCGGATAATAAGGAGATACATTTTGTTTATCGTTACTCACGATTATGAATTCTTGAACCGTGCCTGCAATTGCTATATTCAGATAGAAAGAGTCAGCGAACCGGCAGAAAGAAAAAGCTGTAGCACTGAACGTACAGCTTTGCTTTCATAGCTTCAATAACAGCATCAACCCCCACACCGATTGTCTGAACGGTGCAGGGGTTGATGCTATTATTATATTTTTCTACGTTCTTGCAAACACTGCAAAATCTATAGCGGCACATAAACAGCCTTCACAATCGTTTATGGTTTTATACATTTCGGTCAGCGTTGCTCCGGTAGTTGTTACATCGTCAATTATGAGAATATGCTTTCCGTTGAGCTTTGACGGCTCTGTCACAGTAAAGCAATTGTCGAGATTGCTCTCACGCTCTTTCTTACCGAGCGTTTTCTGCTGTGCGGTCTTTCTTGTTTTGGCAACGGCGTTAACTGTCGGTATGCCGGTTATTTCGGAAATCTCACGGCATATCATCTCGGTATGGCTGTAGCCTTTTCTGATTTTATCCGTATAATAAATAGGAACAGGTACGATAACGTCGGGCAGAGTTTCATAGTACCCTGTAATCTTCTGTACAAGCGTATATGCCATAAAACTGATTTTACTGCCGTCACGGTGCTTCTTTGCACCTATAACTACAGGCGAAGTCTTTTTGTTATAACGGCATACGCTTAACAGCCTGCCGCCGCAAAGGCTTTCCTCTTTCTCGTTATACTCGAATTCGCAGGCGCATTTATCGCAGATATAATCCATTCTTCCTATGACCTTACTGCACAAGGGACAGCGGTTCGGAAAGAACCAATCAAGCAGTATACGCTTCAGCTCGTATTTATTCATCATCATTTTCATCTATAAACGGATTGCGTATCTTTGTCGGCTTTATTATGCCGTCAAGCAGCCGTTTTGCTGTATTCCTGTTCATTGTGCCGCCGTTGTCACGTCTGCGTCTGTCCGCTCCCGGAATATCATCGGCATCGGTAAGGCTGTCTACTAAAGGAGCGTCCAGCTTTATAACAGGGGGAGCGTGCTTTTCGCTCACAGCCGGCTTTTCCTCGGACTTTGCTTTTACGGACGTTTTTTCTCCGGCCGACACAGTAAGTGACGGCGAGGATGGCAGAATGTCAAAATCATCCTGCGTCAGATGTTCTCCGCTTTGCTGTACATCAGGGAAATCTTCTGCCGGTGTCTGCGTTGTTTCAACGGTATGCCTGTACATATTTGCCGCATAGTTGCTCTTAGGCGTTACAGAGTGCTTTATGCTGTAGTCGGCTTTTGCAAATTCGCCTGCAAAGCCCGTATCAACAGCAGGCTCTGTATATGCGTTATCGTCTTTATCGGAACTGTCTTCGTCCGCAGTGCCTTCATCAGTATATCCGCCGGATGTCTGCTGTAATTTGTCATCTGCTCCGCCGAAACTGAAAATATCGTCAAGCGGCTTGAAATCATAACCGCTGACCTTTTCAAGCTCGGAGATTTCGCTTTCGAAAGCATTGTCGAACGGATTTTCAAACAGGCTGACATCCAGCTTATCCGTTTCATCAGCCTTTACAACGTGAACAGGTGCCTTAGGAGCTTCGTTTTGCAGTGCGGCCGCTTCCTGCTGTACGGGTGCGGCGCTTTCCTGCATCATATCATAAAGCTCACGCTCCTGCTCCTGCTTTCTGCGGCGGTTTTCCTGCTCATAAAGAACACTGCGGTCTACCCGTTCAAAAACAAAAGGTTTGACCTCAGGTTGCTTTTTAGCAGTGTCGGTGCTTTCTGAAACATTTGCCGCAGATGGTTTTTCCTGTAGCGGTGTCTGCTTTACGGGTGCAAAATGCAGGTCGTGCGAGTATTTTTCAAATTCACGGAATTCCGAAATGCTTAAAGCGTTATGGAGGATACTTTCCTTTATCGCCATAAAGCTCTGATACCACTCTGCAAAATCACGCTGTGTAAGATCGACATTTATACGCTTCGACATATATGTGTACAGCTCTTTGGTCATATCCTCAAGCCGTCTTATTTCATCCGCCGTTCTCGGAGGTACCGCCGTACTCATCTCAAGGCAGGTGCGGCCACCCGGCTGAGCCTTACTGCAATAGTCATAGTCGTAGTCCTTGTCACGAATAAAATACTCTCCGCAGCGTTCGCAGTGCTGAAGAACTCCCCCGCTTTCAAGCAAAAGATCTATTTCCAGATCTATTATCGCCTTGAGGCTGTCCGAAACGTATACCTTCTTCGGCAGAGAACGCATCGTTGTTATTATCGTGTTCAGCACCGAATCCGGTTTTTCGGGAACGTAATTCTTTATCTTTGCAAAGACGTCCATCGCCTCGCTGTCCGAATGCAAAGCGGCAAACGGTCTGTGCTCGCCCTCATATTCGATCTCGGGGAGTGCAGAAGCCGCTATTGCCTTAGAAATATTACTAGTTATGAACGGGGCGGACGGCAGCCTGCCGACAGTGTACACCTTTGCGGCGGTAAAGCATTCCGACGGATAGCCCATCTCATTTGCGGCTACGCTGAATGTCAGATCGAAATAGTCCCGCTTTGCAAATGCCTGCTCTGCCGTGACCTTTTCACCGAACACAAAGTCTATCTTGCGTTTTGCGTATTCCTGAAGCTGAAGAAGGCTCACCCAGCGGTTGACTGCCTTATTGTGACGATATTCGGTAAGCCTTTTGAATATGAGCTTTTCAAAAGGAGTTTTGGCATTTATAAGCTCGTTCCATAAGGAAGATATGCCAAGCCCCTTTTCTCTGCAAAGATATTCTATAAACAGATCCTGTACCGCTTTTTCATAAATGCCGTGAATATTCGCCTCAACATATTTGTGACACGCACCGAGCGAATTACGGAGCGCAACAATATCCTCAAGTCTGTACTCTCCGCTTTCCGCACATCTTTTGCAATAGTCGGTGCAGCGTCTGATAAAGCCGGAAAAGTCATATTCGGCAAATTTAAGGACAGACTGCGGATATGAAAGAGAATATATCTCACTCGAATTTATACCGGTTAAGCTGACTGTTCTTTTTATACTCATATCCGCTTTTCCTTTCCGCAGGTCCTTTAATAGTCTTCCGACGTGTCATCTGTCGATACTGCGTCGAAGTTGAATTCACGCTTTCTGCCGTCAACATAAAGCGTATGCTTGTCTTTCCACTTGACATCGGCAGGCTTGTTATAGTCGGAGGTTATTATATGGATGCCGCCCAATGCGTTACGGCATTCAAGGAACGGCAGACTTATATCTCCGTCTGTTTCTTCAAGATAGAAGGATACCGAACGGCTGGCATCGCCCTCAGGATCAACGTAAAGAACTATTCTGTACTGCTTGTCAGGTGAATAGCGGTAGCTTGTGCTTCTTGCGGACAGATCGACATCCATAAGAGTAATGTTTCCGAACAGCATCTTGAAAGTCAGATAAACAAGCACTCCTACTACATACATCAGCAGATATATAGTGCCGATAATGATCTTTGTGGTCTCGCCCGTACCGCTCAGCAGGAATATAAGTACGCTTACGACTATCGGAGGCACTGCGGCAAACCAGTTGCCGAAGCCGAACAGAAGTATAGCGAACGCCAAAAAAGGCGAAATTATCGCAACGATTCTCGTGACTATCTGCTTTCTTGTGAAAAGCATAATACCGAAGAAGATAATATTGATAAAGATATAAAGCGTAACAAGTGCGCCCTGATGCGTCGGTTCAAGATAATATCCCATAAAAAGCCACGCCACGAAGCCCAGAAACACGGGATAGGCTATCGACAGGAACGATACGCCGAATTTGAACCATTTATTTGTTAAAAAGCTGATTACTTTTTCCATTTAATTTCCTTTCCGCTGTGCAAGGCACATACGTTTGATTTACAGCGTTACTTATTATATTGTATACTAAATCGCCGCAAATTTCAAGACTTATTTCATTATCGGCGGTATTTCGGGCTTTTTTCATCATTGCATAGCCTGCCGGTTAAATAAAAAGGAGCATCATTTATGCCCCTTTCGCCTTATTCGGTTATTGTCGCCTTTTCCGGTACAACAGCGGTTCTCCTTACAAGAGGCTCGGCTCTGATCGGCTCATCCTTGCCGTACCGGGTCAGTTCCGATTTATTCGCCGTCGTCTACGCCCGCATCTGCTTTTTCTTCAGGCAGTTTTCCCGCTTGTGCCGCCAATTTCTTTTCCTGCGATTTTACACGCCGCTCCAATTTTTTGATATCCTCGGAAGGCGGCAGTTCTTCCGGCTTGATTCCACGCTGACCGAGCATCTCACGCACAGAAAGATTATTCTGCACGTGTTCGCCGGTGATAGCACATTCGCCCTTTAAGTCTTTTTCCTCCACATTATAATTGGTCATTTCTGTTGCCAGATTTTTTGCCGCAATCGTCAGTGTCGGTAAAAAATCTGCCAGCGGGCGATTATCTTTCACGCCGAGGCGAGTTTTCATTTCCTGTGTAGTGTGACCGCCGAACAGAGCCTGATCCCCTTTGGAACGAATACGACCAAAACCGGCATCATCGACACCACGCTCATAGATATTCTGTGAAAGACGCTTCTCAGATTCACGCAGTCTGCCACGAGCCTCAGTACGCTCAATCAGTGCGATGCGCTCTTCAATCAGTTCCTGCTTTCTGGTCTGGACGGCAAAATAGCTTTGTGCAAAGGCAATTTCTTCTTTTTTAGGGTCACCGTTCTGTGCAATCAAATAACAGGCATAACGGGTAAGCATATAGTCCTTGATTTTCCGCTGTGATCCACTTCCCAGCGGAACCATTTTCGCGACCTCGCGAAAATGGTCAGAAACTTCTATACCACCGCTTTCACAGGAATCCATTGCACGAGAGACGGCTTTATCAAAGTTGTTCCAACGCTCGTAGCCGAGCAAGGACATCAACTCACGGGCATACCAAAATTCGATGTTTGCGTTTTCATCACTATGTATAACAAGGTCAAACTGCTCCTTAATCTGACCAACTCTCTTTTTATCCATTATTTTTCCTCCATATTATCTGGCAAAAGCGCTGAAATATCGTTGGGCGTACAGTCCATAGCCACACAAATACTCACAAGGTTTTCCGGTGCCATATACTGACCATTTTATATTTCTAAAATGATATTATCCGAAATATTTGCTTTGCATCAACTCGGCATTGGACACATCCTTTTCGATCATCATATGCTACAGCCCTTTTATGCCCCTTTCGCTTTATTCGGTTATTATCGCCTTTTCGGGTACAACAGCGGTTCTCCTTACAAGAGGCTCGCCACGGACAACGATATTCTTTTCTTCGCCGAAGCCGAATTTCTTATACATACGGCTTACCCCGTCCGACATCAGATGCTCCTGTCTGAAAGTTACGGCTGACAGCTCCTCCCCGACGTCAAACTGCGCCATAGCCGTAACCATAAGCCTTGACGCTATACCAATACGCCTGTAGTCAGGCGATACGGCGATAAGATCTATCGTTTTGTTCTTCTTTGAAAAGATGATAAAGCCTGCGATATTGTTTTTGTGTGCTATAACAAATATCTCGCCGCTTGACATTCTTTTCTTTATAAGCCTTGCCATTCTTTCGGCATTGTAGTCAGCAAAATTCTCACTGCAAAGCTCAGCCAGAGCCGTTATTTTCTCCGCTTCCTCAGCACAAGGGATGCATGGCAGGGTAAGTGAAACATAATCAAGGTCAAGCCCGAACAGAAGTGCGGTCGTTTTCATACTTTCCGTATCCGTTCCGGCAAGCCGTGATTCCTTATCACGCAAAAAAAGATTGCCTATCCCGTATGTCATTATTATAGCAAGCTCTTCCGTGCTTATCAGCGGCTTTGCACCGTATTCTATCAGCACTTCAATAATCTGCTTTATATACGGGACGGATATTTCAAGCGAGCGGTCACGAATATCTCTCAGCGTGCTTTCGTGCATTTTCCCTACAAATTCATTGCGGAAGCGTTCAGCTTCATCCGCAAACAATCCGAATATATCAATAAAAGAAGTATACGGCGACCTTACGGCTTTTTCCGTCATTCCGATTATCTTGATTCTATAATCTATGAACAGAGATTCTATAAACGCACTGTATATATCATCCTTTGATTTAAAATAGTAATAGAACAGACCGACCTCAGCGCCTGCCTCATTCATTATTTTCCTTATTGAAGTGCCCTCGAATCCGTCTTCCATAAAACAGTTTGCCGCCGCACTGAGTATTTTGCTTTTTTTAGCATTATCCTTTACAGCCTTTTTCTGCAAGTCAACACCTCCCGCCAAATATTACCTATTTAATTATAACACTGCATTTAGCAAAAAGCAACAGGAATATGTACAAACAATGTAAGAATATTTTGTTGCGAGGTGATATTATGGAAATAACCGAAGCAGAGATAGAAATAATTACAAGGCAGATTGTTAAAATCATCATAAATCATCAACGTGACGCATCAGCTGTCATTCCTGAGGATGCAGACGATGAATAAGCTCAGAGCCGCAGCCTATTGCCGTGTTTCGACCGACCGTGCCGAGCAATCCGGCTCACTTGCTTCACAGCGGTCGTTCTTTGATGATTATATCAGAAATTCCGACTCTATGACTTTGGTCGGAGTGTTCTATGACGAGGGTACAAGCGGCACGACAACGCTCAACCGTTACGGCTTCAATAAAATGATATCCCTTGCCGTGTCCGGCGGTATAGATATTATCCTCACAAAAGAGGTCAGCCGCTTTGCCAGAAACACTGTAGATACCCTTAACATCACCCGTATGCTTAGGGCGAAGGGCGTAGGTATTATCTTTATAAACGATAATATAGACACCCGTGACAGCGACGGCGAGCTTAGACTTTCTATAATGGCAACGATAGCGCAGGAGGAGAGCCGCAAAATCTCCGAGCGTGTAAAATGGGGACAGCAAAGGAAAATGGAACAGGGCGTAGTGTTCGGCAGAAGCTGTCTCGGATATGACGTAAAAGACGGCAAAATCACTGTCAATGCGGATTCGGCAGAAATAGTAAAGCGTATTTTCACAGAGTACACCGTGCTTTTAAAGGGTGCAGAAAGCATAGCGGACGGATTGAATGCCGAGCAGATAAGAACCGTCAACGGCGGAAGGTGGAGCGGTGCGTTTATCCGCAAGGTACTGCGGAATGTAAAATATGTCGGCGACCTTGAGCAGAAAAAGACCTGCACTCCGGATTTTCTCACGCATAAGAAAAGGCTCAACAGATCGGAGCATATCTATATAAGAAATCATCACGAACCGATAATAAGCCGTGAGCTGTGGGAGCAGACCCAAGCCGAGATAAGCCGGAGAAAGCCTACGGACACAAGCCGCCACAGCGACCGATACGTCTTCAGCGGAAAGGTATATTGCGGTGTGTGCGGCAGTGTGATGGTATCCCGTGTAAAAACGCTGAAAAACGGCAAGATATACCACGCCCTGCGTTGCTCGGGGAGAATCGGCGGAAAATCCTGCAACAACGAAACGCTTAACGTGACCGCCCTAAAAGCCTGCGTTAAGCGTATTTTCACAGATATGCCCATCGACAAAACAGCCGTCATAAACGCAGTAATAAAGGGCTTATCCCGAACAGACAAGCCAGACATTCCTGCACTGCGCAGAAAAATCGAAACGCTCAACGCCAAAAAACGCCGTGCGGTTGATCTTATGCTGGACGGATTGATAACACAGCAGGAGCTTATCGAGCAGAAATCGTACTATGACAGTATTATAGAAAAGCTGTCGCAGGAAATTTCAAGCGACAGATCCGTTTTCGAAACGGATAAAATCAGAAAAAACGCAGAAAGGTTTCTTGATTTCACAAGCGATCCGTTATGGCTCTTGGTCATAAGAGCCGATTATATCCACGGCACTCTTACAGTGTATCTTAAGGGTATAGAAAATGGCTTTACGACCTGCTTTACCGCAACAGGCAGAGGGGACAGCTACCGTGTCATCACGGGAAATACAGTGAGGTCGCAAGGGATCATTCCGGGAACAATGCAGGTACAGAAGAACTATCCCACCTCGAAATGATAGGCTCTATAGTATCCCAACTCACAACAGGCGAGGGTGCAAAGAGCTTTGACCGATACGGAGTAGGCGCATATTATATGGATCACGCAAATGCGGTTTACCCATCCAATGCCGGCGGTGTGCCGTTTACCGCCGCATACATCCAGAGCAAAGCAGATCCGCTCGCCGATATTCACGAAGATCTTGCGGCGGAGCAGAAAGCCAGAGCTACCTATGACAACATCCTCAGAGTCTGTGACGATCCGGACGTAAGCAATGTGATTAAATTCCTGCGTGAACGTGAAGTAGTGCATTTCCAGAGATTCGGTGAGGTCCTCGATATACTTCAGTCGCAGATAAAGTAAATATAAAAGCTGTGGCAACAATGAAACTGCCACAGCTTTTTCAGCTTGCAGAAAAAGTATGTTTTTTCAAAAAAAGTGCTTGTTCTCAATCCCTATCCCCAAACCCCTTTCCCCGGGAAAGGGGCTATATTACTGGGGCTACCGCCCCTAGACCCTGTCGGGGGCTACGCCCCTGCGACCCCGTTTTTATATAATCAAGAGGTTTATCGACAGTCTGAAAGCTGTGGCAGCAATGAAACTGCCACAGCTTTTTCAGCATACTGCAATGCGTAAGTTTTCGCTAAAACAAAAATAAAGGACACTCGAAAATCGAATGTCCTTTACACTGGTGCGGGAAATGGGACTTGAACCCACACGCCAATACTGACACAAGCACCTCAAGCTTGCCTGTCTGCCGATTCCAGCATCCCCGCAAATCAGCATAATCTATTATAGCAGAATAAAATCGGTTTGTCAAGCACTTTTTTGATTTTTTTCAAAAAATGTTGTGCTAAGACAAACCGACTTGTTTTCAGGTTTATCTGTTACGCATTTTCAGCTCACGGTCGATGGTGCGTTTTGCATCACGCTGAGCCATAGCGTCACGCTTGTCGTGCTGTTTTTTACCTTTGCAAAGGCCGACCTGAACCTTCACTCTGCTGCCCTTGAAATAGACGGATATGGGGATAAGCGTCAAACCGTCCTGCTTTACCTGTCCGAGCAGCTTCATTATTTCACGCTTGTGCATAAGCAGTTTTCTGGTTCTCAGCGGATCCTTGTTGAATATGTTGCCCTTTTCGTAAGGCGAGATGTGCATCTGCTTGATAAATAATTCGCCGTTGTCGATAGAAATCCAGCTGTCCTTCAGATTAAGTCCTCCGTCACGGATAGATTTCACCTCGGTGCCGGTCAGCTCTATTCCTGCCTCGTAGCTTTCAAGGATGAAATAATCATGCCTTGCCTTTCTGTTGTCTGCAATCGTTTTAAGTGCCGTTTTCTCCATTGTGACCTCTCTTTTCTTATATATAAAGGTATGATCGGCAGTGCAAAATGCCGATATTCGTTTTCTTAAATAAGGTATAAATATTATTTTACTATAAAACCGGTATTTTTGCAAGCGAATTTACATTCACATTGTAAAAAATTCCTGCATTTTGCAATAACACGAATAAAATCTTGCGGAAATGCACATTGAAATGCGTAGTTTTGAGTTTTTTAAACTTTTTTATGAAAATTTTAAAAAAACTATTGCAAATTTTGCGTATATGTGGTATACTTTTTCTTGCAGTTTAAAAGCAATAACGGCTTTAGTCACAGAGAATGCAGTAAAGCTTACCGATGAAGTCGGTTTTCTCACAAATTATTATATGAAACGCAGAAAAACCGTGTTTATCCGTAAAACCAATGTATATCACACTTGAGCCGAAAATATCAGGAGGATTTAACAATGGCGTTAAAAAATCAGTATCTTATCGACCTGCTCGAAACAGTCAAGAAAAGAAATGCAGGCGAGCCCGAATTCATTCAGGCAGTAACAGAAGTTTTCGAGAGCCTTCAGCCCGTAGTTGAAAAAAGACAGGATCTCGTTGACGCAGGCGTATTTGAGAGAATCGTTGAGCCTGAAAGACAGATCATGTTCCGTGTACCCTGGGTAGACGACAACGGCAAGACTCAGGTAAACAGAGGTTTCAGAATTCAGTTCAACTCGGCAATCGGACCTTACAAGGGCGGTATCAGACTTCACCCCTCCGTATATCTCGGTATCATCAAGTTCCTCGGCTTTGAACAGATCTTCAAGAACAGCCTTACAACACTGCCTATGGGCGGCGGCAAGGGTGGTTCTGACTTTGACCCCAAGGGCAAGAGCGACGGAGAGATTATGCGTTTCTGCCAGAGCTTTATGACAGAGCTTTGCAGACATATAGGTCCTGACTGCGATGTTCCCGCAGGCGACATCGGTACAGGCGGACGTGAGATCGGTTATATGTTCGGTCAGTACAAGAGAATGAGAAACGAATTCTCAGGCGTTCTCACAGGTAAGGGTCTGACATACGGCGGTTCACTTGCAAGAACAGAAGCTACAGGCTACGGTCTTTGCTACTTCACAAACGAAATGCTCAAGGCTAACGGCAAGAGCTTCGACGGCAAGACAGTTGTTATTTCAGGTTCGGGCAACGTTGCTATCTACGCTACAGAAAAGGCTACACAGTACGGCGCTAAGGTAGTTGCACTTTCTGACTCAAACGGCTACATCCACGATCCCGACGGTATCGAGCTTGATGTTGTAAAGCAGATCAAGGAAGTTGAGAGAAAGCGTATCAAGGAATACGTTAACAGAACATCACACAAGAATGTTACATATACAGAAGGCTGCTCAGGCATCTGGACAATCAAGTGCGACATTGCACTTCCCTGCGCTACACAGAACGAAATCAACGGCGAGTCAGCTCAGGCTCTCGTAAACAACGGTTGCTTTGCAGTTGCAGAAGGTGCTAATATGCCCTCTACTCCCGAAGCTATCGAGGTTTACCTTTCAAACGGTCTTCTTTACGGACCTGCTAAGGCTGCAAATGCCGGCGGTGTTGCTACATCAGGTCTTGAAATGAGCCAGAACTCAATGCGTTACAGCTGGACATTTGAAGAAGTTGACGCTAAGCTCCACGATATAATGAAGGAAATCTTCAAGCAGTGCGATACAGCCGCTAAGGAATACGGCTTAGAGGGTAACTACATGGCAGGTGCTAACATAGCAGGCTTCTTAAAGGTTGCTGAAGCTATGAAGGCTCAGGGTTGTGTATAATAATCCGATTTCACTAAAACTACTCCCTTAAAGGAGGGCTTTATATGAAACACGGTACTTTATCTCAGGGCAAAAAGAGTACGGCTGACCCTAAAACCTCGCTTGTCAGAAATGACGGAAGCGTTAAGCGTACCGATAATCTTTCTGAAACGGGGTTGGAGTTTCACAAACCGTTTACTCATCAGAAGCCCGATAAGGATAACAAGTAAATAAATCGACCTCCGCATTATTAAGCAATGCGGAGGTTTTTATCTGCGTTATTTGAAAAGACCGCCATGCGTTTTTATACACAGGGCGGTCTTGCTATTCAGAAATTTTCTGTAATGCTCTTTGCAAGCTGTTTTATTTCGGGAACGTCTGCCGCTTCCCACAGTCTTATACTGCAATGAAGAATACCGTTCCTCTTATACAGCATTCCGAGTCGGTGGCAACGCTCGGTGTTGTCCACAACCTGAACTATCGGAGTAACATCGGGTGTATCGTCAAGAATATCCGCCTTGCTGTGCGTTACCGCCTCATACCACTGCGGCGTGGTAAACTTTTCACACGGGAAAGCGCTAAACAGCTTATCGTTCTTGTCTATAAGAAGTCCCATCGTACCGGGTGCTACAGGCTTGTTCATACTCTCCGAAATGACACGGAACATATGATAGTTCCAGAAATCCGCACAGTATGCGTTTTCTATAGCATTACTGCCGTCGGTTATAACCATAGCCTTTTTGCCGCTCGCTATAAGCGCTTTTGCCTTTTCAACGCTGTCTGTAAAAATCAGTTCGTCATCGGCTGTCTTTATGCCGTTTTCGGTAATTTCAACATTTGTCTGCGGATAAAGCCAGAATACATAACTGTTGTGCAGTTCGCCCATAGCAAGTGTAAGGACGGCTTTCTGCGGTTTTGTGATACCGCTGAAGTCGGGAACGAACGTGCCGACAGAGGTAAGGCGTGCATCCGATGAGGTAAATTCAACACTGCCGTTTATGTCAAGTTCATCGCTTCTGAGTGAATACCGTACCGCTCCGCTCTTTATCTTGCCCTTACCGTATGACGAAAGAAGAATCTCTACTGACGGTTTTTCATCCGCACCGAAAACATACTTTTCCGTCTTTGCAAGCAGTACATTACTGTCGCAGAAGCCTCTCCAGTCCTCAGGCGTTATAAAGCCCTTCGATTGCATAAAGGCATTAAGCACGCCGACAAGCGAAACTCCCTGTCCGTTGAAATCCTGCAGATCGAGAAGCTGAAAGCCGCTGAGTTCGGAAGAACGCAGAGCAGTTTCTATCTCATCCTTATAGCACTGCGTACAATGTGCGCCGACCGCCTCGAAGAAATCTCCCCACTGCGTGTAAAGTCCCTTTTCTTCAAGCCTTTCTCTGAAAATATCGAGATAGCGAGGAACGAGAGGACCTGTGTACATTTTCATCTCGTCAAAGTCGGGGAAATAATCATACTGTCCGACCTCGTGAGATATTACCGGCTTGTGCGGAATATAACTGCCGTCTGCGGCGCTCAGCTTTACCGTCTTTACCCCTGTGCCGTACTGTATCTGTATCGTATCGCCGCCCTCGTTCTCCGAGCCGTTTTCGCCTCTGATTATCGCATCATAATCGTAAGCGGTATTCGGCTTGTCCGTCTGGATATGTCCGAGAGGTGCGTCACACATGGCATAAGAGCCTCTGAAAAGTCTGTCACGGGAAAGTCTTACCCCTGCGAAAAAATCCTCCTGCGGAATCTCGGCAGGCCAGAACTGGAAGTTGTTTGAGCCGCTTGTAAAGAAGATTGAATGATTTTCACGGCGAAGAATGTCGATTATCTCTCCAAGCCTTTCACGGTTGCCCCAAAGCTCGTTTCCGAGCGACATCATAACAAATGAAGGGTGGTGAGAAAATTCTTTTATAATACGGATACCCTCGTTTATAAGGTAGTCCTGCTCTTCCTCGTTATAACCGTCCTCGCCCTTTGCGGCAATCGTTCCCCAGAAAGGAAGCTCCGGCTCCATATATATGCCGAGTTCATCTGCGGCGGTAAATGCGGCATCGGGAGGACAGCAGGTGTGGAAACGGTAATGGTTTATACCGTAGCTTTTGGCGATTTTAAGACGTTCTTTCCAATCGTTAACATCACAGGGAGCATAAGCGGTAAGCGGAAAAATCATTCCGTCGTGCTTTCCTCTGAGAAATGCCTCACTGCCGTTTATGAGCAATTTTCTGTCGATATTCGAGAATGTCACAAAGCCAAACGAGGTATTGAATATATCTTCACCGCAACGTAATTCAAGACTGTAGATATTGCGTTCAAATTCATCCCATAGCTGAGCGTTTTCAAGCCTGAACTCTGCTTCAAATGCATCTCCGTCAGATATGATATTGGCTTTAAGCACACGGATTCCGTCGGGAGCGGTGACAGTCGCAGTAACAACGGCGTTGTCCGCACCGTTGACCAAGCCTCTTACCGATAAACTTCCGTCAGCAGATGCGATAACTCTTACATCAGAAATATAGCTCTTGGGATATATTTCGATATTCATCTTTCCTACAATGCCCAGCCAGTTTGTCTGGGTATCAGGACTTGTCATGTGACCTCCGCCCGTCTTATAGCCGACATTTGCCACACGGATAACTATTTCGTGCGTGCCTGCGGTCATATATGAAGAAATATCATAGCGGTGCGTACTGCAAAGGCTGTCGCATGTACCTACTTCCGCACCGTCAATATACAGCGTGCTTACTCTGGTGCGTTCAAGCGTGAGTATTGACACCAATCCCGTCATATCGCTTTCAACGGTAAGCGAGCGTCTGAACCAAGCATATCCCGTGAATGTGTATTTATCGGTAAGGTATCCTTCGTCCCTGTTCTTGTTCTCAGCCACCTTTGCGGCATCTGACAGAGTATCGGGAAGAATTATGCTGTCGTTGTAATTATCCGGAAGCGAGGTACGGTTATTTTCGCTTATGAAAAGCTCCCACTTTCCGCTGATGTCTATCGTATTTATCATAGCTGTTTTCCTTTCGTGTGAACGTTTACATTCTTTGACTATGATACTATAAAGAAGCAACGCTGTCAATAGACGATGGGGAAGAAAATATTAAAAATAATCCGCAGAATTTAAATTCAGTTAACAAACGTCGAATATAATACAGGTACAGGGTGAGGAAAAGCCCTATAAATGTTGCTATCTTCGTTTTCATATATTTCCCCAAAGCATTGATGCCCGGCTGTAAAAGGTCGGGCATCAATGTTTTTTATTTATTGATTATTTTCAGCGGAATAGTCCTTCCACATTTCAGTTACGTTTCCTTCGCCGTTATGCTTCGCATAAATATCTCCCATAAGCATAGCGTATGTATAATCGCCGCACTGCCACACCTCACGGTAGCGTTCACGCACCTCCATAACAATACCTTTTCCGAGAGATTCGGCAATATAGATATTACTTTCATCAAAGCCGGCGATTATCGCAATGTGACCGTCACAGCCGATAAGATCGCCCACCTGCAATATTCCGCTTCGCATTACCTCCTCGTCAAGCCATACACGCTCTCCGAAATCGGAATATTCATCGTCATAGCCGGGAGTATCCCCTGCGCCGACATCGCCCAGCGGAACACCGCCGTTATACAGGCACCACGAAACAAATCCGGAACAGGTCATGCCGTTTGCATATTTCGCACCGGGAATAAGTCCGAATGCATCCTCCCAGTTTGTGAGCGGTTCTCCCCACGTTGCAGGTCCGTATAATATGCCTTTCTTATCAAGAATATCAAACTTACTGTGGGTAAGATAAAGTCCCTTGTGATAGAATCTGCCCTCGCCGTCACAATACGGTCTTTCGGGCTGTGGATCAAGCCTGCCGTTTTCATAGAAATACGGTATCTTGTAATTGAATTCAAGCGGAATAAACCTTGCCGCCGCAACTACGCCTGCTCTTGTTCCGTAGCCTGCGGTATTTACACGGCTCTCAAGCACAGCGTCGATCATACTGCCCTCCGCCTCACTGTATTGACCGGGCTGAAGAAGCGGCTTTGTTGCAGTGATCTTCGGCGCTCTGAGTAAATCCGTGACCGTTATTTCTATACTGTCTGAAATGCTGTCCGATACGCTTGCTGTTATTGTCGCCGTACCCGCTTTCAGAGCGGTAATCACACCGTCCTTGACACTGACCGTTTTCGGTGCGGAGCTGTTCCACTTTACCGACTTTTCGCTGTCTGTGGGATTACCGATAGTTTCAAAAGCGGTTGTAAGCGTACCTGTCATTCCAACATTCATATATGTATCGGTTTTGTCTATTGTGATTTTGGTTACTGCATCAACGTTTACCGTAAACTCATCACTCTGCACGGCTTTTCCGCTGTCGTTAGTCACGGTTATAATGTAGCTTCCTTTTGGCAGAGATAATACCGCTTTTCCGCCTTCAAGCCTTTTCTTGTCGCTATCGCCGTTATATGAATAATACAACCCGTCCGTTGTACCGTCCTCGTTTCTGCATTCTATTGCTACATTGCGTGTGAAGTCTGCATTCAGTTCTTCCGCTACCGATACGGATATGATTCTCGGTACAGGCTTTATTTCTGTTGCTGTCAAAGACGGCAGTGCTTCGGTAGAAGGTCTGTAAGGTCTGTTTTGATTCATTTGTGTCATGGCATAACCGCAGAAAAGCATTATCCCCGTACAAAAGGCTATCACGACCGAAAGAAAAACTATGCAGAAATTCCGCAGTCGTCCTTGTTTACGCTTTTTATGCCCGTTTACAGCCGTTAAGGCGTTTTTTTCACAGACAGAAACAGAAATATTTTTTTGAGCGTTGTTACTTACCGTTTTAGCTGATGCAGATGAAGATAAAGATGTCATGGCGTTTACCTTTTGATTCTTGATTTTATGATTTTTCGGATTTTTAATATAAATAACTGTTTACTTGAGTATAGCATTTAAATTTTGAAAAATCAACTGAAAAAAGGTTACAATTTGGTTACAATTTTTGCATATATTGTTGAAAAAACAGTATTGCGTATTTTTCGAAAAATTTTTTCAAAACCTCTTGACTTGGAGTGAACTCCATGTGATACAATACGGTTGTAACAGGAAAGCAACGTGCTGTCCGTCTTATAGCGGCAGACGCATACTAAAAAGGAGAATAACAATGTATCTTGAAAAAATCAACTCACCGTCGGATATAAAGAAGCTGAGTGTTGACGAAATGAAAAAGCTGACGCAGGAAATGCGTGACGCACTTATATTCAAGCTCAGCCGTCACGGAGGCCACTGCGGTCCCAATCTCGGATTTGCGGAGGCAACGGTCGCTCTGCACTATGTATTCGATTCACCTGTAGACAAAATAGTATTTGATGTATCCCACCAGACATACTGCCACAAGATGCTCACAGGCAGAAAGGACGGTTTCCTTTACGAAGAGCATTTTGACGATATTTCGGGCTACTCAAATCCCGCCGAAAGCGAACACGACTTTTTCGTCATCGGTCACACCTCAACTTCTGTAAGCCTTGCACTCGGTCTTGCAAAGGCAAGGGATTTAAAGCACGAAAGCGGAAACGTTATTGCGGTAATAGGCGACGGTTCGCTCAGCGGCGGCGAGGCTCTTGAGGCTATCGACTACGCAGGCGAATTTGACGGAAATCTTATCATTATTATAAACGATAACGAAATGTCTATTGCCGAAAACCACGGCGGTATGTACAAAAATCTCAAGGCTCTGCGTGAGGGCAACGGAAAAGCCGATACGAACCTGTTCACAGCTATGGGTCTTGACTATGTGTTCGTAAAGGACGGCAACAATATTGAAAGTCTTATCGCCGCTTTCAGTAAAGTAAAGGACAGCAAGCGTCCTGTAGCAGTGCATATAGTTACCGAAAAGGGAAAAGGTCTGTCTTTTGCGGAAGAAAACAAGGAGGACTGGCACTGGCATATGCCGTTTGACGTTGAAACGGGCAAGGCAAAGTACAATTATGACGGCGAGGATTACGGCGACCTTACAGCTAAGATGCTTCTTGAAAAAATGAAGAAGGACGAAAGCGTATGCGTTCTGACCTCCGGTACTCCAACAGTAGGCGGCTTCTGGAAAGGCAGAAGAGATGAGGCGGGCAGACAGTTTATAGATGTAGGAATTGCGGAGGAAAATGCGGCGGCTATGGCTTCGGGAATTGCAACAGGCGGCGGAAAGCCTTTGTACACAGTATACAGCACATTTATCCAGCGTACCTATGACCAGATTTCGCAGGATATATGTATAAACAACAGCCCCGTTGCAATAAGCGTATTTGCAGGCTCTGTCTACGGTATGAGCGATGTTACCCATCTCGGACTCTATGACATTCCTATGCTCTCAAACATTCCGAATCTTGTTTATCTTGCTCCCGCAACAAAGGAAGAATATCTTTCTATGCTTGACTGGGCAATCGAACAAAGCAAGTATCCCGTTGCGGTGCGTGTACCGGGCGGTGCGGTGATTTCTGACGGCAAGGAAGTTAAAAGCGACTGGTCGGATATAAACAAGTACGAGATCACAAAAAGCGGCTCAAGGATAGCAGTGATAGCACTCGGCACTTTCTATCAGCTCGGTGAAAAAGCGGCAAAGTTAATCGAAGAAAAGACAGGCACCGCTCCCACTCTTATAAATCCCCACTATATCACGGGAATTGACAAGGATATGCTTGAAGACCTCAAGAAAAACCACGATGTTGTGATAACTCTTGAGGACGGAATTCTTGAGGGCGGTTTCGGTGAAAAGATAGCACGTTTCTACGGCAACAGCGATGTTAAAACACTGTGCTTCGGCCTTGAAAAGAAGTTCTACGACAGATACGATGTAAACGAACTTATGCATAAGGCGCATCTGACTCCCGAACAGATAGCAGAAGACACGATTGCTCTTTTGAAATAATATTTATATATGACTACAGCCCGTAACGGTCTTACCGCTGCGGGCTGTAATTTTTATGAATACTTCTTATAAAGCAATTCCGTCAGCTTTATAATATCCGAACGTGTATTGAACACCGACGGCGCAAGCCGTACCGTCCCCGTTTCAAGCGTACCCTGCTTTTTGTGGGCAAGAAAGTTGCAGTGAAGCCCCCCACGCAGATAAAATCCGTTTTTCGATAACATATCGGCTGTGACCGAGCTGTTTTCATCTCCCGCCGTAAAAGATACCACAGGGAGAGATTTTACGTTTTCCGGACGGTAGACCCTGATTTTCCCGATATTTTCAACACGCTTTATAAATAAATCACACAGCGACATTTCGTGAGCGTAAATCCTGTCGATTCCTTTTGAATTTACAAATTCCACTCCCCTGCCGAGTGCGATAGCACCCGGAGTATTTATCGTTCCGCTTTCAAAGCTGTCGGGCAGAAAGTCAGGCTGGTCGATTTCTCCGCTCGCACTGCCCGTTCCGCCCTCTATAAGCGTGCTGAGCGGATATTTTCCGTCAGTCACAAGCACTCCCGTACCCATAGGACCGTAAAGTCCCTTATGACCGGGTGCGCATATAATATTGATGCCGTCCGCCAGATTAAGCGGTATAACGCCTGCCGCCTGAGCGCAATCGGCTATAAGACATATATTGTGCTTCCTGCAAAGCTCCGCAATTCTTGCAAGCGGTGTCACTCTGCCGTTTACGTTACACCCTGCGGTCATAATGACCACGGCAGTGTCACGGCGGATCTGCTTTTCCACAGCCGACAGCAGTTCATCATCGCTGCCGCCGCTGTCGGCTATGCTGTAATTTATCCGTTTTTGTTTATACAGTGCGTGAAGCGGCCTTATCACCGAATTATGCTCAAGGTCGGACGTTATCACATGGCAATGCCCTTTTGCATTGCAAACGCCCTTGAGCGCAAAATTTATTGCATGGGTACAGTTGAGCGTGAAAACCGTATTTTCGGTTTCACCGCCGAAAAATTCCGCACATTTCTCCCTTGCGTAAAACACCTGCCGTGAGGTTTCGAGCGAAAGCCTGTGACCCGACCTTCCGGGATTTGCCCCATAGTCGTACAGTGCCTTTTCCGCCGAATGAAGCACCGAAACGGGCTTTGGATAGGTGGTGGCGGCATTGTCAAGATATATCATCCGGCATCACCGCCGTTTCTTATCTCCATACAGTTAAGACCGCCCAGCGACAGCAGACGGCAGGTCTTGTCGGGATCGTGTTCCGTGTAAATTCCGAACCTGCAGCCCTTTGAAGTGGTGATTTTTCCCGTAGTAGATGATATTTTATAGCCACTGAGGATTTTTCTTGCTTTTTCGGCGGCTGTAGCCGAACGTAAAACAATAAAATACATAATCAGTCCCTCGTTTCCGTATATTCACTGCTTCAATATATGCCGCAGGAAGCGAAAGAGTGATGATAAGCAAAGCGGCAAAAAAGCGGAAAAGCAAAATTATTTTCCGCTTTTTCGGCTTTATAAAGCAAAATACGACCGTTTCCCCATACTTATTATTCTTGACAATATCGTTTTTATGTTGTAAAATATATGTTGAATGCGGCAGTAACCGCTTTCCGCTTTTTTTCACGGTGACAGCGTGACAGATTTTCCATGCAGGCTCGGCAAATGATTTTAAGCGGAATGAATAACGGATTTATTTTAAGTAAATTATAAAACAAAAGAATAACGGAAAAGCGGCTTTAAGAAATTATATATTTTCCTTTTACTTCAGCATAAAATTTCGATAGCACGAATACGGTACTTACAAGGTAAACGTTCAGTTACGATAAGAGCAACACGTTTATTGTACTCAGGACGACATATTGACAATGCCGCTTACGGCAGGAATGGCTGTATCAGTGATACAGGCTTAGCTTCGCTTTGGCTTTTGCAGGGAGAGGTGTGTCTTTTCGCAGGAGCGTGCAAGCGGTTTTGGCTTTTTGCCGTAAAAGCTGTGGACGAAATTATATACCGCCGCTTTTCCGTACAGAACCGCCGATGAGGGCTGTATGTCATACATAAAGATAAAAGGACAACACCTGTCGGCTATTCGGAAGGATGGTATACTGAATGGGAATTATTGACTCGAAAAACTTACTGACGGCGACTGAAAACATAAAGCCGAAGGCTACAAAGCCTTACTCAAAAAGAAGAAAGAATCCTTTTGCAAAGCAGTTCAAGCTGACCGACAGGAACGCCCCTAAGGACGCTCCCGCAAGCGAATCGCTTACAGGGATTTTAAATGCAAAGCCTGCAAATAAAACAGTTCTGACCGACAACAGACAGCAGGGCAAAAAGCCTGTGCTGACTGACAGAAGAGCATCTGAAAGCAAAAAGCCGGTACTTACCGACAACAGAAGTCAGAACAAAAAGCCCGTGCTGACCGACAATAAAAGCAGTGAAAAGAAAAGTATGTCCGCAGACGGCAGAAATGATAAAAAGCCTGTTCTTACAGACAACAAGCCGCATCATAACAATAACAAGCAGGAACCGAGAAAGCAGGAGTATCCTTCTTTCTTTGCGGAGGACGAAAAGAAGAGCGGCAGAAAGACACCCGTAAGGATTATGTCGCTCGGCGGCGTAAACGAGATAGGCAAAAACATCTACGTTTACGAGTGCTGTAACGATATTTTCATCATAGATTGCGGACTTGCCTTCCCCGATGACGATATGCTCGGTGTCGATCTTGTTATCCCCGACTTCACCTATCTTGAAAAGAACAGGGAGAAGATAAGGGGCATTGTGCTGACGCACGGCCACGAGGACCACATAGGCGCACTCCCCTACTTCCTCAAGAAGATAAACGTACCCGTATACGGCACAAGGCTGACGCTCGGACTTGTCGAGGGAAAGCTCCGTGAGCATGGAATACTGTCGCAGTGTTCGCTGAACGTGGTCGTGCCCCGTCAGAATGTCAGAATGGGCTGTATGAGCGTTGAATTTATCAGAGTGAACCACTCTATCCCCGATGCCTGCGCAATGGCAGTGCATACGCCTGCAGGCGTGATAGTGCATACAGGCGACTTCAAGGTTGACTATACGCCTATCGAGGGCGGTATAATTGACCTTGCAAGATTCGGTGAGCTTGGAAACAAGGGTGTTCTCGCACTGCTTTCGGAAAGTACAAACGCAGAGCGTCCGGGCTATACGGCTACAGAAAGAAAGGTCGGAGAGAGCTTCAAGAGTCTTTTTGCAGGAGCAGAGGGCAAGAGAATAATTGTCGCTACATTCTCCTCAAACATTCACAGAATACAGCAAATTATAAACAATGCGGAAAGCTGGGGCAGAAAGGTCGCCGTTTCGGGTAGAAGTATGCTCAATGTGCTTACTACCGCAATTGAACTCAATTATATAAAAGTACCTCAGGGTATGCTTGTAGATATAGAAGATGTCAACAAATATCCTCCCGAAAAAATGGTAATTATCACAACGGGAAGTCAGGGCGAACCGCTTTCCGCGCTTTCGAGAATGTCATCGGGAGATCACAGACAGGTATCTATAACACCGAGCGATCTTATCATTATTTCGGCTACTCCGATACCCGGCAACGAGAAGTTTGTCGGAAAGCTTGTAAACGAGCTTATGAAGCAGGGTGCAGAGGTAGTATACGAGGCTATGTATGAGGTACACGTTTCGGGTCACGCCTGCCAGGACGAGCTTAAAATGATGCTTGCGCTGACAAAGCCGAAATTCTTTATACCGATACACGGCGAATACAAGCATATGAAAAAGCACGAGGGTCTTGCAATAAAGATGGGCATACCCGAGAAAAACATATTCCTTCTGAATATCGGTCAGGTGGTTGAAACCGACAGTGTTGAAATGAAGGTAGTAGGTCAGGTGCCTGCAGGAAAGGTGCTTGTCGATGGTCTCGGAGTGGGAGATGTCGGCTCGGTCGTACTGCGTGACAGAAAGCATCTGTCCGAGGATGGTCTTATTGTTGTTGTAACCACTATCAACCGTGAAACAGGTATGGTAGCGGCAGGCCCCGATATAGTATCAAGAGGATTTGTATATGTAAGGGAATCCGAGGAGCTTATGGACGACGCTAAACAGCTTGTCAAGAAAACGCTCCAGACCTGTGCAGACAGGAACATCAGAGAATGGGGCAATATAAAGTCTAACGTAAGGGATGAGCTTGGCAACTTCATATTCCAGAGAACCAAGAGAAGTCCTATGATACTGCCTATCATAATGGAAGTGTAAAATAACGGAATACAAAGGAGGCGCAAAAGGTGAAGAATTTTTATCGTGACGGCGGACTTGTAATATCGGTTTCCGCGCTGGTTATCGCACTGGTAATAATCCAGGGATATATTTACACGAAGGACATCAATGTATTCTGGCTGTCTGCGCCTTTTGTTGTGCTTATCGGCGGTTTTGCGATAGGAAAACTGATACAGGTCACAAGAAAAACATTCCAGTATTATGCACGAATAGACGATGAGCTTGAATCGAAAATGCATATGTCCGTGCATAGCTTTCCTATGTCCGCCGTTATAATCGACAGTGCCGGAAGAATAGTCTGGACAAACGGAAAGTTTACCGAGGAATTCCCCGACTGTTGCGAATACGGTATGGAACTGTCAGATATAACCGATATTCCGCCTGCCGATTTCTTCACCGATGACGGAATAACCGTCAGATACAAGGACAAGGTATATAAGGTTTTTGCAAGAATACCCGATGAGAACGAAGCAAAGGAACTGACGCTGTTATTCTTCAAGAACATAACCGACATAACCGCTCTTGAAACAGAGAAAAAGCTGTCACAGCCCGTTGTCATACTGTTTATGGTAGACGGCTACGAGGAGCTTATAAGCGGTTGCCTTGAAAGTGAAAAGGCGCACGTTTCGGTACAGATAGACAAGCTGCTCGAAGATTTTGCGGGACAGACGACAGGCGTACTCAGAAAGAATGCGTCCGACAGATTTATAGCCGTAATAGAAGAAAGACACCTGCAGGAAATCCTGCGTAACAAGGTCGAAATCCTTGATAAAGCAAGAGAAATTTTCGTAAACGACCGCCTTAACGTAACAATGTCGATAGGTATAGGCAGAACAGGTAAAACGCTCAAAGAAAGCGAACAGTTCGCTCGTCAGGCGCTTGAAATGGCACTTGGACGAGGCGGCGATCAGGCGGCTGTAAAGACGGACAACGGCTTTGAATTTTACGGCGGTGTTTCAAAGGGCGTTGAGCGTCACACGAAGGTCAAGACACGAATCATCGCAAACTCACTGCTTGAGCTTGTTGACAATGCAGACAAGATATTCATAATGGGTCACAAGTACAGCGACCTTGACAGCGTAGGCTCATCTGTAGGCCTTACCTGCGCCATAAGGAATCTCGGCAAGAGCGCCTGGGCGGTATGCGACTACAACACCTCGCTTGCAAAAGTCCTGATAGACAGATTCCCCCACGTTGACGGCGAAGAACCGCTGTTCACAGAGCCTGCGGACGCTATGGAGGAACTGACGGACAATTCACTGCTGATTATCTGCGATACGCATAATCCGCTTATAATAGAAAGCAAGGAGCTTTACGAAAAGGCAAAGAAGGTAGTTGTCATCGACCACCACAGGAAGATGGTAAACTACATAGACAATGCGGTCATATTCCACCACGAGCCGTATGCTTCATCCGCATCAGAAATGGTGACGGAGCTTATACAGTATTTCGGCGAGGCAGGAAAGCTCAGAGCGGTGCAGGCGGAGTGTCTGCTTGCAGGCATTATGCTTGATACAAAGAATTTCGTTATGAAAACGGGCGTAAGAACATTTGAGGCGGCGGCTGTACTGCGTAAGATGGGTGCGGATACGATAACCGTAAAGAAGATGTTCTCAAGCTCTATAGACAGCTACAAGAGAAAAACACAGATAGTCGCAGAGGCGGAAATCTACCGCAAGTGTGCGATAGCGCCGTGTGACTTCTATGCGGACGATCTTAGGATAGTCGCTCCGCAGGCGGCAGACGAACTGCTGACTATCAAGAATGTTGACGCATCGTTTGTATTGTTCAAAACGATGAGCAACGAAATATCAATAAGCGCAAGAAGTATGGGTAACTTAAACGTCCAGCTTATAATGGAGGCTCTGGGCGGCGGCGGTCATCAGACTATGGCAGGCGCTCAGCTAAAGGACGTTACGGTAAACGAAGCGCTTGATACTCTCAAGAAGTCGATTGACGACTACTATTTAAGTCTTATAAAGGTAAACTCAAACGATAATAAGACTGCACAGCGCAGTTAAAGAAAGGACGATAAAAAATGAAGGTAATTTTCACACAGGATGTTGCAGGCTCGGGAAAAAAGGGCGAGGTAAAGGAAGTAAAGGACGCTTATGCAAGAAACTGCCTTATAAAGAAGGGTCTTGCGGTCGAGGCTACAAACGAGAACCTTAACCACCTTGAAGGACAGAAGGCGTCCGCACAGCACAAGCTCGATGTTGAAGCAGCCAACGCAAAGAAGATAAAGGATACTATCGACGGCAAGGTGCTTACATTCAAGGCAAAAGCAGGTCAGGGCGGAAAACTGTTCGGCTCTGTTACCGGCAAGGATATAAGCGCACTTATAAAGCGTGATTTCGGCTTTGACGTTGATAAGAGAAAAATCGTTACAAAAAGCGATATAAAATCATTCGGTACATTCACTGCAGAGGCAAGGCTGTTTACAGGCATCGTTGCACAGTTCAGTGTAAAGGTTGAGGAAGAATAATGGCTGAGATGGAGCTTGCGGGGGTAAATCTTCCGTACAGCCTTGACGCAGAGCAGTCCGTACTGGGCGCTATACTGCTTGACGGAAACGCAAATATGCCGAAAGCGTCGGCAAAGCTGCACCCGGAGCATTTCTATGTAAAAGTCCACACAGATATATACACTGTTATGATGCAGATGTTTGCGGCAAGCGACAATATTGATGTTGTTACCGTGCTTGAAAACTGCATGAAGAACAATGTTTTCGAGTCGCAGGAGGAAGGCAGAAACTATCTTGTAAAGCTGATGGAAACCGTCCCCAGCATCTCAAGCATTGACAGATATATAGAAATAGTCGAGGATAAGTACACAAGACGGCTTCTTATAAGCATAGCAGGCGATATTCTTGAAAATGCAAACGAAGGACAGACGGATACTGCCGCTCTGCTTGAGCTTGCCGAAAAAAGAATATACGATATAAGAAACGAGAACCAGGTAAAAGGTCTTACAAGGCTGAACGCTGTCATTGTCGGCATTCTCAACGAGCTTTCCGAGCTTTGCGCAAACCCCGACAAGCAAGGCATACAAGGTCTGAAATCGGGCTTTCCCTCGCTTGATAAGTACATACACGGATTGAATAAATCTGATTTGCTGATAGTTGCGGCACGTCCCGGTATGGGTAAAACGTCATTCGCTATGAATATGGCGACAAATGTCGCAAAATATCATCCCGAAAAATCTATCTGCGTATTCAACCTCGAAATGTCGAAGGAACAGCTTGTAAAGCGTATGTTGTCATCTGAGGGACGAATTTCAAGCGAGCTTATGTCAACAGGCAGATTTGACCCTGCACAGTGGAGAAATCTTGCCGATGCCGCATTCGTACTGTCAAATATGAATATCTACATAGACGACAGCTCGGCGATAACGGTCAATGAAATGAAGGCAAAGCTGCGCCGTGTCGATAATCTCGGGCTGATAGTAATAGACTATCTTCAGCTTATTTCTTCGGGCAGAAGGGATCTTAACCGTGTAAACGAAATTTCGGAAATGACACGAAACCTCAAGATAATGGCAAAGGAGCTTAATGTTCCGATAATCGTACTGTCACAGCTTGCACGTTCCGCCGAGAAAAAGGATGATAAACGTCCTATGCTGTCAGACCTGCGTGATTCGGGTTCTATCGAGCAGGACGCAGATATAGTTCTGTTCCTGTACCGTGACAGCTATTATAACAAAGAGGCAGAGGATCAGAGAGCCTGCAAGTGTATCGTTGCTAAGAACCGTCACGGTGAAACCAACGATATAAACATGATATGGGACGGTCAGTACACGAGATTTACAGATGTGGAGTATGTCCATGCCGAGCAGTAATTTAAAAAATTCCGTTAAAAATACTATAGAACGGTATTCGATGATAAATAAGGGCGATACTGTAATTGCGGCGGTAAGCGGCGGCGCAGACAGCGTCGCCTTGCTGTATGTCTTATATTCGCTGAAAGACGAACTCGGCTTTTCGCTTGCCGCCTGCCATGTAAATCATAATCTGCGTGGCGAGGAAAGCGACAGCGATGAACGGTTTGTCCGCAGGATGTGCAGATTCCTTGACATTCCGCTGTACACCGCAAGCATAAAGGTAAACGATTTACGGCAAAAGCACGACAGCCTTGAGGAATGTGCAAGGCGGTTAAGATATGAGTTCTTCGATAGCATAAGCAAGGGCAGGCTGATAGCGACCGCCCACACAGCGTCGGATAACTGCGAAACCATTCTCATAAATATGGTCAGAGGCACTGCACTCTCGGGTATATGCGGAATTCCCGCAAAGCGTGACAATATAATCCGTCCGCTGTTATACAACACCCGTGAGGATATAGAGCTTTATTGCAGTGAAAACTGTCTTGATTATGTCACAGACAGCACCAATCTGTCCGATGATTACACAAGAAACAAGATAAGACATAAGGTCGTGCCTTTGCTGAAGGAGATAAACCCCTCGCTTTTCGGTGCGATAAGCAGGCTGTCGCAGTCTGTGTCGGACGATGACAGGTATCTTGACAAAATCGCATCGGAGCTTATGGAAAAGGCTCGCACCGCCGATGATAAATATGATGTCGGTATACTGCGCACCGCCGATGATTGTATACTTCGCCGTATCGTTACGATGATTTTCAAGGATAACGATATACCGCCGAATATGAAAGCGGTTGAAAGCTGCGTAGGAATTATAAGAGCCGGACAGGGAAAGATAAATCCGTGCCAGTTCAGATTTGTTCAGATAAGAAAGAAAAAGCTGTTTGTTGTAACAGACCGTGAGAAATTCAGACGAAATTAATGTGATAAACAGCTTAAAAATGATTATCGCCGTTGCTTTTTCGGCATAATCGTGCTATAATGGCTGTATTGCCGTTTTGTTTTCATCGCTTAACATTTATTTAACATAAGCGATGTATTATTTAATACAACGTGATTACGGAGAGAATTAGTAGTGAAAAACATACATGATGACATTGAAAGAGTGCTTTTTACGAGCGAGGAGCTTGTAAAAAGAGCAGAGGAAATAGGCAGACAGATAACACAGGACTATAAGGGCGAAGAAGTAACCGTGATAGGCATACTGAAAGGCTCGTTTATGTTCCTGTCGGATGTGCTGAAGAATGTCGACCTTTATACAAAGCTGGATTTCGTAACGGTTCAGTCTTACGGAAACGGCACCACATCCGGAGAATTAAGACTGACTAAGGATATTTCGGCAGATATAAAGGGCAAACACGTTATTCTTGTCGAGGATATTCTCGACAGCGGAAAAACGCTGAAATTCGTAAAGGATCTTTTCCTTGAAAGAGAGCCTGCGTCGATAAAGGTATGCACTCTGCTCAACAAGAAGGTCAGAAAATCAGAAGTGATCAAGGCTGATTATATCGGCTTTGACGTTGACAATGTGTTCGTAGTAGGATACGGACTTGACTATGCCCAGCTTTACAGGAATCTTCCTTACATAGGTGAGCTTAAGGTCGAGGCACGTTGAAAGCAACGTCGAGGCTGTAAAAATATAACCGTAGAGGCGGTCGGATGCTATGCAGATACGACCGACAGAAAGGGAAACTGATGAATCAGAACAACAAATTCAAAGGCGTTTTCATTTACCTTGCAGTTATCGTTCTGCTTGTTATCGGTATGGTAACAATGCTTCAGATGAGTGCAACTCCCGGCGAGCATACGACATACTCAAAGGTGATAAGCGAATTTGACAACTACAACGTATCGGGCTACACGCTTGATCTCGGTTCGGGTGAATTACAATACACCCTGAAAAGCGACAACACAAAGAAGTATAAGTATTCCGTACCGAACGTAAGCCTGTTCTTACAGGATACGCAGGGCTACAGAAAGGCATACAACGAAAAGAATCCCGACAATCAGCTTGTCGAGGACTTCTATCCCGTTTCAGACAACTCGTTCCTGCTGAGCTTCCTGCCTTATCTGCTGATGGTTGCGCTGATGATAGGATTTACATTCGTCATAATGCGTCAGGCAGGCGGCGGCGGAAAGATGTCGCAGTTCTCAAAGGCAAATGCAAGGACACAGCCTTCAAACGGTCCTAAAATAACCTTTGCCGATGTTGCCGGTGCCGAAGAAGAAAAGGAAGAAATGAGTGAAATCGTTGATTTCATGAAGAATCCCAGAAAGTATCAGGAGCTTGGTGCAAAGATACCGCGCGGTGTTCTGCTTTTAGGCCCTCCCGGTACAGGTAAGACATTACTTGCGAAGGCTGTTGCAGGCGAAGCAAACGTTCCCTTCTTCTCAATAAGCGGTTCGGACTTCGTTGAAATGTTTGTCGGTGTCGGTGCAAGCCGTGTAAGAGATCTGTTCGATCAGGCGAAAAAGCACACCCCGTCAATAATTTTCATAGATGAAATAGATGCCGTAGGCCGTCAGAGAGGTACAGGTCTTGGCGGCGGTCACGATGAGCGTGAGCAGACACTGAACCAGTTACTCGTTGAGATGGACGGTTTCACGGATAATCAGGGCGTAATAGTTATTGCGGCTACCAACAGACGTGATATTCTCGACCCCGCACTGCTCCGTCCCGGACGTTTCGACAGACAGATCACAGTAGGCTACCCAGACATCAAGGGCAGAGAGGCTATCCTGCGTGTTCATACAAAAAATAAAAAGCTCGCTCCCGATATAAGTCTTGCTACAATAGCAAAGGGTACGGCAGGATTTACAGGCGCAGACCTTGCGAACCTTGTAAACGAGGCGGCTCTGCTTGCGGCAAGAAACAACAGAAAGGCTATCACTCAGCCTGATATAGAGGAAGCTACCATCAAGGTGGTTGCAGGTCCCGAAAAGAAGTCGAAGGTTGTAAGCGAGGAAGAAAAGCGCCTTACGGCATTCCACGAGGCAGGTCACGCTGTCTGCACGTTCCACTGCAAGACACAGGATCCCGTACACCAGGTTTCAATCATACCGAGAGGTATGGCAGGCGGCTACACAATGTCGCTCCCCGAGCATGACAGGAGCTTCAGAAGCAAGACGCAGATGGAAGAAGAGATCATTGTTCTTCTCGGCGGCCGTGTTGCCGAAAAGATTGTGCTTGACGAAATCTCGACAGGCGCAAGCAACGATATTGAACGTGCTACAGACCTTGCAAGAAGTATGATAACAAGATACGGCTTCTCCGAAAAGCTCGGTCCTATCGTATACGGACACGATAACTCGGAAGTGTTCCTCGGCAGAGATTATTCTCAGGGCAGAAACTACTCCGAAAACGTTGCGGCAGAAATTGACGGCGAGATCCGTGAACTTATAGACACAAGCTACGAAAACGCAAAGCAGATACTGCTCAACCACAGAGATCAGCTCGACAAGGTTGCTCATTACCTTATGGAACATGAGAAGATTGACGGCGAGGATTTCTACAAGCTTATGAACGGCGAATCGCTTGATGATAATACTGCCGCTCCCGTCAGCGAAAACAGTGATACCGCTCCTGCCGATTGCGAGGATACCGCAGAGGCCACCGGCGATAACAACGGCGAAGCAAACGAATAACAGCATCTTTACGGTCGCTCCCTTTTTCAAGGGAGCGATTTTTTTGCAGATACAATCAAAACCACGCGTTGAACGCGTGGTATGCACTTGCCCTTCAAGGGCATAATA
>ENA-ORNK01000487-ORNK01000487.1-human-gut-metagenome-genome-assembly--contig:-NODE-487-length-50546-cov-45.047137_pt1 | contig 50546 bp, 50 predicted proteins | sample MGYA00242115_ERZ509022 | MGnify/ENA primary metagenome ERZ509022 (study PRJEB26280, sample SAMEA2338690) | human gut metagenome | biome: human gut; feature: human-associated habitat; material: faeces...
TCTCACTGTAATTCTTTGAGCTTTCCTCAAAGTCATTACGGGTTTCTTTACTATTTTCTCGTTGTTCAATTTTCAAGGTCCTATGTTCACTTTGCACAAGAAAAACTTGATTCTCTCTTTTGTTTTAAGAGGATTTGTTGTTTTCCTTCGCGGAACATTCTCTATTATATACCTTTTTCCAGAAAAGTCAACCCCTTTTTTCAAAAAAATTCAATTTTTTCAGAAAAAGTTTTAGCCTTGTGGTTTTGCCAACAAATTTCTTTGTTTTATCACAACATATTGTGGTTGTCTAAAATACACCTTTTTACAATTTTCAAAATCCTATTGTATTTTCCCTTTCTATAATATAAAATAGAAATACAAATTAATTTTTCGGAGGAAAATTTATGATTAATTCCATTCCCTATTATCCGTATCAACAGAATGTGCAGATATTGAAAGGATTCTTTTCCAAACCGCTTACATTAATATGTGCAATAGTCTCCGGCCTTACATGTATTCTCGGAATGTTTAGCATTAATACAAGAGCAGGTTCTACGAACATATCTTTCTCGAGCGGCACGGGCGGTTCAATTTCAATTCTTTTATGTATTGCTCTTATCCTGCTTTATGCAAAGTGCCGTTCAAATGATCCAATGCCGTTTGGCGCAACGGTTACTCTCATCAAGATATATTCCATCATTGAAATAGTAATCGGCGGACTTGCATTGCTCGCCTTTTCCGGAATAACTTTTCTTATTGCATTAGTTTTGCAGGAACAGGAAGTATTCGGATACATTCTTATCCTCTGCATCTTTGCTATTCCTCTTGCACTTGTAACACTAATACACGGTATCGGATTGCTTTTATGGTCTGATTCAATTAAGAAGGGTGCAACATCGGTTTATCTCAAAAGCAGAGGTTCAATACTTCTTGCCGTGTCTTCTATTCTCTCTATTATAGTAAGCGTTGCATCCGCAATTGCTTCATTCATCTTCATTAAGGAATACGGTCCGGAAATTTCAGCGTATCTGCATCATTTGGCTGAGGAGAATCCGAACTTTAATTTTAGCGGTCTATTTAATTCGTCGGATCCCATGAATTCATTGTTTATTTCCGCTGCGGGGGTTGTAACGGTATTAAATACAGTACTGTCTGCTGTATTTTACGCTTTGCTTGCAGCACTTGCTATTTCTTTTCACACATATATAAAGAAGTACACAAACGGAATTAACCTCGGTTCAGGTCAGGCTCCTGAATATGACGCTCAGCAAAGCGCTGTTCCCGTACCTCCTGTTGCTCCTGTAACAAGTGAAGTGCAGACAGAAGGTATTCAGCCGCCTGTTCAGCAACCGATTGATTTTCAGCCCCAAAGCGTTGATTTTGGCTCAATGGACGCAACTTCCGACAACAAACAGATTAACACTCAGTTTGAAAATCCTTATATGCAGGCGGTCGCAGACGATATGAGTGATAAATCAAATACAGTTGTTTGCACGAACTGTCATGCACAATGCAATAACGATATGAAGTTCTGCGGAAACTGCGGTACAAAACTCAAATAAAAAGCGCTATACATATATATAGAAAAAAGCGGAGATTGAAGTTGAATCAATCTCCGCTTTACTGCGTCACAATTATTTACATATATATGTATATGTTACTTTTTAAAAGCCTTGAAATCCTTGATAACCTGCTCACGATGCTTATAGTTATCACTATTCTTGTCGGGATTCGTCTTATCAATAGCAGTGTCTGTATAAATCATAAGATAGTTGCCGTTATCCGAAAGATAGGCTGTTACATCGGGAAGTCCGTAGATGCTGAATGTGCCGTTGTCCTTAACGGACTTTACAATCTCATCGGCTGTGCTGTTCGTTTTCTTTGTATCATAAGAGTAAAGCTCAATGATAATATTTGAACCTGCATACTTTGCAGCAAACTTTTTACCTTCTTTGGCGCCGATAGCGGACGCATCCATTTTAATGCTGCCGTCTTTACTTCCAAGGTATTCCTTAGCTACAAAATAATCAACAAGTCCGTCAAGGTCATTGCTGTATTTATCATCCTTAACCGAAGATGTTGTAGGCTGAGTGCTGTCCTCGCTTGTTTGTGAAGAACTGTTACCGTCCTTATAAAGTGCATCATTATAGCTGCAACCAACTGCAGTAACCGCAAGAATGCCTGCACATAAAATCGCTGTAAGAATTCTCTTCATAATATTTTTCCTTTCGGTTCATTCTTTCGTTCTGTCATAAGTACAGTATATTATACCGCATATTTTCCGATAAATCAATATAAATTTCAAAAACAATAGGCAGATGCCGAAGCGTCTGCCTTGATTATATCATACTATTCATTATGAATTGAGTGCGAGGCACTCGCTCACATAGTCAAGATTGTGAAAAGTCAATCTCGGGAATTCATAGTTTAGATTATATCAAACTATCTACACGAACTAAAATTAACACGAGCTAAAATTAACCTACTATATATACATTTACATTTCGTCTGCCAAAGCTTACGCATTCATCATATGTGTTGTAGAAACAGTCAACAATTGCAGTTCCCGACATGAGTGCACCGCCTGTGTCAACGGCTGTTGCGTAGCCGTAAACAAAACTGCCGTCTGTTGATACAATGTAAAGCTTTGAGCCATACGGAATGATGTTCGGGTTGACTGCCACACCGCCGTGATAAGCCGTTACGCCTGTTGCCGTAAGTGAACCTGCGGGTGCTGTGTACGCTGTACCTGAACCTGTAACAACCGATGAATAGGCAACGGTGTTGCCGTTCATATCCGTAAATGTGCCGACAGGGTTGCTGACATTTGAACCCTTTGTACCCATAAGTACAACCTTGTCAACAGGCTCTTTTGTAATTTTGGTGTCTACTGTTTTTGAAGATACCTTTTTGCCGTCAACATACTTGCACTTCTTTGTTACAAGAGCTTCGCCCTGTTTGCCCTCAGTCTGAACCTTTGTTTTGCCAAGGTCAACATCTTTTGAATTTTTCTTAACGGTTTCAAAATCAACCGACTGAGTTTCAGTTTCGTTCCTATAGGTCACACGCTTGATTGTGATGCTGTCTGCGTCCTCAATGTTGCTGTCCTTGTCAACGCTGAGAATATCGTCATTGGAAAGCTTGTAGCCAAGCTGATTGAGGACATCGCAAACATTGCCGTTCGGAACATAAACAATGTCGGTTTTGCCGTCAGCCGTAATTGAAAGCTTTTTGCCCTTGTAAACCTTAACGGTGAGATTATCCGAAACCGGAGTTGAAAGTGACGGCTCAACCACCTCGTTATATGCGGGAGTGACGCCTGTTCTTTCAAGCACATCGGCAACCGTACCTTTTGCGAGGCTGACTGTCTGAACATCGCCGTTATAGTCAACACTGATTTCAACAGCCTTAATCATGCCGTGTGTAAATCCCTTTTCATCAAGTCCTGCATAAACGATATCGCCGTTTGCAAGCTCAACACCGTCTGATGTTACAGCCTGTTCTGTTTCTGCGCTGTAGTTCACGGCAGCAGCTACCGTGTAAATCGAACCTGTAATAATTGCAGCTGCAAGTGCAAAAGTCGTTACGGAACGCAGGGGACGAAAGTTCTCTTTCTTTTTCTGCATAATAAATTTCTCCTGACTTGCAATTTTCTCAGGGTTGATTTTGCATGAAAAATTGCATATTTAATTCATAAACCTTCACTAAAGAGCCGTCTTGCTCTTTACAGGCACACATTATAGGACTGTGTTTTGTGAATGTCAAACCAATCAAAAGTAAATTTTTTGTGCAATTTCACAAGACTTTCGCCTTTATTTTCTATTTTTGCAATATAATCTTGTTTCTTATTGGGAATTATCCTGCAAATTTATATGCAATTTGCAAGAAATTCACTTTTACCGTTTCGTTACCGATTTGTTACTGTTTTGTAACTACTTTCTCATAGAGAATTTTATCGCTTAAAACAGTTGTTTTTAATGTCTTTTCAGCAAAAAAGAACCGTGAAAAAACAGCCTTACAAAAGCAATAAGTCACATAACCGTCATTGTTTTCGGTTATGTGACTTTTGCGGTTTATACATCCTTATATAAATGTTGCAAAATTTCTGTAACACCGTAGTGGCACACGGTTTTTATTATGTCAAAACATATGAGCATAAACATAAATTGTGTGCATTGCACACGAACGGGAGAACACGGTTCTCCCCTACATTATTTCGGTAACTGTATCTCATTTATACAGTTTATTTTCATCATAAATTTTCTGCTACCCCTTGCGGGCGTCCAATGAACGCCCCTACGGGATCGTACGAACAATTGCAATGTTACGCTCGGGCATAAATGTTTTTATGCAAAACGAGTCAAATTGCGAGAATTGAAGTTTTAAGCGTCTTTTTTATTTGCATACTTTTTGCGGTACTCCGTAGGGGTGATTCCTTTCAGCTTTCTGAAAACCTTTGAAAAGTATAACTGATCGGAAAAGCCTACCGAGAGGGCGACATCCTTAATCTGAACATTCGTGTTGTTAAGCATTGTGCAGGCTCTGCCGATTCGGCAGTTGTTGATGTACTCGATAACCGAAAATCCCGTTTCTTCCTTAAAAAGTCTGTAAAGGTAAGTGCGGTCAAGCTGGACTTTGTCGGCAACGCTTTTAACCGTGCATGAAACCTGCCGAAAGTTTCTTTCTATATAATCTCTCGCCTGCATAATGTAGTCGGTTTCGGTTGATTTCCGACTCGGATAATACTGAATATAGTATGACAGCAGAATAAGCACCTTGCCGTTTGTGCGACAGGCGGCATAAACCGTGTCGCTGCTGTCATCACAGACATCAAAATATTGAAAAAGACTTTCAACGGGAATTTCGGGGGCAACAGGACGGCTTTTTGAAAAATTGGTTCGGCTTATCATTACGGCAATTTCAAACCCCGTGAGTTCAACCCATTTGTATTCAAACATTATATTCGGATAGGCCTTGACGCTTATGCTTGAATACGGAAAAAGCATAACCGAATTACCCCTTTTCACGGGATATTCGATGCCATCTATAATAAAAATCCCCTTGCCTGCCGTAACAAGAAACAGACCGTAGGTTTCACGCATTGCGGGTTTGATTTCAAAATCAATATCAGGAATTCTCACACCGCACGAAACACAAACATTTGACAGTACTCTGTAATTACTATTTTGTTCCATATAATCGCCTCAAATACAACATTTGTCCATAATATCATAACATATCTATATAGATTTTCGTGCTTTTTCACGCTATAATTATGTTATTATACAATAATTTTGCATTTTTGACAATAGGGGATTCGGAGTGAAACATTTTGAACTATAAATACGAAATAATAAATTATGACCAAAACACACCTGCAAAGGTTATGTATCTTAACCTTTCGTCAGAAACACACAAGACTGAACTTCATTGGCACAGAGAGCCTGAGCTTGTCTATGTGATTGAAGGTCAGGCAGAATGTCCGAGAAACGGCGAAACAACGCTTGTAAACGAGGGGGATTTTATTCTTTTCAACAGTGAAGATGTTCACCTTGTTCGGCCTGTTGTCGGAACAAGCGTCCGCCTTGTGTGCATTCAGCTTTCGTTTGAATATATGCGAATGTTCTGCAAGTCAATTGACAGCGTTGTTTTTGACCTTTCTGTTTCTCCTCAAACGAAGCAGAAGCTTATTGAAGTTCTTCAGGAAATTGCCGAAACAAATCCCAATGATGAGTACAGCACACTTCTTCAAATTGCTCATGTCAATAAGATTTACTATCTGCTCTTGAAGAATTGCACCTGCTTTAAGAGAGCAACCAACAATCCGATTATTCCGCGCAGAGATTTTTCATATGCAAAAACAGCAATTGCATATATTAATGAAAACTACAAGCGTGAAATTCCTCTTAACGAGATTTCATCGGTTGTAAATCTTTCTCCGTCTTATTTTTCAAAGTACTTCAAAAGCATCACCCGTGTGAGCTTTTCGGAGTATCTTGCAAACCTCCGACTTGAAAATGCAATCAACGATATGCTTGATAAGAACTCGACGGTTTCTGCCGCTGCACTTGAAAACGGCTTTGCAAATGTAAAGTCATTCATCACACAGTGCAAAAAGGTCTACGGTCTTACACCGGCGCAGTATAAAAAGAAACTTCTCAACAGATAAAATTTTAAAGGCTCAGAACTTTGTACAGGTTCTGAGCCTTTTTGCATACGGCATACAGCCGTTTCCTATTGATAAAGTTTATCCTTGAAAAATTTCGCCACCATATCCCACAGCTTTTCCTGTGCAAAAAATATGTCGGCGTGTTCCGCTCCGTTAATTGCAACCAATGTGACATCGCAACCGTTTTTCTCAAGCAAATCGTGCAATTCGGCACTTTGCGAAAAAGGAACGGTGGAATCGTCTGTTCCGTGAAAAATCATAAACGGCGGTGCTGACGGGGTTACATATGAAACGGGACAACACTTCATTGCCTTTTCCTTATTGAGTGCAACATTCATTCCGAGCATGAGCGACTCCATACTTGCCGCCGAAGTTAACGGTGATTCATATGGAAATGTTGAAATATCTGTCGGCGGATAAAAGGCACAGCAAGCCTGTACCTCGCTTGAACAGTCAAGATAATTTCCGACATCAAGAGCCTTATCATTATCTAAAGCACACATAGCAGCAAGATAGCCTCCTGCGGATTCGCCTGCAACACCGATTTTGTTTTCATCTATATTATAACGGTCTGCGTGAGCCTTGATGTAGCGAATAGCCGCTTTTACATCCTCCAACGGCATCGGATATGCCCCTTCATTGCTTGTGCGATATTCAACACTTGCAACCGCAAAGCCCTCGAGTGCCAACTTTGCAAGATAAGCAAAATGGGCAGATTTATCCAGTCTTATCCAACCGCCACCGCAAAACCACACAATACACGGGTATTTTTTGTTTTTTAATTTTGGATAAATCAAGTCGAGTTTCAAGTCTCTTGTGGTGTGTCCGAACCATGCGTCAACCTGTGCATAGGCTATGTCGGATACGGTAAAATATCTCGGTTTTTCAATTTTAAGATTCATTTCAAGCTTCATAATATTATCCCTTATCAGTTGTATTTGCGGAGCAAGCCTATATTATACGACTCAATCTCCGAAAGGTCACTTTCGCTGAAATAATAGTTTTCATGATACCAGCTTTGGCTCTCATAGTATTTCTGAATTGATTTTGTTTTGAAAACATATCCGTGACGGGCATAGATTTCATTGATTGCATCCTGTGCAACATCTCCGCCGAGTCCCGTAACTTCATCTACAGTAAGTTTTCTTTGTGACGAGTGCGGAAATATAAAACCGTTGTTACGGCTTTCGTCTGATTTTGACGAAGAACTGTTTGAACCTTCATGCCTCTTAGCATCATCACTCTTTGTCGGCTCTGTTGATTTTGTGTAACTTTCGGTCGGATTCATATTGTTGCCCTTTACGGTAACGGTGCAGGTTGCCTTTTTGCCGTTTGCGGATTCGCAGGTGATTGTTACAACGCCTTCGCTTTCACCAAGAACCATGCCGTTGCCGTCAACACTTGCGACCTTCGGATCCGATGACGACCACACAAGGTTGTCGGACGGAGCGTCAACAGGTTTAACCTTTGCCTCAAGCTGAATTTTGCTGCCCTTTTTAACGGAGGTTGAACTTTCGCTTACGGTAATGCCTTCAATCTCTTTGTCAAGGATTGTCACATTACACACCCTTTTAAGACCGCTTTCGCTCTCTGCGGTTACAACTGCCGTTCCTTTTGCCTTGCCTGTAACCGTTCCGTCGTTAACGGTTACAATTTTGCTGTCTGATGTTGACCAATTGATTGTGCCGGCATCCGCCCCGTCGGGCTTGATTGTAACCGAAATATGTTTTGTATCTCCCACATGAAGCTCAAGTTCTTCGTAACTGAGTGACATACTCTCAACCTGTTTTGTAAAGCACGAACACAATACAAACGGAACTATTATCAGCATTGCCAAAATCGGCATTATTTTTTTCATAAATACTCCCCCTTACATATATGTAAAATCTGCAACAGATTCTATCAATATTCTAACCTATTTAATTTGTTTTGTAAATAATAAATAATCAATCTCCCTGCACAATTTTTTTTAACAGTTCTCTGCTCTTTATAAGTATTCTTCGGTACTCGGTAGAAATGTATCCCGATTTTGCAAATCTGCTCAGAGTTTTGCTGACCGTTACCCTCGATACACCTACCGTGTTGGCAATTTCTTCATGCGTAATTGCAACAATGCCGTCATGTTCGCTTTCAAGCAAGAGCCCTGCAATACGGGCGTCTGCCTGCATAAAGGTCATTGAGTCAAGCTGTGATGACAAAAGTCTTATTCTGTTGGCAAGAATTTCAAGCAACTCAAACGCAAGCGTCGGGTGCTGTGCGATAATGTCGGTCAATCGCTTTTTGTCAATCATTATAACTTCGGTATTTGTAAGTGCCTTGGCGGAACTGACTCTCGGCTTTTTGTCAAAAAAAGCACCCTCACCGATAATCTCGCCGTGTCTTGCCGTGTTGAGAGTTTTCTCGTTGCCGTCAACGGAATTCATATACACCTTTACACTGCCCTTTTTGATGTAGCAAAAGCTTTGCGCCGTGTCGCCCTGAAGATAGATTATCTCATCTTTTGCGTATTTTCTGACGCTCCCCGACTGTTCAATCAGCGACTGCATATTCTCATGAACAGTGCTGTTTGCGTGTCCGCAGGCATTAATCGTGTGTTCCATAATTCACCGCCCTAATAATCCGATTTATTTCCTTAATTGTAACATAGTTTACAATCTTTTTGCAAGGTGTATGCAATAATTATCTTAAAAGAAAAGGAGTGATTTATTATGGGTATGACTATGTCGCAGAAGATTCTTGCGGCTCACGCAGGACTCAGCGAAGTCAAGGCAGGTCAGCTTATTGAGGCAAAGCTCGATATGGTTCTCGGTAACGATGTAACATCTCCCGTAGCCATTAATGTATTCGAGGAAAACGGCGCTACCTCAGTATTTGACAACACAAAAATCGCAATGATTATGGACCACTTTACACCTAATAAAGATATCAAGGCAGCAACACAGGTTAAACAGGTTCGTACATTTGCAGACAAATATGATATCAAAAACTACAGAGATGTAGGTCAGATGGGTATTGAACACGCACTTCTCCCCGAACAGGGACTTGTAGGACCGGGCTGTCTTTGCATCGGTGCTGACTCACACACCTGTACATACGGCGCACTCGGCGCATTCTCAACAGGCGTCGGCTCAACGGATATGGCTGCCGGCATGATCAGCGGTAAGGCTTGGTTCAAGGTTCCGTCAGCTATCAAATTCAACATTGTAGGCAAGCCACAGGGTTTTGTAAGCGGTAAGGATGTTATTCTCCACATCATCGGCAAAATCGGCGTTGACGGTGCACTTTACAAATCAATGGAATTCACGGGCGAAGGTCTTAAATACCTCAACATTGATGACAGACTTTGCATTGCAAACATGGCAATTGAGGCAGGCGCAAAGAACGGTATCTTCCCTGTTGACGACATCACGCGTGAATACTGCAACGGCAGATATCAGGGTACTCCTGTCGAATACACGGCAGACGAGGACGCTGTTTATGACGAGGAGTACACAATCGACCTTTCGACTCTCCGTCCGACAGTTGCATTCCCGCATCTTCCCGAAAATACAAGAACAGTTGATGAAATCGGCGAAAAAGAAGTTAAGATTGACCAGTGCGTAATCGGTTCATGCACAAACGGCAGAATTTCAGACCTGCGTGCCGCCGCAAACATTCTCAAGGGCAAGAAGATTGCAAAGAATGTTCGTTGCATCATCTTCCCCGGCACACAGCAGATTTGGCTTGACGCTATGCACGAAGGCCTTTTCGATATCTTCATTGAGGCAGGCGCAGTTGTTTCAACACCGACCTGCGGTCCGTGTCTTGGCGGTCATATGGGTATTCTTGCCGCAGGCGAAAGAGCAATCTCAACAACTAACCGTAACTTTGTCGGCAGAATGGGTCATGTTGACAGCGAAGTTTATCTTGCAAGTCCGGCTGTTGCCGCCGCAAGTGCTGTCGCAGGCTACATCATTGACCCCGAAAAGGTATAAGAAAGGCAGGTAACAAACAATGAACGCAAAAGGTACTGTACACAAGTTCGGCGACAATGTGGATACCGATGTAATTATCCCTGCTCGCTACCTTAACACCGCATCTCACAAGGAGCTTGCGGCTCACTGCATGGAGGACATTGACGCAGATTTCGTAAATAAGGTTAAAGAGGGCGACATTATGGTTGCCGAAAAGAACTTTGGCTGCGGTTCTTCCCGTGAACACGCACCAATCGCAATCAAGGCAAGCGGTATTTCATGTGTAATCGCATCAACCTTTGCAAGAATTTTCTATCGCAACTCAATCAACATCGGTCTTCCGATTCTTGAATGTGATGAGGCGGCAAAGGATATCAAGGATGGCGATACAGTTTCCGTAAACTTTGACACAGGCGTCATCACCAACGAAACAACAGGCAAAACATATCAGGCTGAGCCGTTCCCCGAGTTCATTCAGAACATCATCAAAAAAGGCGGTCTCATCAACTCGATTATGTAATCCGTTGATTTTAATTTATAATTATAACAGAACAACAAACGGCAGACTTACTCACAAGTCTGCCGTATTTTTTAGTAATATTCACTTGTAAATATCGCCACGATTTCCAACCGCTACAATTCGGATTGTCAGAATATTGTCGTTCACTGTATAGATAACCCTGTAATCACCAACACGGAGTCTAAAAAATCCGCTTTCACCCTGCATGACTTTTATGTCACCGGATTCGGGCAATTTATAAATTGCCTTAAATAAGCGTTCTTTTTGGGGCTTGGGCTGTTTTGAGATAAACTTTACAGCTTTCTTTTCAAATTCAATCCTGTATTTCATCTATATCGACTCCACACATCTTTGCCGCCTCTTCAAAGCTGACAACATCATCTTTTTCGGTATCGTTTTTATATTCATCTAATAATCCAGCACAATACAGGTCATCGGCACTTTCATCAGCAACCAATCCCTGCAAATATGCAATTGCGTAGCCGAGTTTGTAATCGGGCATATTGTTTATAAGCTGAATAGCAAGTTCTTTATAGCTCATAATCAAACCTCCGTTTCAAAAAGCCTAACCGATAATTACTCTTTGCTTTATTGTAACAGATAAATTTAAAATAATCAACATAAAATCATATATTGCTTTTTAGTTAAGCGACACATTATATGTTGCTAAAATTATCCCGACAGATTTTGCTCTGTCGGGATTGTTGTTTATAATATTATTTTCTTGTAATTGACCAACCTGTTGCGTTATAACCGCTGATTGTCTTGCCGTTTTTGTCGATGCAACGGAGAGTGTATGTAACCTTCTTGCCCTTCTTTGCACCCGAGTCCGTATAACTTGCAGCTGTTGTGTCTTTAACCTTTGTCCAACTGCCTCCGTCATATTTTCTGTAAAGTCTGTAGCCATACACTCCTGCAACCTTGCCCCATGTTACGCTTACACCCTTTGAAGTGTTTGTAAGCTTTGAAATTGTCGGAGCAACAGGAGTGTATTTTTTCGACCAACCCTTTGAATTGTAACCGCTTACGGTATTTCCGTTCTTATCAATACAACGGATTGTGTAGGTTTCCGTTCTGTTCGGACTTACTCCCGAGTCGGTAAAACTTGTCGCAGTTGTATCCTTAAACCTTTTCCAACCGCCTGATGAGGTCTTGTAGTAAAGTCTGTAACCGTAAACTCCTGCAATTTTGTTCCAACTGAGCTTGATACCGCCTGAAGTGTTTTCAAGCTTTGAAATTGTCGGAGCAACGGGAGTGTATTTCTTTGACCAACCCTTTGAGTTGTAACCGCTGACAGTATTGCCGTTCTTATCAATACAACGGATTGTGTAGGTTTCCGTTCTGTTCGGACTTACTCCCGAGTCGGTAAAACTTGTCGCAGTTGTATCCTTAAACCTTTTCCAACCGCCTGATGAGGTCTTGTAGTAAAGTCTGTAACCGTAAACTCCTGCAATTTTGTTCCAACTGAGCTTGATACCGCCTGAAGTGTTTTCAAGCTTTGAAATTGTCGGAGCAACAGGAGTGTATTTTTTCGACCAACCCTTTGAGTTGTAACCGCTGACAGTATTGCCATTCTTGTCAATGCAACGCATTGTGTAGGTTTTTGTCTGATTTACGCTTACCGCTGAATCTGTATAACTTGTTGCAGTTGTGTCCTTAATTCGTTTCCAACCGTTTGAAGTTTTCTGATAAACTCTGTAACCGTAAGCACCCGAAACTTTATTCCAGCTTATTTTGATACCGCCCGAAGTATTTTCAAGTTTTGAAATTGACGGTGTCTGCAAAGTTTTATCAAGTGCAACAAAGTTAAAGCTGTTTTTCTTAGCGTAAGATTCTGCGACAGTACCTCTGTAACCCTTAACAGTAAAATCTTTAACCTTGTTTATTTTATAATTATCAAAATCAAAAACAAAGCCGATTGCATAATCGTCTATTTTAGCTACATTTTTCTCAATTGTAACTGTTTTAAGATTTGAGTTATCAAGTAGCGTACCGTAACTTCCGACATAACCATTGCATAGTTCTTTTAATGAAGTAGGTGTTGTATAGGCAGAATCCTTTTTGTTATACGGATAAAGAATAATTTTAGTCTTATTCTTGTCATACCAAATACCGTTTTCAGAGGTATAGTTTTTATTATTGAGGTTGACATTTACCTTTTCAAGCGAAGTACATCCTGCAAATACCTGTCCGCCTACTGTTTTCAAATTGCTTCCTATATTAACACTCTTTAATTCCGAACATCCTGCCATTGCTATATTATCCATAATTATCACGCTGTCGGGGATGTCAATAGTTTCAAGACTTGTACAATGCGATAATGCACCCATTCCGATTTCGGTCAAATTCTTTGAAAGCTCTATATTTTTCAGATTGGTGCAATAAGAGAAAGCAAGTCCGTCAAGAACCGTAACGCTGTCGGGAACAGTAATGTTTGTCAAACTTGAACAATTAGAAAAAGTCCATGATTCAATGCGTTTGACACCGTCAGGAATATTTACATTTTTCAGTCCCTCACAATCTAAAAATGCCCAATTACCGATTCTGTTTACTGTTTCGGGAATTTTCACACTTGTCAGATTCTTTTCTTCATAAAAAGCATAACCCGAGATATTGGTAATGCCCGACTTGAGGGATAATTCTGTATTTTTAGGCATATCGCCTTTGTAACCGTAAGCACTCTTGCCTATATATACCACACCGTCAGGCTGACTGTTAAGCCACTTTGTTTTTTCAAAAGCTCTTCCGCCGACATATGGTAAATCATCCGAAACTGTAACACTTGCAAGATTTTCACAACCTGAAAACGCATACTCGCCCACACTTGTAACACTCTGAGGAATTGTTATTTCCGAAAGTTTTTTACACTCAACAAAAGCAAAAGCGCCGATACTTTTCAAGGTTTCCGAGAAATTAACGCTTGTAAGTTTTTCACAAGAGCCAAAAGCGTCATTTTCTATTCTTTCAATGCCGTCATTGAAGTTAAGTTTTGTGAGTCCCTGACAATTATAAAAAGCGTACTTGTCAATATGTTTTACACTGCTTGGAATTAAAATGTCGGTAAGATTTGCACAATCTTTAAAAGCCGACTCTGAAATGCTGACTGTATCGGATTTTACAGTAATTTTGGTGTTGCGTGGCATATCGCCTTTATACTTATACGCTACTTTTCCGACATACACAAGACCGTTCGACTGATTGTTAAACCACTTTGTGTTATTAAATGCATTTTCACAAACAGTATCAAGATTGCTGGATAATTTAATTTTCTCAAGTTTTATACAGCCGTTAAAAGCAGAAAATCCAATTGTTGTAACTCCGTTCGGAATGGTAACGCTTGTAATAATTCTGTTGTCACTCAATGCACCGGTATCAATTTGTTTTACCGTGTGACCGTTAATTGTCGAAGGAATGGACAAAGATGATGCCATACCGTCATAGTCAGTAATTGTACACGAATTATCGTCTTCTATTTTGTATTGAAAATCACCATAGGTAAGTTCATCGTCCTCCGATGCGTTTACCGTAATCGGAGCAACAACAATTATACTTAAAAGCATAGTAATCGTCAGAAATACAGATGTCAAACATTTAATCTTTGTTTTCATAAATAAGCCTCCTTAAAATATAATACCCGTTACCTGTCAACTTGATTATACACCCCAATATCCGTGCTTGTCAATGCATATTTTGAAATGCAAAACATTTTACATAAACAACCGTCTGTAAACGGTAATTCTGCACTCATCGTCGTTGCATTTTGTTATATAAATGACAAAAAAGCCTCCCGAACAAACGGGAGGCTTGAATGCTTTTACGCACAAATATTTAAAGTAAAACCTTTTAACAAATTACTTCTTGTAAGATGTGTGCCAGATTTCCTTAGCATACTGGAGGATTGTACGGTCAGATGAGAACTTACCTGCATTTGCAATATTGATAAGGCACTTCTTACCGAATTCCTTACGGTTAGCATACTCTGTGTTAGCTCTGATCTTTGTATCAACATAATCAGGAAGGTCATAGATGAGGAAGTAGTTATCAGCCTTCTGCCATGAAGAATCCTTGAGGAGTGAATCATGGAGTTCTTTGAAGCTGCCTTCGCCCTGAGCGCCGCCGTCATCAAATGTGCCGTCGATAAGAGTATCAACAACTCTCTTAATTTCCGGATTAGCGTCATAAAGAGCCTTTGGATGGTAGCCTTCCTTCTTCATTCTCTCGATATCCTCAACCTTTGCGCCGAAGATATACTCGTTCTCAATGCCTGCGCACTCAGCGATTTCAACATTAGCACCGTCAAGTGTACCGAGTGTAGGAGCACCGTTGAGCATGAACTTCATGTTACCTGTACCCGATGCCTCAAGACCTGCTGTTGATGTCTGCTCAGAAAGGTCAGCAGCAACAACAATCTTCTCAGCGTAAGATACATTGTAGTTAGAAATGAAGTAAACCTGAAGGAGATCCTTTGTTTCGGGATCGTTGTTTACAAGCTTAGCAATCTCGTTGATGTACTTAATGATTGCCTTTGCTCTTGCATAACCCGGAGCAGCCTTTGCGCCGAAGATAAATGTTGTAGGAGTCCAGTTTTTAAGCTTCTTATCCTTCAATCTGAAGTAGATTGTCATGATTGAGAAAGCGTTGAGGAGCTGTCTCTTGTACTCGTGAAGTCTCTTAACCTGAATATCATAGATTGAATCGGGATTTACATCGTAGCCGTCCATCTTCTTGATGTAGTCTGCGAGCTGCTGTTTCTTCTTCTTCTTGATATTGTTGAACTTTGTGATTGTTCTTGTGTCAATGCAGTCATTGAGCTTTTCAAGAAGTGAAAGGTCTGTAAGCCATGCATCTGAGCCAACCTTCTCTGTGATAAGAGCTGAAAGCTCAGGGTTGCAAAGACCGAGCCAACGGCGCTGTGTGATACCGTTTGTCTTGTTCTGGAATCTCTCTGGATATACCTGATACCACTCTTTGAGTACATCAGCCTTGAGGATTTCTGTGTGAAGCTCGGCAACACCGTTTACATATGTTGATGCGTATGTTGCAAGTCTTGCCATATGAACAACATTACCGTCGATAATGCGCATCTTAGCCTTTGTATCCTCATGCACACCCTTAGCAGTAAGCTCTTCCTGACACTTGTTGGCGATAAGGCAGATAATGTGATAAATCTCAGGAATAACCTGTGTCATAAGGTCAGCAGGCCACTTCTCGAGAGCCTCACCGAGAACTGTGTGGTTTGTATAGTTAAATGTCTTTCTTGCAATTTCAAAAGCGTCGTCAAAGTTGAAGCCTTCGTTCATAAGAAGTCTTACAAGCTCGGGAACACATGATACAGGATGTGTATCGTTAAGCTGAATTGTGTTTTCCTTAGCAAAGAAGCTGAAATCATTGCCGTGCTTCTTCTTATAACGGCGCATAATGTCCTGAAGTGATGCAGAACAGAAGAAATACTGCTGTTTAAGTCTGAGAACCTTGCCCTCATACTTGTTATCGTTAGGATAAAGAACCTTTGTGATGTTTTCGGCATCATTCTTTTCCTGAACGGCATTGTTGTACTCTGTGTTGTTGAAAGCAGTAAAATCAAAATCGTTTACTGCCTCAGCCTGCCAAAGACGAAGTGTGTTGATGTTTGTTGTCTTACAGCCGATAACAGCCATATCGTAAGGAACAGCCTTAACTGTCTGGCCCTTGAATGATACTGTAACAGCCTCATCCTCAACACGGTTGCACCACGGATCTTCAAATCTCTGCCAGTTATCAGCTGTTTCAACCTGATAACCGTTTTCGATAAGCTGCTTGAAAAGACCGTACTTGTAACGGATTCCGTAGCCGTCAAGCGGTACTTCCTGTGTAGCAGCACTGTCGAGGAAACAAGCGGCAAGTCTGCCGAGACCGCCGTTACCGAGAGCGGCATCGTCGATATCCTCAAATACATTGATGTCAATGCCCTTCTTTTTGAGGAGCTTTGTAACATCTTCAAGAATGCCGAGGCAGTAGAGATTGTTGTACATCATTCTGCCCATGAGGAATTCTGCAGAGAAATAGTAAGCTCTGCGTTCGCTGTCATGTTTAATCTTGCTTGCTTCCCAGTTACCTGCGATTTCGCCCATTACTGCTTTGCCGAGTGAGTAGTGAAGCTCAGCGGGTGTGAGCTCTTCAATCTTTTTGCAGTACATAGACTGAGCTGTGAGCTCAAGCTTTTCCATAATATTACCCATTTGTTTAGTCCTCCAGTCGTCCGCTTTTTTCAGACATAGTTTTTAATTTATCAGCAAGCTCATCAGTAAGAGCTGCACCATCGAGTCTCCATACCCAGTTTCCGCCGAGTGTTGACGGAATATTCATTCTTGCCTCCTTGCCAAGGCCGAGAATGTCCTGCATAGGTACGATTGCTGTATCTGCCTTGCTTTCATAAGCAACACGGATGAGCCCCCAGTTGAACGGTTCGTCATCAGGCATCTGACAATAACTTCTTGCATAGTTAACGTCCTCGGGTTTAGCTGTTTCAAGCCAGCCCATAACAGTATCGTTATCGTGAGTACCTGTGTAAACAACACAGTTTTCGGTGTATTTATGGGGAAGATAGTCGTTCTCTTCACCACTGTCGAAAGCGAATTCAAGAACCTTCATTCCCGGATAGCCTGTCTGCTCCATAAGCTCGGTTACATCGGGAGTGAGTGTTCCGAGGTCTTCGGCAACAATATCAATCTTGCCGAGTGCCTCTTCCATCATATTAAAGAACTTAATGCGCGGACCTTCAACCCATTCACCGTTGATTGCGTTTTCGGCAGGATAAGGAATTGAATAGTAGCTTGCAAAAGCTCTGAAATGGTCAATACGGGTGATGTCATAAAGCTTTGATGCGGCTTTGATACGCTCAAACCACCACTCATAGTCGGTAGCCTCAAGGTAATCCCAATCATAGAGAGGATTGCCCCAAAGCTGACCAGTTGCCGAGAAGTAATCCGGCGGACAGCCTGCAACTGCGATGGGATCACCGTCGTCATAAAGCTGAAACAGCTCGGGATTTGCCCATGTGTCTGCGCTGTCCATGGCAACATAGATTGGCATATCGCCCAAAATCTTGATGCCGAGACCGTTTACATACGCACGGAAGGATTCCCACTGCTCATAGAATTTGAACTGTACAAACTTCCAGAAATCAACATCATCCTTGAGCTTGCGTTCATAACGCTTCACGGCAGCCTCATCACGCATTTTGATTTCCTCATCCGGCCATTCTGTCCAGGAAACCATGTCAAAGCTCTTTTTAACTGCCATATAAAGTGCATAGTTTTTAAGCCATGAACTGTTTTTACGCTTGAAGGATGTAAATGCCTTCTGGTCACCCTTTTTGAAGTTATCGTAAGCAATCTTCAAAACTTCAAAACGGTTGTTGTAGATTTTCTCATAGTCAACCTCGGCGTCATCTGAGCCCCAGTCACGGCTCATAACCTCTTCCTTAGTCAAAAGACCTTCTTCACAAAGAGTGTCAAGGTCAATGAGGTAAGGATTGCCTGCATAGGTTGAAAAAGACTGATACGGTGAATCACCGTAACTTGTCGGTCCAACGGGGAGAATTTGCCAGATTGTCTGACCTGATTTTTTCAGAAAGTCAGCAAACTTGCGAGCCTCTTTGCCGATGGTGCCGATACCGTAGGGGGATGGAAGCGAAGTAATCGAAAGGAGAACACCTGCGCTTCTAGCCATAAAAATCAACTCCATTCTGACGGACTGTTAAATTTTTTAAATCTGCGAATTCGGGCGCAATTCGCCCCTGAACCCACAGTATCAAGATAATTTTAGCACATAATCTAAATTTTTACAAGTTATTTTTTTAACAACGACAAGTTATTGCAATATACTCAAAATAGTCAGTAAAACAGCGTCAGAAGTTAGTTTTCTTATATAGCCTCTTGAATTTACCATGTTAATACTGCCGCCAAGCATAAGCTTTATTGCATAACTTTTGTCTTTTGTGCTGATTCCGCAATAAACAAGACCGACAGGCTTTTCGGGAGTTCCGCCCGTAGGACCTGCAATTCCCGTTGTACTTACGGCTAAATCCGCTCCCGAAACATTTCTTGCACCCTCTGCCATCTGCATTGCAGTTTCAGCCGAAACTGCGCCAAGCACAGACAGCGTTTCGTTTGAAACTCCAAGCACCTTATGTTTCATTTCATTTGCATATGTGCAGACACCGAAATCAAACACATCGCTTGCACCGCTTACTGCGGTAATTCTTTCACTTAAAAGACCGCCCGTACAGCTTTCTGCAGTTGCAAGCTTTACACCCTTTTCACGGAGCTTTGCAACAACATTTTCCTGGAGTGTGTCGGAATTGAGATTGTTTTTTCTCAAAAGCCGAACCACATCTGTATCTGTCAGAGTTATCATTAATAATCATCTCCGAAAATTTTTCGTATATCCATATTTTAGCACCGGCATATGAATATTGCAATTATTTTTATTTTTTGATATATTAAATAGAAAAGGAAAGCGCTCACGCAAAAACGCTTAAAAAAGAGGTAATTTTATGGCTTGGTTTTTTACCGAAAAAAATATATTCGGCAACAACTACACCCTTGTCGGAGAAAACGCAAAGCATATTTCTAAGGTGCTGCGTATGCGTACAGGCGATGACATCACCCTTGTTTCTCCGGACAAAACGCAGTATGAATGTAAAATTTCGCTCATCACACAGGGTGAAGTCACGGTTGACATCATCTCACAAAAGCCGTGTGAAAACGAACCCGATGTTTTTGTAACCCTCTATCAGGCTCTGCCTAAGGGTGATAAAATGGATTTCATCGTTCAGAAATGCACGGAACTCGGAATCAGCAGAATTGTGCCGATGATTTCGGCAAGATGTGTTTCCCGTCCCGATGAAAAGTCGCTGAAAAAGAAGTGTGAACGCTGGCAGAAAATTGCTCTTCAGGCAGCAATGCAGAGTCGCAGGGGCATTATCCCCGAAGTAACTCCGTGCATTTCGTTTAAAGAGGCAACAGAACAGACAAAGCAGAACGAAAAGACCGTATTTTTTTACGAAATGGGCGGAGAATCCGTCAGAAAAATTCTGAATGGCACAAAGCCTAAAACCGTCGGAATGTTCATCGGCAGTGAAGGTGGATTTGAACAATCGGAGGTTGACAGCGTAACCGCAATCGGCGGTCAGGCGGCAACCCTCGGCAAACGAATTCTCCGTGCAGAAACCGCCCCCCTCGCCGCCCTATCCATTATTATGTACGAAACCGATAATTTTAGTTCGTGAAGACAGTTTGTACAATGCACAACAAATGATGCCCGAGCACAGCATAGCAGTTGCATATACCGACTCATAGGCGAGTGCCTCGCACCCCTCTCGTGAAGACAGTTTTATATATGATAACAATTGTCACCCGAGCACAATATTGTATGGATTTATGCAAACAGTAGCGGCGGTCAGTGACCGCCAATCGAACCGATTACAAAATCGGTTCGACATTACAAATGATTTTTAACCGACAATGATACAACATAAATTTATCGCTTGTTCGTTTTGGTTTTGCAACCAAAACGATTGGCGTTCGCTGAACGCCGCTACATTTCAACACCAAAATCGGAGGAAAATTTATGACAGGAATTATATGTGCCATGCAGATTGAGGCCGACGGAATTATCGCCCTTTCTCAGAACACACAAACCGAAGAAATCGCAGGAATGAAATTCACCACAGGTACTCTTAACGGCAAGGACATAGCCGTTGTAGTCTGCGGAGTCGGCAAGGTCAATGCCGCCATGTGTGCCGTTGTGCTTATTGAAAAGTTCAATCCCGATGTTGTAATCAACAGCGGTGTGGGCGGTTCACTCTCCCCTCTTGTATCAATCGGAGATATTGTTGTTGCGACAAAATCCGTTCAGCACGATATGAACACAACTGCTCTCGGCGACAGACAGGGCGAGGTTTCGTTTCCTGACGGTACAAAGATATTCTTTGACTGCGACAAAACAGTAGTTGAAAAGCTCACGCAGGCGTGCAGGGCACTCCCCGACACCAAGGTTGAGCAGGGCATTATCGCAAGCGGCGACATATTCGTTTCCGACCGCAAAAAACGCAAAAGAATTGCCGACACATTCGGTGCTCTTGTCTGTGAAATGGAGGGTGCGGCAATCGGTTATGTTTGCTACGCACTCAAAACTCCTTACGGAATCATCAGGGCAATCTCCGATGACCTTGACGAAAACAAGGGTGTTGACTATGAAAAATTCTGCAAACTTGCAAGCAAAAAAACCGTAGGCGCAATATGTGAATATCTCAAAAATGAATAATTACGACCAACTCAAAACGGGGAACGCTTTTGTTTCTCGTTTTTTCTTTTGTAATGAGTTGTCTTTTTCGATTTCTATTGACAATATAATCACATTTGGATAAAATAAAAGGTAACATTGTTTTATGGAATAACACTACATATACAAGGGAGAGATATATATGCAGCTTACAGGTGCAGAAATCATTTGCGAGTGTCTTCTTGAACAGGGTGTTGACACGGTTTTCGGTTATCCGGGCGGTGCGGCACTCAACACATACGATGCGCTCTATAAATACAGCGACAAAATTCGTCACATTCTCACAGCACACGAGCAGGGTGCTTCTCATGCGGCTGACGGTTACGCAAGAGCAACAGGCAAAACAGGCGTTGTTATGACAACATCGGGTCCCGGTGCGACAAACATTGTAACAGGCCTTGCAACAGCCAATATCGACAGCATTCCGCTTGTTGCAATCACAGGCAATGTAACAACCGATCAGCTTGGAAGAGACAGCTTTCAGGAAGTTGACATTGTAAACATCGTAAAGCCCGTTACAAAGGCAAGCTTCCTTGTTGAAAAGGTTGAGGATCTTGCCGACACCATACGCAAGGCTTTTGCTCTTGCTCAACACGGCAGAAAGGGACCTGTTCTCGTTGATGTTCCAAAGGATGTAACGGCAAACAAAACAGAGTTTGTACAGACTATTCCCGAAAAACCAAGAACCTTTGAAATCAGAAACCCCGAAAAAGTTCGTGTTGTTCAGGAAATGATTAAAAACGCAAAGCGTCCTATGATTTACGCAGGCGGCGGTATCATCAGCGCTGATGCAAGCGAAGAATTCAAGGCATTTGCAGAGCTTATTGACGCTCCCGTTTGTTGTTCGCTTATGGGACTCGGCTGTATTCCTGCCGATCATCCGCTCTGCGTCGGCAACATCGGTATGCACGGCGGTTACGAAACAGGTATGGCAACAGCCGAATGTGACCTTATGATTGCGTGCGGTGCAAGATTCTCCGACCGTGTTGCAGGCGACCGTGAAAGGTTCGGCGAACAGGCAAAGATTGTTCAGCTTGACATTGACGAAAAAGAAATTAACAAGAATGTAAAGGTTGATGAATACATTCTCGGAGATATAAAAGAAATTCTCATTGCACTCACAATCGGTCTTGACCGTCAGAACCATCCGGACTGGCTTGCGAAGATTGAAGAATGGAAGCATCATTTTGACGATAAAAAGCTCCCCGAGTGCGACCTTCCGCTCCCACAGCAGGTTCTTGATACAATCAACGAAATCAAGTGTCCGTCAGACATCATCGCAACAGATGTAGGTCAGCACCAAATGTGGGTTGCACAGTTCAGCAAGATTATGGAAAGCAGAACGCTCCTCACATCGGGCGGTATGGGTACTATGGGTTACGGCATGGGTGCCGCAATCGGTGCGCAGTGTGCCCGTCCCAATGACAGGGTTTGCCTCATCACAGGTGACGGCAGTTTCCACATGAACTTAAACGAACTCGTAACACTGAAGTCCTATGAACTCCCCGTTGTTGTAGTTGTTATGAACAACACGGTTCTCGGCATGGTTCGTCAGTGGCAGAAGCTTTTCTACGGCAGTCGTTTTTCACAGACCGATCCGCACAGAGCAACCGACTTTGTAAAGCTTGCAAACGCTTTCGGCGTTGATGGTTTAAGAATCACAAAGCCCGAGGAAATCAAGCCGATTCTCACAAAGGCTTTTGAGATGAACAAGCCCGTTGTTGTTGACTGCCACATCAGTCCCGATGCAAATGTTCTCCCGATGATTCCTCCGGGAAAAACAATCAACGAAATCATCACCGAAATGTAAGCCGAGAGCCTCGGCACGCAGTTCGTGTAGGCAGTTTGTATTCGGAACAGCTTTCAGTTCCCGAGCACGGCAATCCGCTGTTCCTTGTTCGTGTAAGTAGTTTGATTAAGTAACATCTGCATATTTCCGAACACAGCTAACTTAATAATTAAACATATATAGGGTACTCGTTCGAGTACCCTGTTTTTTATGCCATTCCGTAGCGGAATTCAACTTTGAACACATAGCTTTAAACAAAGCGTAAAAAAACAGCCGTAAAAATACGGCTGTTTTCTGTTATGACTATTAAAGTAAAATTACTTCTTTTCTTTCTTTTCCTTTGGTTTAACTTCTTTTTCAAAGTTTACGGCATCGGCAACATCTTCCGTATCGAACTTATAGTCCTTACCGGGGAAAACTGCGTTGAGAACGATACCTGCAATTGATGCAACAGCAAGTGGTGAAAGTGTTATTGCGGCACTGCCGATTGTAAAGCTTACCGTGTCGCTTGAAAGACCGAGCGCACAAACAAGGATAACTGCGGCAACGATAAGGTTACGGCTCTTTGTGAAGTCAACCTTGTTTTCAACAACATTTCTGACGCCGATAGCAGAAATCATACCGTAAAGAACAAACGAAATACCGCCGATGATACAGCTTGGAATTGAACCGATAATTACCGAAACAATCGGGAAGAATGATACTGCAACGGCAAAGTAAGCGGCAATTCTTATTACTCTCGGGTCATAAACTCTCGTAAGAGCGAGAACGCCTGTGTTTTCACCGTATGTTGTGTTTGCAGGACCGCCGAAAAGTGATGCAAGTGTTGTTGCAAGGCCGTCACCGACAAGAGTTCTGTGGAGTCCCGGATCTTTGATGTAGTTATTGCCTGTTGTTGAACTGATGGCGCAAATATCGCCGATATGCTCCATCATTGTAGCAAAAGCAATCGGAACAATAGCAATGATTGAAGATGCGATAAGCGCACCGTTTGAGTAATCAATACCGCCGAATACCGTTTGATCCCAGTGAATCGGAATTCCGATAAGCCCCTCACTGCCGAAAATGTGACCTTTTGAGATGTTGTCACAAATTGTGTTCAGGCTTGTAAAGTCGAAAATCGGCTGATAAACACCGTTTGCGTCAGCACCGCCCGAGAAAAGCCACGGAACATTCTGAATAAGGTCGGGATTTGCCTGTGAAATGAAGTAAAGCACAAGACCTGTACCGTAGGAGATGAGCAAGCCGAGTATAATCGGAATGATTTTAGCCATTCCCTTGCCCCAGATGTTGAAAACAACAATTACAGCAAGAGCAACTACAGCCAAGAACCAGTTTGTTGTGCAGTTTGAAACAGCCGACGGAGCAAGTCCAAGACCGATTGCTATGATAATAGGACCTGTTACAACAGGCGGGAAAAATCTCATTACCTTTTCAATGCCCACCGCCTTGATAACTGCGGCAAGGATGAAGTAGATAAGACCTGCACACGCAACGCCAAGGCACGCATACGGGAGCATACTGTTAGGGTCATTGGGTGAAAAAGCCTTGATTGCGGCATAACCGCCCAAGAATGCAAAGGACGAGCCGAGGAAGGCAGGTACTTTAAACTTTGTAATGCAGTGGAACAAAAGTGTTCCCAAACCTGCCATAAGCAAAGTTGTTGAAATGTCAAGTCCCGTTAAAATCGGAACAAGGATTGTTGCGCCGAACATTGCAAACATATGCTGAACACCGAGAATTATCATCTTCGGTTTTCCGAGTTTGCGGGCATCATAAATTGCGCCGTTGTTTTTGTCCATTAGAATTCCCTCTTTCTCATTTTAGGGTTTAAATCTGTAAAAACCCCATTCCTGTTAATTATACCTTTGCACAGATATAAAAGCAATAACTTTTTATTTTAATGCCAAAAGTTCCCATATCATTGACATTTTGAACGGTTTTTAGTATCATTAAGTTAATCAAATAATCAATTTTTAACAAGGAGGCAATGATATGTCAGTTTCGTACATGACACATCCGCTTATAAGGCACAAAATTACACTTCTCAGAAAAGAAGACACATCAACAAACGAATTCCGCAAATTGGTTGAAGAAATTGCAATGCTTATGGGTTACGAAGCTCTTTCGGATCTTGAAACTCAGGACATCACGGTTAAAACTCCGATTGAGGAGTCTGTTCAGCCTGTTATTTCAGGCAAAAAGCTTGCCGTTGTTCCGATTCTTCGTGCAGGTCTTGGTATGGTAAACGGTATTCTCGCACTCGTTCCGTCTGCAAGAGTAGGTCACATCGGTCTTTACCGTGACCCCGAAACTCACGAACCGCACGAATATTACTGCAAGCTCCCCGATCCGATTGATCAGCGTCAGATTGTTGTTGTCGATCCGATGCTTGCAACAGGCGGTTCGGCTATTGCCGCTGTTGATTTCATCAAAAAGCACGGCGGTCAGAAAATCAAGTTCATGTCAATCATCGCAGCTCCCGAGGGTGTTGACGCTCTTATGAAGGCACACCCCGATATTCAGCTTTATGTTGGCTGTCTTGACCGTGAGCTTAACGAAAACGCATACATTTGCCCCGGTTTGGGCGATGCAGGCGACAGAATTTTCGGCACAAAATAATTTATTTTCCACATTCAAAAAGCCTGAGCAAAAATGCTCAGGCTTTTTCTGTTTCGCATAAATGTAAATGCAGCAGTGTTAAAAGTGTTTCGGGGTTAGGATGTGCGAAACAGGATAAGGTTTTCCAAAATAACATATCTTTCGGAATAACTTTCAAATAGCAAGGTCTGTGTATTTATTTGTGACCGGTTAAATTCACATACCCTGTTTTCGATATTATTATAGCACAAAAAATATGTTTGTATTAATTAGTCTTTAAATTGCCGATTTTTGACCGCTAATTTAATACTTTAGTCAACACGCATCAATCATGAATGATTTTATTTCCCCAGAAATCAAGGAGCTTCTCCTTAATTTCCGCATAGAGTGATGCGCTTATCGGCACCCTGTCGCCGTTTTTGCACACCCATTCCCGGCGGTCAACTTTCTCCACATTCTCCATATTTGCTATACAGCCTCTGGAAATATAAATAAATTCATTTGAGTCAAGTTCTTCAAACACAACAGACAGCGGTTTTCGTATTTTTATCGGCTCTTTGCTTTTGAGATGATAAATTTCACTGTTTTTCCCTCTTTTGATAATGTACAGAATGTACTTACACGGCAACATACCGCACATATCGTGCCGTTCAATCAGGTACGATTTTTTGCTTTCAAGGTCAATGACATTAACTGCGTCAAGCAATGCGTCCTTCAGCCTATGATCTCCGTCTTGCTTTGGAACAAATCTGAAAATATCAAGTTTATATCCGTCAACGGCATAATTTACATGGGAGGTCATAAAAATAATAAGACAATTCGGGTTTGATTTTTTCACATAATCCGCAATCTCAAAACCCGACATTTTTGGCATTTCAATATCAAGAATCAGAATATCCATTTGTTTGTTGTCGCCAAGCTCAAACATAAACTGACTGCTGTCGGTGTATACCGAAATGTCCGCCGATATATTCATTTCGCCAAAAGCACGGTCGGCTATTTCCTTTTCCCGTTTAACCGCCGAAGGGTTATCATCACATATTGTACAATGCAAAATCATATTCATAACATTCACCGTTTAAAGTTAATATAAATCACTTTCACAAAATCATTATACTATAGAAATTATCACATTGCAATATATTGTCTAAATTTTATAAAAGTTTGTGCTTGTATACATATACCCGGCAAAAGAAACACCCGAACTAAAAAGCTCGGGTGTAAAAGAATAAATTTAACTCAAAGATTATTCCGATTTATTTGCGGCAACACTTGAAGCCTGTTTGACAGCAGTATTGACCTTTGACTGATATGCATGACCTGCAACTCTGCCGTTAACAACCGCAACATAACGGTTGCTGTCAGACTTGTAATAGCTTACGGTGTCTGTTGAGCCGTCAGATGAGTATGTATATGTAACGGTAAGAACAGGCGAACCGTTTTTGCTGTCAGACTTTGTGTCGGCAAGCTCGACCATTGTAAGATTCTCATAGAAACCCGAGAATGTTGCAAGCTCAATTTCTGTCTTGCCGTTCTTAACGGTTGTTGTGGTTGTAGTTGACTCACTGCCGTTATCGTCTGTCTTTGTTTTCTGTGCAGTGCTCAGCGAGAATGTGTAGGTATTCTTGCCGTCATTTACGGAAACCTCTGACAATGCGCTCATCTTCGGATAAAGCACATATTCGTTTACAAGGCTGTCATAGCTTGTTTTAACCCACGGAACCTTTTCGGCAGAAATTGTATATACAATATTTCCGCCCTCTTTCATAAGGCACACATTGCCGTCACCGTCAGGCTTTGAAGCTCTGAGGCTGACTGTTGTGTCGGGATAAACAGCCTTTATCTTTGCATACGGATTAGAAAGACCTACGCTTGAAAGCTGTGAGGATGACGGATTAACCATTTTTACCGTGAGGGCATAAAGACCTCTGATGCCGCCTGCAACAAGACTGCTTTCTTTCTCGTTTGCGTAGCACTCAACGGGGCTTGTCATAACATAAGAAGCTGAGTTCTTATTGCCTGAATTTGGCTTGAGTGTGATTGTATTTGAAAAATTAGAACCTGAAATCTCAATTGACGATGCCTGACTGTTGTCGTTGTCAGATGCCGCATCGTTGATTGTAAGACTGATAAGATCTGTAAGGCCGTAGTCAAATGCAGAAACAGAATCTTTTGCAACAAGATAAACAGTATCGTTGCTGCCGAACTTAATATATGTTCCGGCATTCTGCGGAGCATCATCACCGACATAGATAATAGCCTTTGTCTTGTCGGTATATGTTACGGTAACAGTATCTCTCGGCTTATCAAGTCCGTAATCTGCAAGCTTTGAGCCGTCAAGAGTCATAACCTTTGTAAAGTCAATGCTTGCGGCATTGTTTGCGATATTGTCGGCAATACCGCCCTGAAGGTCAAAATCTTCATAACCTACAATAGTGTACTGTGTAGCACTTGTTTTGCCGTTTTTATCGGTCGGTGTATATGACTTGATGTCCAAAGTACCCTTTTTGTTTTCAAGATGAATCTTTGAAATCTTTGCAGGGATATAATCCATAAGAGTGCCGTAGCTGTTGTTATCAATTTCACCCTTATCGTTTGTCTGAATCTGTGCCTGATGAACACCGTCTTTATCGGTTGTAACGCTCATCTTTACACCCTCATCATATGTTGCTGCTCCCGATGACGAACCGTCGCCCTTCGGAAGAAAGATGAGCAGACACATAAGTCCCGCAAGAATCAATGCTGCTGCGCAGACAATAATCAATATTTTAGTATTCTTTTTCATTATCTGTTCCTCCTGCGTAACCAGAAAACAAAGCCTGCAACAAGTATTGCAATCGGGATAATGATTACAAACACAACAAGCATTGTGTTCTGTGTTGCAACATCGGTGATGCCGAGTTCCGTATTGTCAATCGACTTACTCTCAATTGTAATACCGACATCTTCCTTATCTGCAATTGTGTTGATTACATTCATAAAGTAAGCGGAGTTATTAAAGCTGTTGTACTTCATAATTGTGTCGCTGAACATAACATATGAACCGAATATGATAACTCTCGATGAGTTCTTGTCCTCGTTTGTCATAACACCTTCTGCCGCAACATTTTCACCGTTACCCGAAACTGCGTCCTTGTAGTCCCAGTTCTTGTCGGCGTCAATCGGCAATACGCCTGCCTTATCGGAAGTTTTAAGCAATGCGTGTGCAGTGTTTTCATCTGTAATATTAACAGCGTGTGACTCTGATACAACAACAGGAATCTTGCTGTTTTTGAGGTTATCTTTGTAGTAATCACCGTAGCTTACCGTGAATGCATAAGGTGAGCTTGCGCTTACAAGGGTGCTTTCATCAGTTTCAAACACATATCCTCTGTCAATTGACATACCCCATTCCTTGAGGAAATCGTCAAGGTTCGGCATCTCGCCCATATCGGCAGTCGGAACATAGATGAGTGAGCGTCCGTATTTGCCGTCATTTGAAAGCCATGTCGAAAGCTTTTCAACAATCTTCTCGTCAAGGTCAACAGACGGTGCGTACATAATTGCAATCTTTGCGTTGCTGTCAAAGTCGCCTGTTGCGAGTGAAACCTCGTTCACCTGATAAGCATTGTTTTCAAGAAGTGTTTTAAGTGATGAATAATCCTGCTCGTTGTTGCCCTTAATCATATCAACAACAACCTTGTCATCTGTTGTAACATTGAGAATAGCCGTTACAACAGCCTGCTCAATCTTTGTGCCGGTAAAGCTGTATGAACCGTAGTAATTGTAGGTCTTCTCGTCATATTCAAAGCAATCCGTAAGAGTAAGCACCTTGTACTGCTTGCCGGATTCAACAAGAACAATGTTATTTGCCGAGCTTGACTGCCAGTCAACATTCGGATAATCGGATGTAAACGACGGGTTGGATGTAAGGTCAACATACTTGATTTTCATCTTGCCGTCTGACTTGCTCGCCATTTTGTTAAGCATTTTCTGAGCCTGTACAAAGTAAGTACCCTGGCTCTCAAATGATTCCTTTGCCATAAGTATATTTACCGTAACATCCTTGTCAAGGTGTGAAACATAGTCAATTGTATCGTCCTGAAGTGCAAACGACTTGTTTGATGTAAGGTCAAGCTCCAGGTCGGGGAATCTGTTAACAAGAAGTCCGACAATAATGTTTACAATAATTACCATAACGATAACAAGCGCCGTAATTGCCATTGCAACCGTGCCGTGTTTTGCTTTTCTTGACTTCATGAACTTTTTGAATCCGCCCTTTTCGGACTTATTCTTCTTATTCTTTTTGGCCTTTGTATCTTCCTTTTTATCGGCTGTTTCCGCCACAGCATTGCTGTCTGCATTTGCAGTATCTTCGGAGATAGTATTCAGGTTTTTATTTTCTTCGCTCATTTATATTACCTCCTTAGCTCCAGCGTCTTTTTTCCAGAACACGAACAGTAAAAAATACGAACAATCCTGCCACACTTAGGAAGAATACGATATCAGGTGCGCTGAGCAGACCGTATTTGAATGAATTATAATATGTAGCAAAATCAATCTTTTCAATAATGTTCTTAATCCAGTCAATTGAAATCATACTTGTGAAGTTTGTCATCATATAGATAACAAGGTTAACTGCCATGCTTACGATTGCGGCAACAATTGTGCTTTCCGTAAGTGATGAAATGAAAATGTTAATTGCAAGCAGAGCCGCACCAAAGAGGAGAAGTCCGATGAATGTACAGAGAATAACCGACCATTCCGGAGTTGCAAAGAATGAAATTACAACCGCATAGAGAAGGAAGATTGCACTGCAAATTGCATAAAGCACAAATGCACCGAGGAACTTTCCTAAAACGACCCTTGTAAGGCTTACAGGTGCAGTAAAGAGCGCCTGATCTGTTCTCTGATACTTTTCATCTGCAAAAGATTTCATTGTCATAATCGGAATTATAAACAGAATAATCAAAAGCATATTGCCGTATACATAGCTTAAACTTGCCGAGTTGTACACAATACAGTAGTTGTAGAAAAACACACCCGAAAAGAAGAAGTAAGCGGCAAGAACAACATATGCAATTGCCGAATTGAAATAAGAGGAAAGCTCCCTCTTTAAAATAGCACCCATTACATATCTTCCTTTCTGCTGTCATATTTACCTGAGGTAAGCTTGAGGAACATATCCTCAAGTGTTTCATTGCCTGACTGCATATCAAGAATTACCGCACCGACTCTTACCATGGCATTGTAAACATCTCTTCTGATGTCGCTTGATGTTTCGTATTCAATCATATACTTTCCGCTGCCGTCGGCATTACTGCCTGTCCTTGTAACACGCTTAACAGCAGGGATTCTCTTTATTGCCTCGGTAATGTCAGCGCTACTTCCCTCTGCAGTAAGCGAGAGCTTCTGACCGCCCGAAACCTGAGCAGAAAGTTCATCGGTTTTTGCATCGGCAACAATTTTGCCCTTTGAAATAACGACGATTCTGTCACACACCTCGGAAACCTCGGAAAGAACATGAGATGAAAAAATTACAGTATGCTTTTTGCCGAGATTGCGGATAAGCTTTCTGATTTCGATAATCTGCTTAGGATCAAGACCTACCGTCGGCTCGTCAAGAATGATTACGGGCGGATTGCCGAGAAGCGCCTGAGCAAGACCTACACGCTGGCGATAACCTTTTGACAGATGCTTGATAATTCTGTCAGCCTGCTCCGTAATTTTTGTCAAACGCATAACCTCGTCAATGTGTTCCTTTTTCGGCAGCTTCACCTTCTTGAGGTCAAACATGAACTCAAGATATTTTTTAACCGTCATATCAATGTACAAAGGCGGAATTTCGGGAAGATAACCGATTTTTGACTTTGCGTGAATCGGATCGTCAAGAATTTCGCATCCGTCAATGGTAACAGTACCGCTTGTTGATGAAAGGTAACCTGTTATCATATTCATTGTTGTGGATTTGCCCGCACCGTTAGGTCCGAGAAATCCCAGAACTTCACCTGTTTCAACAGTGAAGCTGATGTCATCAACGGCCTTTATGCTGCCATAAAATTTTGTAAGGTTTTTAACCTCGACCATGTGACTTTCACTCCTTAAAATTAATTGCGTAATTTCTGTGATTTGAATGTGCCGTACAAAAACACAGAAACGAACATTATTGATTATACTATAAAATGAGCAGTTTGTGTAGAGTTTTTCCAAAAAAATCAACGCCATCTCACAAATATTCAGTTTTTCATCACATAAAGAAATGTCTTGGGGAATTATTCACCAAAAACTCGGAACAATATTTATTGATAATGACAAAACAAAGGAAGTGTCAGTATGCAATATGTAAATGCATTCTGGGTTGGCGGACTGATCTGCGTGGCAGGTCAGATTCTCATTGACAAAACAAAACTCACTCCCGCAAGAATACTTACGGGCTTTGTTGTCGCAGGCGTAATTCTCGGGGCAATCGGACTGTACAAACCGCTTGTTGATTTTGCGGGTGCCGGCGCAAGTGTGCCGATCAGCGGATTTGGTTTTCTTATGAGCGAGGGCGTGCGAAAGGCGCTCGCTCAGGACGGCGCACTCGGAATTCTTACAGGAGGTCTTACAAGCGCCGCCGCAGGAATCTCCGCCGCAATAGTTTTCGGGCTTATCGCCGCCCTGTGTACAAAATCGGGAGATAAGTAAAGGCAGTATGATATAGAAAATTATTGCACCCGGGCATAGTATTGTAATCGTTTTACAACAAAAACCGCCGTACAGATTTTTCGCTGTACGGCGGTAATGTTTAAAGATATTTAATTTTATTATTCAGCGTTAATCTGAACTTCTTCGGGATTTTCAGAAATATCGCCTTTCTTTTTTCTGCGTTTTTTGATGATATATGTCCACACGCAGAGGAACGCAAAGGTTGCGGCACATATGATTGTCACGGTCAAGCCTATTGCAAATCCCTTTGGATAATACTCAAGCTTGATTGTATGCTCGCCCTTGTCAAGATTGAATGCAACAAGTGCGTTGCCGACAGGAGTAATTGTTACTTCCTTGCCGTCAACATATGCCTTCCAGCCTTCTTCATACGGAACAGAGGTGTAGAACAATCCGTTTTCCTGAGCATTGATTGTTCCCTCCATAGAACTGCCTGTAAGCTTTGTTGTTGTCATTACGCTCTTTGAAAGCTTATTGTAACCTTCTTCAAAGACATCCTGATTCAGAACATCAACAAATACCATTGCAGAACCCGACTGTCCCTGCTGGAGATTTGAATAAACGGAAATCTTGTCGCCCTTTTTGCATTGACCGATGCAGGCAATGTAGCTTCTGCCCATACCGTAGGTCTTGCTCTGAGCAACATCGTTAATCATAACGGTAACATCGTCACCGCCCGAAATATCCGCATACATAAGATACAAGCCGTCCTTAGGTGCTTCGTAATTCCACTTTACATGCGGAGTAACTGTTGTATCGGTACAGCTGAATGAATATCGTCCGTAACCTGTCTTATTTACGGGGAACTGGTTGTAGTCTGTGTGTCCCTGTGAAACAACATCAAGCGGAGTGTAAACATCATCCTTAATGCCTGTTGCAAGTTTGAAAAATTCATTCTGTTTGTCAAACGGATTGAACTGATCTTCGTTTTCATCAACCTGCCAGCTTGCAAGTGCGGAGTTTGTCATAAAGCCCATCGGCAGATAGTGATTGTTCTGCAAAAGCTTTACATTACCGACGCCGTAAACCTCTGTAAGGTCATAGGTGTTCATATAGATATTGTCACGGGCAATAAGATATTTAAGATTCATAAAGAGGTTTGTAACCGGTGAACCCTCGGCATAGGTGTAGCGGTTACCGCTCTTCCAACCCATCATACCAGAGTTTTCAAACAGCACGGTCATATCAACATTAGCCATTGAGTTGAACATCGAAAGTCCGTTGTAGTGGTTGAGAGCCGCATCGTTAAGCGTCTGAGTTGATGTCATCTCCGCTCTCCACATTTCGGTTGTGTTGCTTTCAAGGCTGTCCATATAGTCAATTACCTGTGCAGTATTTTCCTCGCCTCTCGGATAATCGTAAGTACCCGTTACAGTTGTTGTCTTAACACCGATATAACCTGCGGCGGCACTCTCACCTATTATGATTACGCCGAATACAATCAAAAGAACCTGTTTCGGAACAATTCTCTTTGTATAGAGGAAAAGCAAAACGCAGATTACGGCCGCAATAACTGCCGTGCCGACAAGCGCATAAGTTTCCTGTGTGCCGATACCGAAGATGATAACAAGTGCAACAAAAAGTGCGGCAAGAATAACATCCCAGCAAGAGCTTGATTCAAGGAGCATAAAAGCTCTGAATGCCATAACAACAAGTACAAAACTGATAAGATAGCTGAAACGGTACGGAATCATATTTGTAAAGTGGAAACCGTGCCAGATGTAGTCAAGCTGTCTGATGATACAGCTGATAATCATAAAACCGATAAGACAGCCGTCAACGATTTTCTCTTTGAGCGAAATTTTCTTGCTTGTGAAGAAAAGAATTCCGAGTACAAGAGAAAGTGTACCGCAGGCAATGTTAGGCAATGCGTCAGCCTCTTTAATTGCAGGAGCGGCAAATGTGATGAAATTGGAAAGAATCTTTCTGATTGCCTCAAGCACACCCATAAGGTCATTTGTCGAACCTATATTGATTGCAAAGGTTGTCGGGAAAGTTGCCCCCGATGCGTTTGTGTTTTGCAGACCGAAGAATGCCGGCAACAGGAAAAACGCAGTAAGTCCGATTGCAATCAATGAGTAGATGCCTGTGCGAAGAATATTCGTTGCAAACTTTTTGATGCCGTCCCATTTTACAATGTTGTATGCAATAAATGACAACAGTACAAAAATGCAGGCGAACAAACCTATATAATAGTTAGTCAAAAGTGAAAGTGCAAGCGAAACTATGTAAAGTCTGAACTTGCCCTCCGTGAAGAGCTTTACTGTGCCAAGAGCAACAAGCGGTGTGATACAAACCGTATCAAGCCAGATTGTGTTCCAATAGTAGCCCATAAAGAATGCACAAAAGCCGAAACTGCATCCGAAAATCACAAGAGAAAAATCATTCTTCTTAAAAAGACTGCGTAGGAAGATTGCCATAAACATACTTGCACATGCAACCTTGATTACAACAGAGAACATCAAAAATTCTCTCAGCCATTCACTCGGCAAAAATACCGTAAGAAAATTCAGCGGGCTCATAAGGTAGTATGACATAAGTGCAAAGTAGTTTACACCTCCGCCCTGCGTCCATGACCAGAACAGCGATTCGCCGTGTTTAAGTTTTTCCTGCATATCCGCAAGGAACGGATAATACTGATGCCACAGGTCGGTTACGAGAATCTGATTGTCACCGAACGGCGAAACCTTCATAACTCCGAAAGCGGCTGTCATAAGCACAAACGGTATGACAAAAGCCAAAACGATAAACATGTTTTTTGAGAAAAAGCCTTTGCTGTTGCTCTTGTTATTCAGCGTAACAGGCTCAGCCTTCTTCCTTTTCTTTACAGCGGGCATAATTTGACCTCCGAAATATTTTGTAATTGTTTTCCGATATGCACAAAAATGCAATCGGGTACAAGTAATCCATTCTATTTTAACGCTTTTCGTGTGTGATGTAAATAAAAAAACATAAAAATCTTAAAAAAAATAGACTTTTGGCGTTAGCTTTGTTATAATCTAAGTGCGGATAATCTCCACCTCTTTGAGGTCGGAGATTATCTTTGGAATTTAGTGTGAGTTTCACTCCCTCTAAATTCCGCGGAGCTTTCGCTCCTTCGCACTGATTGCAATCCGTCGCAAGCTCTGCTCCTTGCGAGCAAAGCATTGCTTGCTACGATTTAAATCTAAGTGAAACTATTTACAGACAAAGCAGATTATCATTCAGATAAAAAACAAGTACTACTGTTCTCACCCCTATGCGGTGAGTTTAACTTTATAAAGGTGATGTAAAAAATGAAAACTATAGACTTAGTTGTTCCCTGCTATAATGAAGAAGCGGGACTTGAACATTTTGTGCTTGAAACCAACAAGGTTATCAACTCTCTGCCCGAGTATTCTTTCAGATACATACTTGTAAATGACGGCAGTAAGGACAGAACCTACCTTATCATGAAAAAGCTTGCGAAAACTTTTAACAATATCAAGTATATTTCGTTCTCACGAAATTTTGGCAAAGAGGCGGCAATGTATGCCGGACTCAGGCACACAACAGCCGACTATGTTGTTGTTATGGACGCCGACCTTCAGCATCCTCCGCAGTTGTTTCCTCAGATGATTCAGGCTGTTGAACATGAGGGTTATGACTGCTGTGCGACAAAGCGTGCCGACCGTGAGGGCGAAAGCAAGTTCAGAGGAATTTTTTCAAAACTGTTCTTCAAGCTTTCAAATAGGCTTACAGATGTAAAAATGCCCTACGGCGCAATGGACTTCCGTATGATGAGCCGTCAGATGGTTGACTCAATCCTTGAACTCAGCGAAGTTCAAAGATTTTCAAAGGGCATTTTCTCATGGGTTGGCTTCAACACAAAATGGATTGCCTACAAAACAGTTGACCGTCAGCTCGGTCAGACAACATGGAAATTCTCAAGTCTGTTCAAATATGCAATTGAGGGAATCACAAGCTTTTCGGTTGCACCGCTCAGATTCACGGCTGTTATGGGATTTATCATCTTCGTAATTTCGCTCATATACATTATAATAACGCTGATTCAAACGCTTTTTCTCGGAATTACCACACCCGGTTATGTCACCACGCTGTGTGCAATCCTCTTTATGGGCGGAATCACCGAAATGTCAATCGGTATTCTTGGCGAATACATAGGAAAAATTTATATGGAAGCCAAGGACAGACCTATTTACATTACAAAATTCTCTAATTTTGAGGATGAAGATAACGAAGAAAAAGATGATAAGGAGATTAACGGTTAATGGGTAATTTTATAAAGCAGTTTTTTGACATTAAATTTTGGAAGTTTATACTTGTCGGAATTTTAAACACGGTTGTGGGTATGGGACTTCAATTTCTGTTTTTTAACCTCTGTGGTTGGAATGAATGGGTTTCATCGCTTATCGGCTACATCCTCGGCAGTATTTTAAGCTATTTTCTCAACAAATACTTCACATTCAAAAACAAGGACAAGGGCTGGAAACCAATCGTTAAATTTGCACTCAATATTGCAATATGCTACGGACTTGCCTACGGAATTGCAATTCCGCTCATCAGTATGCTCTGTACGGCAAACAACTGGACAATGTTCGGCTGGAGTGTTGAAAAGTTTGCAGGCAACTTCTCAATGATAGTAGGCGCTTGCCTATTTGTTGCATTCAACTACATCGGACAGCGTTTCTTCGCTTTCAAAGAAAAAAAGGAAGAAAACAATAAGTAATCCTACCCCATTAAAAGTTTTCAACATTTAATAAACGCCAAAAGGACTGAAAGTGGTTATCTTTCAGTCCTTTTAAATATGTCTTGATATAATAAAAATGTATTTCAATTGTAGCGGCGGTCATTGACCGCCAATCGAAACGATTGTAAAATCGGTTCGACAGACAGTAAAGCAAATTCTATCATCTAACAATATTTTTTAACATTATTGGTATTTTGTTGATTTGGTTTTGCAACCAAATCAAATGGCGAACACTGTTCGCCGCTACAAATGAATAAACAACATTCATCACATTAAAAAATTTAGCAAAACATACTATTTCTTGATGCGTGTGATCAATTTGAACAAACTTATTGTTTTTGCAACTCCGAGGACCCGAAGGTGAAAAAATCCCCAAAGCCATAAGCGACTTTGGGGTTGATAATAGCAAATATACAATTATCTCTTTGAGAACTGTAGCAGCGTTAAGAAAACAGTCCTGCGGACTGTTTTTAGCTGCGCCGCAGGAGCTTTGCTCCGAGGACCCGAAGTCAGCACAAAAAGAAACTCCGAAGTCGAAACTTCGGAGCTGATAAGCAATATAAATTTGATTATCTCTTTGAGAACTTTTCAAACGCAAACATTGCCTTGTTTACAGGGCTTTTGCATTGTTTTGTTGCTTGTGTGTTATGTATAGAAAACAACTCACCGCTACTCAATAATACTCTATAATGATTTAAAGATTTTATATGTGGGTGTATTATCCCTATATTCATACGCTGTTTTTATATCATAGTTTGGATATTTCAAAAAATCTTCCCATGTTACTACATAAATATAATTGTTTTCTATATTGCTTTTTAGTATGGGAAATAAATTGTTTTTGTCATAATATGTATACGATCCATATTGATCAGGTAGGATTACTGCCAAAATAGCGTTATTATGACTTGTCCTGTCATTGCGGGTTGTTTCACGCAGCGAATAAGATATTTCCCAAGGAATCCATTGTGATCTTTGCCACTTTCCAGTTTCCTTCATATTAGGAGATATAAGAACAATTGTAATTGTGCTATCGTATATTTTATCCTTTAAATGATTCCAAATTGCTTCTTCAGACCACGAAGAAATGTCTTCATCACTTTTTTCGCCTTTATAAATATCGTCGCTTGATAATACATATTTTTGAATGTAATCAACATAATCACACGGCCAAGTAGGTTGAGTAGCTTCGGGGATCATTTTTACATCATAATCTTTATACTTATAGGAAACAAATACTTTTCTTCCCATTAAAACACCTCACTTTTTGTTATGTAACATATTATACTTTTATCAATGGTAGATTTTTATAATTCGGATTAACAAACCATTTATCAGTTAAAGGTGTAATATTAAAACTATCATTATCTATATCCTGTTTTTTGATAGTATAAATTGGTTTATCAAGCTCCAGAAAGTAGTTTAATTCATATATACACCATACAGATTCGGACGCATTTTCTGAATCGACATAAAGCAGTGCCTTTGATTGTTTTAGTCTTTCCTCAATAACTCTAAGCGTTGCTTCACATATTAGATTTCTTTTTAGGTAATCAACGTCATTTATCCAATCACAAAACACGTTTTTATTTGCATTGTTCTCAAATTCAATTAATCTCTGCACTGATTTACTATCTTTACTGCTGTGAGAAATAAAATAATCGTAATACTTCAGTTTTTGTTCTTTTGAATTGTTGATACGATATTCAAGTTCATAAGGGGTATGCGGTATTTTATATGTTTCATTGGGATAATCATACTTTAAGTAATGTTTTCTTTTCTTATTGCTTGTATGTACCTGCATATACTTCTGTCTTCTTGCTCTTGGTTGGTAATTAAAGCTTTGCAAGTGATAAAAGGCTTCCCATCGAAGTTGCTTATTTAGCTCTGTATCATTTAACTTGAAGAAAAAATGAATAACTCGTTGATTATAATACTTTTTCAACTCTTGAAGAATATAGCATCTATCTTTTTGAGTGGTATCCTTTCTCTCATACAAGCCTATTAACTGTTCCAGAAAAGCTGGGGTCATTTGTTGAGTTTTCTTTAATGCTGTTTCTATCTTTTTATTAACTTTATCAATTTTAGGGGTTCGTTTTGCTTGTAAGGTTTTCTCTGCTTTTTGACGATTACTTTCAGAAAAGTTATTTGAATATTTATTTTTGTACTCTTCTGAACAGATTTGACTATATAATCTAACATCTTTCAATAGAATATCTGCTCTTTTCATACAAAAACGAGGCTTTCCAAATCTTCTTTTCAGATATTGATCTTTTTTATTATAATAATCATACTTGATTTCAACGGAATGCCATTCGTGTGGATAGTAAGTTTTTAGAAGACCCTTTATATCGTCTTCTCTATAAAACTGAGGTAACACAGGAATTATTGTTTTAATCTGATCACTCCACATTTTCAGTATATCTCTAATTTCGTGTTCATATATTCGTTTTGTAACTCCCATAGTGACCTCTTTATTGGCATTAAATGTGTGTTATGATGATTACACAAGAACATATCAAAGCAAGTGGCAAATAAAACCACAACTCGGTTTTAGAAATAACACATCCCAAAAGAGTTCTCTTATAATCCTTGTTGGCATATCCAGAAGCATTGAGAGAGAAATCAATTTCAGAATTGCTTTTCTTTCGTACATCATTATATAAATCCCTATATAGCCTTTCCTGTAATAAATAATAGGAATCTAAAAACCAGAAAACAATAACCGGTACATAGGAAATAAGAAAATACATTTTATCTGTATCTTTACTTGCTAAAGCGAAAATACCAGCCGCCAGTGTAACTGCCCATCCTTTTAACATAAATGAATTCTTTGCCATGCGATTAATTACACCTTGGATCATTTCCAAATGTTTAATTTTATTATCCATTTTACATCACCTCTTATTTATTATGCGCTCTTGCTGCATCTTCAATCCATTTACCTAAATGATAATATCCATCATCATAGGTATAGTCATAAATTCCATCGGCAATATCATCAAAATAAGCAGGGATATTATTAGAATAGTATCCAATAACAGTATGTACATTTCCTTTTAATGAGCTTTTTTGAGTGCGCATATCCCTAATATTGTTAATATGAACACCGATAACCGCATTCCCTTTTTGAAGACTTTTGCAAATTTCATATTTTACAAAAGATCTGTTTAGTGTTTCGGATCCAATTAGAACTACAGTAACAGAAGTTCCTTCTAATTGTTTGTCAATCCATCTATGTACTGCTAAATCACCCTGACGTTTAATTTGTTCAAATTCAGCTTTATCAATAAAGCCCGCAGCTTCTTTACCTTGAGTAACCCAACTATTTCTTACCGTCATTGAGCGATTAATATCGTTTTCATAATGAAAACTAAAAAATACTCTTCTTGCCACTATTTGCCTCCTATATGCTTTTATGTATTTAGCCAAGTGCTTAATGGCGTGATAATGGTTGATGAGCCATCATCACTTAATTGATTGACATAATACCCTTGCGTAATAAATGAACCATTTCTGTATTTTTCGGTTCCATTATAATAGGATATATAAGGATATATTAGTAGATATTCGCTTCCTTTATATTGATAATCGTAGGATCCCCTTGGCTTCATAGGAAATAAGGCAATATGGTCTCTGTATTTCTTTGCATCGCCATACCCTAACTCCCAATTACACCATTTAGATTCGATAGCATTGTTAGTAGCTAAGAGAATAAACTTTTTGCACCTGTTTATTCTATCTTTTATTATTTTTGCCGTTTCGTCGGAAATCTTTTTTGGCATAGATGGATCTTGACTATCAATATAAGCCTTGACATTATAATTGTTTTCAAGAAAACCTATTATTCCTTTAAGATCTTTTAAATCGTTATGTTTGTGGGAGATAAAAACCGTAGTTTTTGCCTGTTGATAATAAGTTGTTCCCAAAATAGCGCCTCTTGATTCATATAGATTAACATTTGAATAAGAACTGAAATCTCCCTCTTGAAAAATAAAACTCACATTATCCTCTTTTCTTACAGTAATTTTGAATGTTATTTCTATACCATTCGTGTGGAAGAAGAGTTGAACTATAAGCGTTTTCAAACAAACGATATAATTGAAAATATGTTTTTCTATTCATAACAATTGATTTTAGCTCAGATGTCTGCAACGGAATGATCTTCATTCCCTGAACACTTTTAGTATAATCCTGTGTATCATAGAACGGCATATGCTTTCTACCCCTAAAATCGGCAATAACATTTATATCAAGGTATGTTGTCGCAAAGACACAATAAGAGTTAATGTTTCCTGTTCTGATAAGATGTCTGCCCAAGTGTCTGGAAACAGGCTCCATCTCCATACGTCTTTGATTTGTGCTATCCGCCAGAGTTGCTTCAAGCAACAATGTATGTGCCGGATAGTATTCTGTTTCGGGATATTCATATACAATATCCGCTTCACCACCGGCGGCGTGTGTTTTGGGTAAGAGATCAGCGTCAAGGGACAATTTCATATAATCAAGAATCTTACCGTGCCTTTCACTTGCTTTGTACCACAAAATACCAAGCACATATTCGAAAATCGTGGGTACATCGGCATTTTCGGTAACCATATTTCTGATTTCATCATCATTTTTTGTTTCAAAGCAATCAAGAAGCGACAGTAATTTATCATCAATAAATTCAGTGTCAATAAGATGTTGCAATCTCTGATAACGTGTATCCTCTATCAATCAATCCCGATATCTTTTCAATATTATCCTACAAAGATATTCTGTCTATGATATCTCATGTTTACTATCATTTCATTTGAAGGATTGCTAACATAAATTTTGTTTATATCAATATTAATCTTAGAAACATTTTCAGAACTTAGTTTATTAGATATTAAAACCTTCATATTATCATCAAAAGTAATTAATCCAATATCGAAAAGCCTATCATACAGCGGTGATAATAACAGTCCGTTTTCCGAACTTAATCGCTCATAATTTGAAGCTGAACGCCAAGGTTTTATGTGACTTGCTAATAATAGCCGACTATCATCAATTCCGGTAATTATACAATGTTGATATTTTTCTATTATTCTATCTCTAAAAATTCCTTGACCAATTCTAGACTTTATTAACATTTCCTTTTCTGTCGTTGTAATATCTAAATCTGTTATTATTGTTAATTGTCGATCAATTATGGGATTGTCAACTTCTGACGATTTGTAATTTTTTAATTTCCAATAACCCTCACCCAATCCGTAGACCGAACAAAATAAATCTTCACTTCCTCTATAAGATTTCGTCTGGCTACAATGTCTTTGTATTGTAGCCCTAACATTATCTTTCCAATTAGGATTAGAGTAAATAAAATTTAATTTTCCTTCCTCTTCAATAGCTTCATATATTTCATTTAACGATCCCATACCATTCAGTTTATTAAGTGCAGATATAATCGAAGAAAGATATGTTGTTTTTTTCATTTATAGCACCACTTCCATCATTTCTAAATCTTCTTTAGTGGCTTTTCGTAAAATTTCCATCTGCGGTTCACCGTTATACCATTTCTTTTCACTATGTCTTATAGCATTGATTTGCCAACCACTTGTTATTATAATCTGTCTGTCATTCTTCCATTTTATAACATATAATGTCTTGCTAAATTTATTTTTCATTTGGTTTCACCTATTAAAATTTAACTACCATTGTTTTACTCCGCAATTAGTTTTGCATTGTACCTAACGACATAATCAATTATTTTTTGTTGGTCATAGCTTTCAGCACCAAACCAAGCATAATTACAAATAAAGTTACTATACATTAAATCATTGGTAATGATTGTCTTATCGGTAAAAGCAGATGATACCGCACCGGTACCCGCAAAAATATCAGCTATTGAATCGATATCTGCACATTCGTCAGTAACTACTCTCATAATAAATGGCAGAAGCTTATATTTATTCCCTAAATATCTTCTGTTATTTATCAAAGAAGTCTTATATTCACTTGACTTAACTTTAACTGACATTTTTCTCACCCAAACATATTATCAAAAATAGATGTTGCACTAACTGATAATATCATTATATCAAAAGCAAAGTTCCATAAAACGTACTTTGCTAAGATACAAATAAAAAATTAGCGTTTCACCCTTATTTACATATAAATTCTCATATTAATTATATAATTTACGCTGTAATTAGTCAAATTAAAATTCTGTTACACCTTTAAAATTGGTCTATAACATGCCAATAATTTATCATTTACAGATTCAGTTACCCTATCTATGAACATAACTCCCTACTTGCCTTTCTATGCAAGCAGGGAGTTTGAAAGTTACATTAACCTTTTGGTGGGAAAGGGTCGTTGCCGTAGGAGTTTTTATCTCTAATCCTTCCGTCTGTTCTATGAATTACAACTTCTGAACGATTGTTAATAGCAATATCTCGTGCTCTCTTTATAGCTTCGCCCTGGGTTCTTGTTCTTGCTGTAGCTCTGCTATTATTATCGCCTTTAACCTGCCATCCACCAAGCGGATGTGGTGTAACATGTTGATTTTTACTCATTGTTAATACCTCACTTTAAAATTGTTACTCGTCCACAGTGCGGACATTTACACGGATTGGAAAACGGTATAATTTTTTTACCACATTTACAAATATAGTACGAATACTTAATTTTCATCTGTATTACTCCTTTCTAAAAATAATAATCTATGATTATCACATTTTTAGAAAAAGCCTGTGTTTTTTCACCTTTCTAGGTACAGATTTCATATTGCAATCGGAAACAAAGTGTGGTACAATGAGTCTGTGATTAAGGCAAAGTACAACATTCTGTGCTTCTGTCACCCCACAGGCATCGAGCTGCAACTCGATGTCTTTTCTTTTTCTTATTGTATGTGTTGTTTTATTTAAGAATATCAAGCAAAGCGAAATAGAAATAATTTCGGTTTCTGCTCTTTCTATCTGTAAACAGTATTTTGTGTTCAACAAGTAAATTTAAATAACGGTTAATGCTCGTAAGAGGAATATCTGTTTCCTCAGATATCTGCTTAGCTGTAGTTACTGGATGCTTATACAGAAGATTTATAATATCTACTATATTTGATGACCTAGCTAATTCACGAGCAATCTCCAAATGCTTTTCATAAAGCGTGTTGATGTCACTAATAATGCCTATGTATTTATCGCACTGTTTTTTTACTGTTTCAAGAAAAAACTTAATCCACTCGTTCCAATCATTTTCATATCGAATGTTGTTCAGCAGCGTGTAATATCTAATCTTGTCTCTTTCAAGCGCCTCGCTGATAAAAAAGCAGGGTAGATCAATTTGTTTTTTAGCAAACAGATACATCGGAATTAACAATCTTCCCACTCGGCCATTACCATCCATAAACGGATGTATAGTTTCAAACTGAGCATGAATTATTGCAGTTTGAACCAACGGACGAAGATTGTCATTTGCATTATTCATATAATCTATGAGATTATCCATTAGTGGTTTAACATCTTTGGGATCCGGAGGAATAAATGTTATAGCGTGCGTGGAATCACTTCGTCCTATAAAATTTTGTTCTGTACGATATGCCCCTACAATTTTGGGTTTTCTAACATTTCCAGCCATAAGTTTTCTGTGCATATTAAAGAAAAACTCATCGGTAAAATCTCGCTTTTGCAAGTATTCATAACCACTTACCGTAGCTGAATAGTAATTTTTTACTTCATTTAGGTTCTTGTCCTTTTCATTAGGAACGACTTCATTAACAAGCACTCCGTCAAGAGTTGCTTGAGTCCCTTCCAACGCAGATGAAGCAAGTGCTTCTTTTTGCTGCAATGTAGGCATAAACCACGAGCTATCTAGTTTACTGTCCTTTATTTTCTCTTTATATACCTCAAGTTTTGCAGTAGCATCTATTAGCTCGTCAAAATAGTACGATTGATCAATAATAGATGCATCAACAGGTAAACATTGAGGTTTATAACCACTTTTCATAGTCATCCTTCTTTCAATCACTATTATATAAGTATTAAAACCAAAAGTCAATAGTTTTGGTTTTAATACTTATATTTTTTTAAATTAGCTGTAAAAATAAGTGTAAATTGGTTGAAATTTATTGAAATTAACTATGTTTATGTTCTTTAAACCCAATTTTGCATACGAAAACGAACTGCCCATGCATATCAAAAAAGATATGCATGGGTAGATTTTTAAGTTAATATTATTTCATTATTCACAACATTTCTCGCTATATTCCTAATGTTGTTCATTTTCTGCACCCACAGCATTTGATTGTCAGCCTTTAGCTGTTCGGTTACGCCTTCTTTTTCGGAGAGTTGTTTTACTAACCGAAAGAACATATCCTCTGCCTGCTCGTCGATGTCGGCGAGGTAGGCGGTGAGCTTACAGCTTGTCATCAGATTGGTATAGCGGATTTTGTGGTGCTTTTTGATGTACCTCAAATGCCGCTTGCCCCATATCCCGATTTCAACCTTTGGCTGTTCGGGCAGCTCCAAACACGGCAGATAATAATCACCTTGCATTTCGTAGTGGATACCCGTTTTCTTGTCGTAAATTCTCTTTTCCATTGTTCATCAACCTTTCATAACATATTAGCGTGCGTCACGCTGTTTTGACTTTTTGTATCCTCTCGCCTGCTCGATAATCTCATTGAGCTTGCGCTTACCGAAAACCTTTTCCAACAGGCGATAGGCTTTGTTTTGCTCTCGGAGTTGATTATTCAATTCCTTCAACCTTGAATTTTCGTGTTTCAGACTTTTGTTTTCGCTGTATAATCTGCCGTTCAGATTGTTGATGCGGTGATAGTTTTCCCAACCCAAATAGCTTTTTGCTACCGCAGATCGAACAAGATTTTTCAGACGCTGGATTAACGGATCTACAAACTTTTTCTTGTAACTCTTTGCCGACATCAAGCCCTGCGGTTCCGGGAGTTGCAGCTCTGGATTATTGTCAAGCTGATGTTCTATGCTGTCGAGTGAATCCGTTGCTTCCTTGATTTTTTCAGCCGTCGCTTTCAGACCTTTGACCTCCAACTGCTTTCCCTCAATCTCCCGGTCGAGCTCGGCGACCTCTTTGGCTCGCTCCTGTTTTTTGTAATCAAGGACGGATAGGTGCTGCTCGTGCGTGCCCTTCTGTTCCCACTCGATACCGTGCCGCTCCATAATCTGAGCAAGGACTTTCTTTTCGGAAAGTATCCAGCGATTCAGTTCGTTGTCGCTTCTGCCCTCGCCTTTGAAACCCATATTGAGCAGAGCCTGTTTCAGCGAAACTCGTGTTTCCAAACCTCGATTGCTCCCGGTGGTGAACGGTATAAAGTCGATATGGATATGCGGCGTTGCTTCGTCCATATGAAGGTGCGCCGAGAACACTCGCAGATATGGATTGCGTTCTTGGAAGCCCTGATAGTATTCGTCGAGGACTGTCCTCGCAAGCTCGGCGTGCTCTCCTGTTGCCGACATATCTTCCATGTTGCCGATTTGGAAGATGATCTCGTGGAACAGCTTTTCCTGCTTTCCAGACTCGATATGCTTGTAGTAATCGGAAATCTTTCTGTCCTTGCGTTTCTGTTTATCGTTGTACTGTTTTAGAGCTTCATCAAACATTTCGTGATACACTTTCTTGATTGGCTCGTTGCAGTAATCTATATTCAAATGGGTACGCTCGCTGTCCACGTTCTCCGCTGTGAAACTGCGGCTGTTGTGCGTGACGGAGCCTTTACCCACCATTGCGCTGATCGTTCTCTTCATTTATCTACCTCAAATCTGTATAATAATATGGTTATCTCATTGGTTTATCTCTAACTCAGGTTCTGTTACTCTTGCCAAGAGTAACGCAAAAGCACTTTTGACAGCAGAGCCATCAAAAATGCAACCTGCGAGCAGGTTTTGCGCTCTTCGAGGAGCAAGGGCAGCCCTTTGAAAAGAGCTCCCTGCACCCCGCCTAAACTTTATTGCGTGTCAGTCCGTGTCGGCTGTGTCGGTGTTTCACACACCCCACAATCACCGTCACGGCTGTCACGCTTTGACACGCCGCCCTCAAAGATAAGCGTTATCTTTCGACCGTCGTGTGTCCGCTGATAGTGATAGGCGATCTTGTATTCGTCCATCAGACGGTTAACGTTGACGTTCAGCTTTTGTGTAATAGCGTTTGGCTTGATGTCAACGGCGAGATACTCGCAGAGCTCCGTCGGTGTTCCGCTCCATTGCAGATTGTCAGCGTTTATCCTTTCGGCGATTCTGTCGAGCAACGGTTCAGGCGGTGCTTTCCACAATTCGGTTTCGATTTTGTCAAGCTCCCATACCAGTGTTTCTGTGTTCTTCTTCAAGTACACACGCTGGTCTTGCTGATCTCTGCCCGATACTTCGAGCGTGGCGTTGTTACTCGTGCGCTTATCTTTGGAGAGAATAAACGCTCCGTCGGCAGCGCCGAGCAAACCGTTAGTACCGGAAATCATATCGAACTTATCATCAGCCATCTGCTTACGTGTGTGGTGGACGATCAGCATACAGATGTTGTGCCTGTCCGTGAAGCCCTTTAGCTTCGTGATGATTTGGTAGTCGTTGGCGTAACTGTAATTCTCGCCGCCGACCTCTCTGACCTTCTGCAAGGTGTCGATGATCACAAGCGAAGTGTCAGAGTGCTTCTGTAAGAAGCTGTCGAGCTGCTCGTCCAAACCGTTGCCAAGCGGATGAGCTGATACCGAAAAGAACAGGTTTTCGTTTTCGGCTGTTCCGAACATACGATACAGCCGCTTTTGCAATCTCGGATAGTTGTCCTCCAGAGCGAGATACAATACCTTACCCTGCCGAACATCAAAGCCCCACAGGTTTGTGCCTGTGCTGACGTGATAGGCAAGCTGTGCCATCAAAAAACTCTTGCCGATCTTCGGAGAGCCGGCGAAAAGATATGTTCCCCGGTAGAGCAAGCCGTCGATGATCGGCGGCTTACTCTGATAGGCGCTGTCAAACAGCTCGGTCATCGAGACCGTGTGTAAATACGATTCGTCAATATCGCAAAGGTCGTATTTTTCATTCATAGTTCAATCCTCCTTTTAGCTGGCTTCTTTATCTCTAAAGTAGCCGGTTTCTTCCCAAACTTTTTTGTCGGGGCAGTAGTAGTTGTACTCGCTTGATTTGTCAAGCTTCATAGCATAGCCGAATTTCAAGATGCCCTGTTGCAAACCAACACGGACATATTGAGCGTCTTTGCCGATAGCCTTTGCGATCTCGGTAATAGGAACGTTCCTTCCTGTGAATTTCGGACAATCTATATATAGCTTATTCTCCATAGCATATCCTCCTGTTAATTATTTGCGCACTTTAAGTTCGCATATTCATTGTATACGCATTTATATGGCTTGTCAATACCTAATTTCAAAAATTATGTATTTTAATTTCGCAAATGCACTTGCAATTCACAAATAAGTGTGTTATTATTATAATGAGGTGATGACGAAATGGATAATTTGCAAACCTTAATCGGCGAAAGAATCGCCAAACAGCGCAAGCAGCTTCGGATTAGTCAGACCGAGCTTGCGGAACAATTGGGAAAATCACTCCGCACTGTGCAGAAGTACGAAAGTGGAGAAATAGATATGTCCGTCTCTGTATTAGAACAGATAGCGGACATATTAAAAATACCCATCAATTACTTGATAGGCTACGATTCGTCGCATATTAAATTGGAAACATTGGGCGATGTGTATGCGTACTTGTTCGAGCTGGATCGAAAACAAGACCTTCGCTTTGAGGTCGAATTTACTAAAGGACCCGAAACAATCAGAAAGGTATCACTTGTATTCGATGTACACGAAGCTGATGGCAACAGTGCGCTTTATACAATGTTGAGGAACTTCGATTATAATCGTGAAAGTTTTGAAACCTATAAAATCGACTACGAGATGTTCCGTGATTGGGAAGAAAAAGAAATCAAATCCCGGAGCGATTACTTCCTGACGGACAGAGAATATGAGGTTTTAGATAACGAGGAACGGTTAAGAAAATTCAACGAATACTACATAAAGAAGTTCCAAGAACAAGCAAACAAAGGTGATACGGAGCAATAAGCTCTTATCATAAATAAAACTAAAACAAGGAGGTTTTGGAGAGTGAGGTTGCCAAACGGTTACGGCGGCGTCACAAAGCTATCGGGTAGGCGTAGAAAACCCTATATGGTCAGAAAAACTATCGGCTGGCACATTGATGAAAAGACAGACAAAAAGGTTCAGGACTATGTGGTCATAGGCTATGCAGCCACCAAATCTGAGGCACTGCAAATGCTGGCAGACTACAACAACAATCCCTTTGACGTTTCTGCTTCCAAGATCACATTCAAGGAAGTGTATGAGCGTTGGTCTGCGGAGAAGTTTCCAACGGTATCGGATTCCAACGTAAAAGGTTACAAGGCTTCATATAAAGCCTGCGTACCGCTTTACGACAAGGTGTTCAAGGAAATCAAGCTTGTAGAGCTGCAAAACGTCGTGGACACCTGCGGCAAGAATTATCCCACGTTGCGAAAACTGAAAGTTCTTTTGAATCAGCTCTACGAATACGCTATGAAAAATGAGCTGTGCAACAAGGATTACTCCGAATATGTGGACATTGTAAAGCATAAAGGCCGCAACCCGAACAAAAGGGATCGGGAAAAGTTCACCAAAGCAGAAATCGACCGCTTATGGAAAGCGTCAGATGACAAGTATTATCAGATCGTCCTCATGCTGATTTATTCGGGTGTGAGGATTTCCGAAATACTGAATCTAAAACGAGAAGATGTAAACCTGAAAGAACAATATTTTGATATCAAGCTCAGCAAAACTGACAACGGAATCAGACGAGTACCGATCGCCGACAAGGTACTGCCGTTCTTTAAGAGCTGGTACAACGACGGCGAGAGCGAATATCTGCTTCACACCGAAAATGGAAACAAGTTTGATTACCGCAATTACTACGATAGTTATTTTACGCCGCTTATGGTCAATCTGAATATGGATCACACACCGCATTGTACACGACACACATGTATCTCCATGCTGGCGGAAGCACAGGTTGACCAAACCACAATTAAAAAGATTGTCGGACACTCGGGCGCTATGACGATGACCGAAAGAGTGTACACACATTTAGACTTTGAGGTGCTAATCAATGCGATCAATAAAATCTAAAAGCAAAAAAAGAAAGAGATGTCTTTCTGAACTTAGAAAAACATCTCTTTTGATTGCTTATTGAGGTTGAGAACTGTTGCTACTTATGTGTTACTTGCTTGTTGCTTATCTAACACATTTAAGCACATCTCAAACCATCTGAATACTCCAAAAGCCCTGTAAACAGTATCCTTGAAGCGTGCTGAGAAGCACAAAGATTATCTCTTTGAGAACTGAGGAGCTCTACGAGCCGCTTTAAGACCGTACTAAACATCTCTATGGTGCGTTTTTCCTTGATATTACGGGCTTTTTCGCATTTTCTGTTGTCGGTTGTCCTATTCCTTAACCATGGAAATCGGTGATTTTTCATCGAAATTCTCCTGGTTCAAAGCATCATTCACTACCTCGAAAAGTTCCTCTGGTTTATTATACTTGACCCTCGCGTAAATGTCCATAGTTGTCTTACTATTCTCATGCCCTGCCAGGTACTGAACTGTCTTAGGGTCAACGCCCGCATAGAGCAGATTCGTGATGTAGGTATGCCGCAACAAGTGTGGATGTGTCAAGTATAGGACAAAAAAAATTTTATTTTTTTCTGCCGAAGACTATCTGACGCTTCCATCAGGTAGTCCCAGCACCTTTATTATCTTCTGAT
>ENA-ORNK01000507-ORNK01000507.1-human-gut-metagenome-genome-assembly--contig:-NODE-507-length-49002-cov-4.429975_pt1 | contig 49002 bp, 34 predicted proteins | sample MGYA00242115_ERZ509022 | MGnify/ENA primary metagenome ERZ509022 (study PRJEB26280, sample SAMEA2338690) | human gut metagenome | biome: human gut; feature: human-associated habitat; material: faeces...
CTGTTGTATTATATAAAAATGAATCACTTCTTTTATAAATAGTTACATTACCATCTAAACGTTCTGTAAGATATTTTGCATTAGAACGAGTAGAAGCTATAACACGTTCTTTTGTTTCAAATATTATATTACGTTCTATACCATTAGCATCTGTAACTCGCATTTTACCAACATTATATCCTTCAGAATTAACTAAAAGACCAAATGTTGCTTGATATATTGTACTATTATTAATTCTATGTTGTTCTCTATAACTTGGTATAGTAGCATTTATAGATGGATTTTGTCTACTTATATAATCAAGTGATTCTTCTATATTAAAAGTTTCACCATTAAGTAGTTTTGTTTCAGCTGTACGAAGAGCTTGTCCATAATCAGATATACCTATAGTAGGGTCTATTACACCGATTTGTGTTATACGTTTTTGATAACTTTCATTTACTAAATCAGAAGTAAGTATTTCTATAGGTATAAATTTAGATATATTAGCACCATAAGTAAAACCTTCTGTTATATAAGTATAAGCAATTAAATTTCTAATAGTATGTGCTATATAAGGTATATCACTTTGATACATAGTTAATATACCAGATGAAACATCATCTATAGAAAGTTTATTTGAATCGTCTGTTATAATTCTTATTACAGAATAACCATATCGTCTTATACTGTCTCTTACTATTTGTAAATGATTAAATATATTAGAAAATCTAAAATCAGCTTTATTAATATAAGATTTAAGAGATTTATCATTAAGTATTAAATTAATTTGTTCTTCTAATGTTAAACTAACCCATTTAGAAAATTTGTCGTTAGTTATAACATCTCCTAAATTATTTTGTAACTCACTTATATATTTATTATGTTTAGCTCTCTCTTCATCAGATATTATACCTAATATTGTTTTAATTTGTTTTGCAGGAATATTAGACATTATAGGTACAGTTTCATCTCCGTAAGATTGTATATAATATTCTAATACTTTTCCTGTAACATAATTATTAGCTTTTCTATTATAAGATTTTCCATTTTGCTGTAAGAAAGTACGAACAGCTTTTCTCATAGCCAAAGAACGTTGTGCGAAAACTTTATTAAAAGAATTAGCAAACAACCAATGTCCATACTGTTCTCTAACTTGAATTATACCATAAAGACTATCTTTATAATTAGGCTTTATTATACCATTAAATTTATAATTTTCATTTAAACCTGTAAATACAACACTTATAATATCTTGTCCATTTACTGTTACATTACTAACTGGTTTATAAGATATATTAAGAAGTTCTAACTTATTTTTTCTATCTTGCCATGTGATAAGATTTGGAAAATCATTTAGAGCTTCATAATAATTAGGTAATGTAATAAATTCTATATCTTTATAACTAATATTAGGATATTTTATTTTAAAATCTCCTGTAGAGAGAGATTTAAAATCTGTAAATAAAACTTTATAATTATCCCAATATTCTTCTGTTTCAGATATAGAATCTATATAACTTAATGATTTTGTATACGCATCTCTTAATATACTAAAATATTTATCTCTATTTATATAAGAATCCGCGAGTTTAGATTCACGTTCATCAGCTGTATTAAAATCATTAACTGGAACATCGGTTTTTAATACAAATGATAAATCAATTATATCATTAGATATAGTCTCATATTCTCTAAACAGATATAAAACATCTAATTGACCTAAATAATAACTTAAAGATTCATTATTTCTATTCTTAATAAATCTAACTAATTCTTCAGTAGTATGTAATTTATATTTATAATAATATGGAATTTTTTGTTCATATTTAGAATTAAGAATATCCGTATATTTTATTATAAGAGTATTACAAGCATCTAATATACTAAAATTAGGATTTGTAATTATAGCTCCACTTTTAAAATTTACTAATTCTACAATTACAGGTTGCATTATAAAAGCAGAAGCATAACTAAATCTATTAGGTTTACCATTATATAATTCAGTAACACAACCTTGTGATAAAAGTCTAAATACACCAATGGTATCGAGATTTAAATTGAACATTAATTCAGACTTTAATACATCAAGAATAGCAGCTGTTACTTCAGTAAGTTGCATATTAATTCTTTCACCAGATAAATCAGTAAAAGTATTAGAAGCATTATTACCAACCCATACATCCTCTACTATAACATATCTTCCATCTTCTGTGTAACTCCAATTATCACTTCCTAATACAGAATCTAATACTTCTTTTGTAACATTATTAGGTAAAGAATCTATAGAAATTATTCTTCTAACAGGATTATTAAGTTTAGCATGAAGATTACCTAATATAGCTATATTACCATCTGTATTAATAGAATATCCCTTTAATATAGTAGATGACATACTACTAATATTTAAAGATATTTTATCAGCTAAATTGTGGGGATTTAATCCATTATTAGATTTACCCCATAAAGCATTATCTCTTGCTGAAACAGCAGATATATTATCAAAACTATTAGGTTTATCAATATCAATTCTATGATTTTTATTAGATAATACAGATATTACCATATCTATAATTCTATTATCACGAGCCTGACGACTTATAGTAACAGATTCACTTATATCTTCAAAATCATATCCTTTAGATTCTTTAAGACCTGTATATTGTCTGTTAATCTTTTCTTCTATATTATCAAATATAGAAAATATATTTATAACTTTATCACTATCATTTTTAATACTACCTTTAATAAAAGGTTCAAAAAAATCTTTAACAGTATAATAATCATTTATAGATATAATATTATCACTATCTTTAGAAGTTATATCTATACTATTAATTAAAGTTTTAATTTTATTAAATATTTTATTAGTAGTTTTAATATCTCTTTCAATAGATAATAAAAGTTCATTAAACATACGTCGTTTATTTTGAACATAATTATTATCTATTCCCGGATTTAAAGCAATTCGTTCTTCTTGTGTTAAATCTCTTTGTTTAATATATTTTAAATATTCTATAGCTTCTGTATATTCACGAGCTGTATTAATAAGATTTGTAAAATTAACTTTAACTCTTGATACAATAGAAGGTATAGATTCTTGAACATAAGTTTTTATACGTAAAATATTCTTATATTCTATACTTTCTTTATTAGATATAGTAGCAAGAATACTATCTAAAGTCGGAATAATAGAATCTAAAGAAACATCTGTATTACTATCAGAAGAATAAAGTTTAATAAAATATTTAGTTAATATCTTAAAAGCTGGACTATTAAGTGAAGTATCTGTATCACTCTTAGTCACTTTTATAATTTCAAGACTTTCTTTTAATATATCTTTTAAAGCATAATATTTAGATAGATTTTCATTAATTTCAGAAATCATTTTACTATCATATTTTGGAATAGTATATGATTCTCCATTAAAATTAATATGTTTAGCATAAGCATAAATAGTATCTATATCAAAGTCCCAACCTGTTCGTGTAATAAGACTTTGAGGAAATATAGCTTGAGTTGCACCAGTATTTAAAAATCCTACTATTTCAAAAACTACAAGAGACATTAAACCTTCAGAAGGTATCCTACCTCCAAACATAGTTCTTGCTTCAATAGGTATAGCATCTATATCAACACTTAAAAATTCTTTATATACACCATCGCCCATATCAACTCTTCTTATAATAGGTATGGTATCAAAGAACTCTTTTAACCAAGGATTTGCTATAACTTCTGCTTTATATATTAATTCACCATTTTCATCATAACCGTATTCAGCTCTTAATTCAAGACTTCTACCTTCAGCTTTACATCTATCTATAAAATCTCTTGAATAAGTTATAATACCCCTTTCATATAAATCTTCAATAGCTTTATCATAACTATCTTTATCGAGGTATTGTTCACGAGAAATTAAACTATTAGATGCAGTAAATATATCAGCTCTTAAAGGAGCATGAAATCCGGGAAGTTTTCTATATATTACATCTTTAGTAAATTTAGAAGCCAATATTCTTTCAAATTTCCTATATGTAACAGGAAAAGATAAAGGCATTTTAGGTTGTCCAACAGAATCTAATTCAAGAGCTTTTTTAATATTAATACTTGAATCATCATCTTGAACAACATCTTGAAAATATTTTGTAAGTTTTCTTGTATCAAGTTGTATATTACCTACATTATCTGTACGAATATTACCGGTTTCATCTATAGCTCCCAATTCGTATGCAACACTTATAGCATCTTCTTGAATAGTAGATGAAACAATAGTATTAAATTCTTTTGCAAATTCATAAGGAGTATAAGATTTACCGTCTACAGTATAATGACTTGCTGAAAGAGTTCCTAATATATTTTTAAATAATCGAGAAGGAACAGTAACTTCAGCATCTATTATATCAGGTTTTACATCTTGCTGTATAACAAAATCAGAAGACTTCATATTAAGAAGACTTCTGGAATCTACAATAGGAGCTACAAATCTACCTTTGTCATCATGTATTTTAATAGGTGTTATACCGGATACTTTAACAGCAGATTTAGGAGATATTTGTTGTATATCATTATCTATCATATAATCATATACATCACCCATTGCCGTACCACGAGTTGTAGATTTAAATAATACTATTGTAGAGTCTTTTATCTGAACAGTATCTACTTCATCTGCAAATATATCCGATAATATATTTCCAGAATCATCATAAACAGCTGTATCTTTAATAAGAAAATCACCTCTTCTTCTACGAGCTACACCAAATAATTTTAATTGTTCTATAAGTTTATCATATAAAAAAGGATTAAACTTTTCAGTTTCATCTCTTAAATCAGTTACTATTTTCTTATATTCATCCCATCTTCCTGTAGATTTCAATAAATCTTCAAATCTAACATCTGTTATGATAGACATTGAATCATTTATAGTAGCTGGTTTTTCATAAGATTTTTTAATAGCTAATTCAGTAACATCTGTACTATCGACAAACATTTTATCAATAATATTTGATGCAAATTCCATATCTTCTACAACAAGTATTTTTATAGGTTTACCTGTATCTATAGAATTAAGACCCGTTTTAACTATTTGTGTACCACGTTTATTATAATCTATTGTAGATTTATATTCACTAAGTTTGCCATAAACAAGACCATCAAAAGAAGTACCATATACAGCATTATTTAATATAATTTTTAAAATAGCTTTTTTATAAACTTCTTTTCCAATTTCTGTATTAGTATCATAAACTTCTCGTTTTGAACGTTCATATAAAACTTCTTTTTGTTTAAAAGAAGGTTCTTGTTTATGACGATTTTTATAATCTTCTATATAATCATTATATAATTCATCTATAGCATCATTTCTTGAATCTTCTATTAAAGATAATCTTGTATCTCCTAATTTAATAGATACTCGACTAACTAATTCAGCTATATCTCCAAAATCAGATTCAGCACTATTTTCAGCATATTGTATATATTTAGTTACAAAAGCTGGTATATATGAAGATACATCATATTTAGAAATAACACCATTGACTACAGATTTAACAAGTTCTTTATATACATCTGATTCAGAAACACCATTTTCATTTGCTATATATTTTATAATATTTACAGAACCATTTCCATCATTATATGTTAAATCTAAAAATTTAAAAGCTCTACCTGTAGGAATACCATCTTTATCAAAAATAGTTTTACCATTCCAATATTTAACATTATGAATAGAAGTAGCTAAATCTTTACCTTCATCAGTATTCAAATCAATATTAAATACACGAGAACCATAAAGTTCAAATATTCGTAAATTATTATCTACAATCTTACTTAAAGCTGTAAATATTTTAGATTTAATATTAATAACTTCATTGACATATAAATCATCAATATCTATATGTCTTACACTAATCATATAACTACGAGGACTATCCGAAGTTAAAAAGATATATTGTCCCATAAGATTAGCAAGAATTTCTGTAAATTTATAAGTAGTAGATTGAATACTTTTATATTTATATCCTCTACTACTATAATCTTCAGAAATTCTTATACCATCAAATTTACTAATAATAAATTCTTCACCTTTAGCTAATCTATCTACAAAAGAATCATTTAATTTATAACCTTCTCCGTCGACACGTTTCGTATGTTCAAATATGCCTATTCCAGTAGCATCATCATACCAAAGTAGATTATCAAATTTTAAAGTAGGGTCATTAAGATAATCTTTAAATCTATAATTAAGATAATCTTCACGAACTTTACCTCTTACAGCTATACCTCTGAATAGAGAAGTTAATAAATTTTCATATTGAGGACTATAATTAAGTTCTCCTCGAACATCTAAATAACTCAATTTACCAATAGAATCAAAATCTAAAGATGCAATATTAGCTAATCTATATAAAGCACCTCTATTATCTGTAGATGATTCGTAATTTATATCCCTATTTCCTTTAAGAGTATCTATCTCTTTTAAAATATAATTTAAAGTATTAGAAACTTCTTGAAGAGCACCTTGTTTATCGGATTGAGAATTTATATAAGATAATAAAGCTCTATGACTAATATCTAATCCAATAACATTTATAGCATTTGTTATACTATCTAATGTTTTATCTATATTTAATATCCCATTGTCGGTTATAACGGTGGCACGCTCTGACGCCTCATTAAAGGGGTCATACAACCCGAATTTTAAATTATTTTGAATGACCGATATAAATCTATCATAGTAAACATTGAATGCAAAAGAAGCCCTATTTTGCGTCATTATAGAGGCGACAAAATCGACGTCTAATGCAATAGCATTAACAGGTATAACAGCAAGAGCAACACCACTTATATAAGCATTTACAAAGTTTTGAGAATCGACAATTCCCTCATCTGCTTTATGAAATTCATCTAAAATTTTTTGAAAACCAATTATATTACTTTTATCAGTAAACTTCTCAGTATCATTAAATTGAAGAATTACTCTTTCTAAACTCGCAACAATATCTCCGCGAGTTTTATCATAAATATGAAGATTTATTAACCTATTCCATAAACTATTTATATCCGTAGGAAGTGGAATATAAAGTTTATTAACAGTAGAATCTCCGTGATTAACATCATTTAATATTTTAGCAAGTTTATTTTTAACAATAGCTGCTATAGTATTTTTTCTATTTATTTTATCTTGACTTGAAGCATCCCATATTTCCTCAACTCCATCGGTAGTAAAAGTACCTTCTATATCAGAAAGAGTTAAATCTTTTTGAACATTATAATATTTAATTCCATATTCAGTAGATAAATAAGTAATAAACTCATTCCAAATTATAGAATCTACTTTAAGAACATCTTCAAAATAATCATTAACAAATTGTTCCCAAGTATTATCATTAGCTCGATAAGGAGCCATTTTCTCTAAAAGTCTATTAAGAATTAGTTTCTTTAATGTAATTTGACTTTTAGTACGAAGATTAGGAATTTCTTCAATAAGTTCATTATATATTTGTACAAGAACTGCATTACTATAATTTAAATCAGTTCTCGAAAAAGTTCCATTATATTTTATAGTAGGATTATATAAAGTTTCAATATCTACTTTTAAATAATCAAGCATTTTTTGATATATCCTTTTAGCACTACTATTAGATATATTAGGATTATCAATTATATATTTAAGTGTATATTCAAGTTTTACTTCGCCTGTATCTTCATAAGTAGGAAAACCTTTATTTATTATATTTGCAGATTGAGAATATTTAAATATTAAAGTAGCTAAATCTCTAATAGATTTAGCTTTAATATCCATAGAAAGTATATCTTCTGTAGAAATAATATTACCGAGATTTAATACAGAAGTAAATACGTGAGAAGGTGTATTACTTTCTCCAATAGTCGGAATAATATTACAATAATTCATAGATTAACATATTTTTAAATTAGAACTATCAGTAAAAGAATCCTTAAAAGAATCAATAATATTAGTATCAATATTTAAAGATAATAATTTATTTCGATTGTCAGAAGAATTTATAGAATTAGTCGGAAGAACAGCGGAACGCCCTCCCGCCCTTGTGGCCAATATAGAAGTGTCATCTTTTGGCTCTATAGCTTCATTCGTAGTTTCATCAGAAATTTCATTCGTAGTTTCATCAGAAATTGCGAAATCTATTCGTAAAAACAATTCATCGCCATTATTCATAAATTCTTCATCCGATAGAGTTGTAACATCAATGTCATCTATTGACGCTTGTTTATTGGCCACAAGGGAGGGCGGGCGTTCCGAAGTTTGTTTGCTTGTAGCATTTTCATTATTTTCAACTTCTACACTATTAACAATAAACATAAAACCTTCATCAAAAGCATTTTGTATTTGTTGAAGTACACTATTATTATTAACTTTTATACCAAATAATTTAAGAAGATTATCAATAATTCTTTTCCAAATAGATTCACTCGGTCTATTAGTTTCTTCTTTATAATATATATTATTTAAATAACCAGCTAAATTTGGATTAGATAATGTATAAGCTAAGAGTTCGTGATATGCAACATCTTCATTTATAGTTCCATCCGAATTATAACAAGCTACTTTTAAAGATTTTGATATACTATTTTTAATAGAATCTTCTATATCATATCGTAATACTTCTTCTTTACGTTCTACTAAATCTTTAACTATATCATTTAAAGCCTCTTTTACATCATCAGTTATAACATCATTTTCCGTATCTTTTTCAACTCTATGATGAATAATTTCATGAAATATACCACTACCAATATTTCGTTTAGTAGTATTAAATATTTTTGGATTAACTAATATAAAAGGAGTTGATGTATAACCGCTATAAGAAGCTCCCATCATATTATAATTTTTAGTTAATTCATCATCAGATGCATCAATATAACCTTGACTTCTTAATATACGAATATAATCTTCTGCATTATGTACTATAATTAAAGGAAATGGTTTACCAGAATCTACAGTTTCTACAATAAAATCTTTAATTATATTAAATACTTCATCTGTAGTATTTCTTTTAATAAATCCTATATTTATAAAAGTATCTTTTGTTAAACCATATTCATTATTCAATTTATTAATAAAATTATCTTCAGAATATACATTAGCAGAAGCAATATTTTCAATAATATTTACACTCTTACTTAATTCTTCTTCTTTTATAGTTTCTATAGGTTTAGTTTGTTCAATTTCTGCATTAGGATTATCAATCTTTACATAAATTCTCGGTAAATCATTAAAAAGATTATAATCAGTTACAACTTCATTTGTAACATTATCTCTAATAGGTATTATATTTGTAACTAATGCTTTTGTATCAAGATAAAAATCTTGTATAGAATCAAAAGTAGTTTTACCACTATATATACCTTTTTCTTTACCCCACTCCAAAATAGGAGATGTATAAGTTCCCTTAAATACTTTAGAATTATTATCTCCTTTTATTATATTATTTTTATCTATTTCATTATATGATTTTCCAAATGAAGCTCCTGTAGCTTTAGAAGTATATGTATATGAACCATTTGTTAATACAGTTTTTACATTACGAACCATATTACCAACTAACATATCTATAAGTCCACTTTTAATAAAATTTTCTATATTATCATTATTAACATCAAATGTTATAGTTTTACTTTTATCTGATTTACTATATGTAATAACATCCGATTTATTTATTTTACTATCTCTTTTAGCAAATCCATATTTAGATAATTCTGTCTGAGTAAATATATCTTTTGGAGTACCTTTTATACGATTTTCTCTACTATCATAAACTGTAAGTTTTATATTCTTTATTATAGACGGAGAATCTACATCAATATCATGCTCATAATTAATTCTAAGAGAGACAGCATAAGAATGTTCATCATCCTTATTAATAATAAATTTAATATCTTTACTTACAAAACCTTCTTTTTTATTATCATAAAGTGTACTTGTATCAAACCAAGGAAACTTAGATTTTTCACCATTATTAACTATAATAGCTTCGCTTATATCATCAATAAGATTTAAATATTTTTTATTATATTCTTTCTTAACTAAATCTGAAACAATTACATTATCTTTAGATTGTCTTGTAGAAAGATTAGTTAGAAACCTATCTGTTATTATTTGTCGAATAGCATCTTCAATAAATTCTTTACTAACTCTTGAATATGCAGTATCAGAATTTACAGTAGTAAGTTTAATAGGAACATAACTAAAACCTGTATCAGTTCCATTCGACTTTATTCTAACATAAAAATCAAATCCTCTGTTAGGGTCATATATTGTACGCTTTGCAGCATCATCAGATACTATTTCATTTCTGGTTAATGAAGATACAATATATCTATTATTTGTTAATTGTCTTTCTATAATATCTACAGTAGGTTTTCCATTAACTTCTATATCTTTTTGAATAGAATCATTTATATTATTTTTTATACGTCTATCATTACTATAATTAATACGAGGTTTTCCTATATATGTTATAATAAGTGGTGCATCAGGATTATTAATTATAGCTTTTCTAAGAGTTTCTAATTGATTAAATCTTTCTCCAACACGACTATTAAATATTTCATAACTATTTTTTAAATCATAATAATTATTATTAAGAGAATCAATAATATTCAGTCTACCATAAAACATAGGTTGAATGACAGTAAATAAATCTTCATAATTTATTTCATCTGTATCTTCTCTCTCCGTATTATAATTAGAAAGTTGTATAAGAGCGTTAACTATATTAGAATGTCCTCCAGCATTTTTATGTGTACCTATTTTATCTAATTTATTTATAATATCTTTAAGTGTATCAATAGTAAGGTTATCTGTCGTAGTATTATTTGTCTTAGCATTTAAATAAGTTTTAAAATATTCACGTATTAAGTCGTATGCAATGGGACTTTTTGATACCGTTTGTAATAGGCTTATTAAGGTCGATTTTAAGCCATCTGACGTACCCAAAAAACTGTCGTATATAAGTGTTCCACCGGAATTTTTAAGTTCTTTATATGCCTTTAAATTGCCGATTTTCAAGTGGTCGGATAATCCAATACTACCAATAGGTACAGTATTTCCGTTAATAGTAACAGTAAGAGTTACAATATTAGATTCAATATCATATTTAGCAGCTATAGGTGTACCATTTGTAATATTTTTATAAATATTTATTAATTCGGTAGGAGAATAAGTTTTATCTTCGATTTTTATTAAATGTTCTATTTTATTAGATTTAGAATCCATAGCAGATTTAAGAGAATCGAATATTATATTATTACTTAAAGGAACACCTTCATGTGTACCATATTCGATTCTTTCTGGAAAATGTGTTTTCTTAAAATCTTTAATATAAGCAGAAGTAATATTATCAAATTTATCAAGATATTTACTTTCGATAGAACGTATAGGAGGAACTATATTATTTACTATAGTATCTAATATATTAAAAAATTCTTTATAATTTTCTTTAGGAACATTCTCTTTTATTTCATCTTTTAGAGATTCTATAGAATCAATATCAGAAGCAGCTTTTAAAGCTCTCCATAAAGATTTATAAATATCATCTATTTTTTCAATACCTTCCGGAGTATTATATATAATAGATAAAATATCCGTATATGAAAGTTTTCTATTAGGATTAAAAGAATTAGATACTTTCCATTTAGATATAACATTTGCTAAGGTGATATATGCATTTAATCTATCAGGAGTTACATAATATCTATAATCATTTTTAGATATATTTTCTCTATCTTCTATATTTGAATCAGTAGATTTACTAAAAGATATAAAATCTATTATAGCATTTAGAAAGTCTTTATTTGCAGATTCTTCTGTATCTAATTCAGCTCTAATTTTATCTAATTCAGTTTTCCTAACTTCTTGCTGTTTATTATAATCTTTTAATAATTGTTCTTTAAAAGAATTAAACTTATTTGCTAATTCATTATTTAAATCACTAAAATCTTGAAGAGTATATTGAGTATAAAACTTATTAGCTAATAGACTTTCAAATTCATCAAAATATATCTCTAATGTATTAATAAATTCATTAATATTTGTATTATATTTAAACTTAAATTTATCATTAGTAAAATCAATAGAAATATAACGTTCTATGTATTTAGCTAAATTATCTATAAATTTATCTAAATATTCACTATTAAATTGATTATTTATTTCAGCAGATTTAGCAGGAAGATTTATATAAAATATATCATATAAATAATCTTTTATTAAAAGAATTTCTCCGTCATATACAGATTGAGCATATATGGAATTTAATTCATTATAAACTCTATCATATAATTTCTGATTATCTTCATTAATTCTATCATTTGCATATTTAGTTAGATTATTAATAATTCCTTCTATAGCTCTACCTCTTATACTTATAATATCTATATTAGAAACTTTAAAAGTAAAAGCCTTTTTAAATTTATCATTATTTAATGCTTTATCTAAATCAACTAATGTATCATAAAAATCATTTTCAAAATTACTTTTTGTAAATCTATCTATCGCATTATAAATTGTCTTTGAATATCCACTATTATCACGAGATGATAACATATTAAATATTACAGCCAGAATATCACCCTCTGGTGTAGTAACTTTTATAATTCCATTATCATCTTTTATATTAATTATTTCTACATCTTTTCCTCGTATATTATAAATTTTATTTAAATCATATTTCTTACCTTTTATTATAAAACTTCTAATCCTATTTAAATCATCTATAGTTAAAGTTATATATTCACCTTCATTTAAAACTGTTTTTATAGATGTAGGACGATTATTAAATTCATCTTCTTCTTTAATTTCAGATTCTGTATTTTTCTTATCTTCTTCAATCTTATATTCTTTACGTTCTAATTCTTTAGTTTCAATATCAATTATAGATTCTACAGCTGTTTTAAGATTATTAGCAAATTCTTCTTTATGGTCTTGTATATTTCCATAATTAGAAAGTTGTTTAAATATATTATCTCGTAGCTTAGTTAAATCCTCTAAAGTAATATTTTTAACTCTCGGAATTGAATCATAATCTTTTCTTATTTCTTCATAACGTTTAATTATATCACCTCTTGATTCTTTATATTTATCTATTTGAGCATCTATCATATCTATTGTAGATTTAGCTCTTTCGATAGCTTTTGTATTAAATTCTTTTCTTTTTAATTGAGATTCTATTTCACCATTTAAATATGCAATAGAAGTTTTAATTCCAGATAAAGCTTGTTCTTTAATATATAAATTATCTATATTTTTACTATTATCTCTAAGTTTATTTTTATTATGTTTTAACTCAGTTTTATATTGTTCTTTTTCAGTATCAGTTTCAGCATTTAATAATAAACTATTCAATCTATCTAAATTACGTCGAATATTATCATTACGAGTATTATTAGATTTAATAGTTTGTTTAATAGATTTTATCTCTTTTTCTAAAGATTCTTTTTCGCGTTTTAAATCGTTTAATTTTTCAGAAGTTTCTTTACTATTAACAAATTTATCTATCGCATTAGAATTGGCTTCATTAAATTTAATAGAATTTAAAAGAGATTCTTTATCAGAATTTAATTTATATAATCTACCATCTAATTCTTTAAGTTCATTATCTCGTTTTATATCTAAATCATCGTTTAGAGTTTTAATTCTTTGTATCTCTGTTTCTATCTCATTAAATTTACGAGTATAATAATTATGTAAATACTCTAAACCTGCCATTTCATTTTGAATATAATCATCAGCTTTGCTATTATAAGTTATACCAGAATTTCTAACATATATATCTTTAGCTATTTTAAATTCTTCTCGAAGAGTATTTATAAGTTCTGTTTTATCAGAACCGTAAACAGCAGTTAATTCTTCAGAAGTCATAGTTCCAAGTTCATCTAATAGTCTTTCTCCATAAACTATTGCGTTGGCAGCTCCTAAAGTATTAAATAAAGGAGCTAATATAGTTATTGCAGGGTCTTCTTCTAAACTGGTTCTTATACTTAAATCTCCATCAAATGTAGCTATAGTATTTATAATATCTTGTAAACTATTCATTATACCTTCATATAATTTTTTATTATAATCTTTATATGAATCTGGCATACGAATTTTATTTAATATACCTTTTCCAGCATACATTACGGCACCTCCTGCCATACCCCATAAAAAACTATCCCAATTTCGAGCATCACTAACTTGCGAATAAAGTCTTTTCGCAAATGTCATATCATTTAATGGGTCATAAATATCAAGATGTTTTTTAGCTTCTAATTCACCTTCTTTTAAAGCTATATCTGTACGCATTTCTTCAAGACCTTCTGAAATAGAAGTTTTAAAGAAATCATAACTTTTTCCTAAAGCTGCACGAAATATAGTCTTTTTGGATAAATCAACAACTTCTTCTGAAATACCTGTAAACTTAGTTCCTTGACGTGATATATCAGGAATATGTTTATTAATAGTTTTATCTACTTCAGATATAGTTTTTGAAAATCTATTTGTACCTTTTAATATACTATTTAATTCTATAGCATTAAAAAGTATTCCATAAGCCCAAGCATCTTTATAAGCAGTAGAAGCATAAATACTTGCAAATTCACGAGCTTCTTCATCTGAATATCCAAGATTTTTAGCATATTGAAATTGATTATCATAGTCATATACTATTTCTTGCATAATATCCAAATGTGCACCATAAAGAGTACCTATTGTAGCTTGTACTTTATTATTAGTTATTGTACGACCTAATGTGTTAATTCCTATACCTATTTTAGAAACATTTCCAACCTTTGATAATGACTTACCTATATAATTTAATGCTCTCATTTGTCCCATAATAGGAATCATAGATGCGGCAGCACTACCTATAGTAGGAAAATTAGCAGCCCACCAAGTTTTATCTCCCATACCTCCAGCAAGACCACCGCGTTGAGCACGTTCAGTTAAATATATAGGAGCTATTTCTCTACTTCCCTCACTTATAGACTTACCAAAATCTTGAATAGCACCACTAACACCTTTATTCATTATAGTAGTCCAATCCGGTTGATAATTTGTATCTACAATATCTTTGATAAATTCTATACCAACTTTATTAAAATTAAATAAAGCTCCTACTCCAGATATAATATCCCCTATTATAGTACCTCCTAATTGAATAAGAGAATTACCTATTAAATGACCTGTACTTTGATAACGTGCTCTTTCTTCATTAAGAATATTTAAAGGAAGATTTGTATCAACATTATTCATCATTTTTTGATAAGAAGATATATCAAAATTTCGAGGAGATGCTGACATAAATCCTTGCATAAAAGATTGACCTCCCGTTGGATTACTTATTTTAACAGGAGTTCCGATAACTGTCGAAGGTTTATCTTCAACAGTTACCGGATTTAAACTTACAGGAGTTCCTATTTTATTTCCCATAATTTATATTCATTTGATAACCGATACTTAACAAATAATCACTTAATTCTGCAAAAGCATCATTTATATTTTTAACTGGCATACCTTTTCGAGAGAGTGTAAAAATTATGATTTAATCTTTCATCCCCCCAATCAAGCATACTTGCATCTACCCAATTTCCTTTACCATCTGGTTGAACCATTACAACCTTATATCCATATTCACCTCTACCAAGAGATTCTTTACTTATTTCAAAATAAGCATTTCCGATATTTTGTTGAGTAGCTGGTATTATTAAATTGGACTGAACATATAACTTTTCTCCATCACCATTTATTCCAGTTCCAACTTCTAATTGTTGAGCACGAGCTTGTAAATTTAAAGTTGAACCAGCTGTTGTAGTATTTTTCACACCAGTAACAGGAGTAAAGGAAAACATATGTGATGCAGCTTGACTTACAATTTTTCCTCTACTTTCTGATAATACATTTTCTCCAGATATATTGTTATCATATATTTGAGAAGTTCGTATATTATTGTAATCAGATTGTATCATATTTAATAGAGCTTCTTTACTAATATCTCGTGATATAGTAAAACTACCAAGAGGTGCACCATTAACGTCTAAAGCTGTACATAATATTTTTTGTTTAGCTTGTCCTGTTTCAGCAAAATCATTATTATCATAAACAATATTATAACGAATGTCATAAGTTTTATCAGGAAGTCCTGTTTCTTTAGCATCTATGCCAACATCTTTTATATTAGGTATAGTACCAGAACCACTTGTAGGAGCATGTGTTAAAAGAAGTCTTACTAATTCTGGATTATTAGCTAAACTAAGACCTATATTTTTATTAAATTTCTTAGTTCCTTGTACATTTTCTAATACCCAAGAATCAGAACTTGTTCCTATAGCGTCTATAGCATTATCTAAATATTGACGAGATACACCTGTTGGATTAAATATAACAACACCTTTTGTTGTATAATTTAAATCTTCTCCTGTCTTCTTTTTATATATCTCAGCTGCATGTTCAGTAAGAGATTGTTGTAATTTATTAAATTCATCTTCTGTTAATATACGAGATTTTCTATCTGTAATATCTTTAGCTATATAAGGAATTTCATTACCGGGATATATATAATTTATAGGAGCTTGACCGGAATTAGGAAATTCAGCCATATATTCCTTATAATCTTCATAATTTGTAATATTGTGATTTATTATAAATTGTGAAGTATAATCTAAATTAGATACATCATCTTTTAATATATTATAAACATCACTAAGTTCTCTATCATAATTATCTATTTCACCTTTAATTTGAGCTTCAATTTGATTATTCCTATGTAAACGTTGAAATGCTTCACGTTCTTTATCACTAAGATTTATATCAGGATTATTAAGAATTTCAGATAAATCTAATTTATTAATAGATGAAACATCTCCCGGCTCAATACCATACATAGTATTCAAAACTTTATACATATTTTCTGTTATAGGTATTGAACGACTATCATTTACAATTTGTGCAAGAGTTTCTCCTAATTCAGTTTTTCGAGCTTGAATACTTTTTGTACTACCGACATTTACAGGAGTATCAGGAAGAGTAGATGCTGTAGTAAATCCCTCTGTAGTATATTTGGTTTCTAATTCTTTTTTATGTTTATAAGCTGTTGTATAAACGGAATTATTACTAATTAAATCATAAACTACTTTAGTTCTTGTAAAGGACATTAAATCTGCTAATGAATCAGCGTTAGCATGAATTTCAGATTGTATTGCATTCTGTGTTCTTAAATTCAAATACCAATTTTCTTTATAGGCTTCTATATTAGGATTATCAAGAGATATATTATTATTTTTTAAATAATTATTAAATTCATTATCTATATAATTATTAAAAGCAACATCTAAAAATTCATATAACGAATCTATATCAACATTATCAGAATAACTTATTCCTGTAGTTAAATACGATACCATATCAAAACCTAATGCAGCACTAATTCCTGTAAGTTTTTTAATGGTATCTTCTGTCATATTAGGATTCAGAGTAAAAGTACCATTATCATTAAGTTGTCCTAAATCAGATAATGATATTCCTGTCCCAACTAAAGCATTAATAGCATAACTTTGATTAAATACATCTTTTAATAATTCTGGAGTTAAATCCCTTAAAGTACCACCTCGTGGATTATTACTATCCGGTATAAAGCGTTCTTTAAATAAAGCATTTTGTTCAATAGTAGTTTTATAATCTATATATTCTTGATTATTATATAGACGTTGAGAAACATAATTATATAAATCATCATAAGATACAGACTCTGTAGATTTAGTAGTTTGTAAAAAATTACTAACAAAAGTTTCTCCATCGACATTTAAAACATTTGCTAATCCTTTTATAACTGCATCTTCAGCACTTATATTTGTTATAGATTCACTACTTGCTTTAGCCTTACTTATTATATTTGTTATTTTATCAAGTTGTTCATTTATATCATAAGGTGTACCATAATTTACAGCATTAAAAGCTCCTTCAACAACTTTTCCATTTTCTTCTTTAACTGCTGTAGAATAATAATCTGAACGAGCTAAGAAAATATCTTGCTGTTGTTGAGACCAACCACTATCTTTAAGAGATTGTATGTATGCTTGTCTCTGTTGATATTTAGAATTTATTAAAGCTAACCCTTCATCTGTAATTATATTTTCTACTGTATTATAAATATAATCACTTGCTTGATGCCAATTATCACTTTCTTTGAAAGCATTTGCACCATCTGTTATAGCATTCTTTTTCTCATTTAATAAAGCCTCATCATCTTTATTAGCGTGCATTTGAGAAAGTGGATTAACTATATTATTAATATAAGCCTGTCGATTGTCGTAATACATCTTATTGAGTTGCTGTCCTACAGATGCGTAAATTTGGCTTATATCGGCCATTTTAGGCGTGTTTATTTGACCGAAATTATATTGACCTGTTCTTATCTTTACCATAATTTTAAATCGAAATTTGATACCTTAAAATTGCAAATAAGGGTATATCGAAAATACACCCTTATCGTAGTTTAATTATCAATAGAAAAATTAATTCCATAAAGTCTATTCATAATACCATTCATCTGTCGACTAACACCTTTCGGTAAACCTAAAGAAGTCAAAGCCATATTACCAAGTTGTATCTTCCAATTTGCATAATCTTGAATACCATTAGAAATACCTTGCATCATCTGTTGTCTATTAGCAGCACGTTTACTATTTATATCAATATATTTATTATATTCATTTACCGCATTTTCATAATCTATTTGATTATTAATTCTTTCAGTATTACTTCTCGCTTCTACATTTTTATCGTATATTTGTGCTAATACTCTATTTCTATCAGCATATATTTGATTTTTTAATCGAGATGCATTTGCAGATAATTCCCCAATAGCTGCACGAGCTACTTGAGGACTATTACTATTAGCTGTTATATATCTTTTTGCAGAACTAATTTGAGAATCTATTTCCTGGAGTTGTGAATTAATATTATAATTTGTACTATATACAGGAGTATTAACTCTATTTTGACGAGGAAGTGGTATTTTAGATTCATAATCTATTGCATTAGCTGTAGATAAAGAGTTCATTAAATTTGTTAGAAGTCCAAATCCAGCCATCCAACCTCCCATACCTCGTTTACACCTTCCTCCATATTTAGCTGCTATATTTTCACCATTTCTATATCCTTTAATTGTAGCATGTATTTCTTGCTCATTATATAGATTTTGTATTTTATTATCTACTTCTGCTATTTTACCGCTAATTATATTCAAAGTTCGAACCATTTTTTCTGTATTTCTTACTTTAGTACCAAGTGTAAGTCTATTTAACTTATTTTTAGGAATTTCATTTAATGATTCTTCTATAGTATTTACTATAGCAGAGGTAGCATTTTCTAATTTACCTTTTTGGTCAGTAAGTTTTTTAGCTACGTCTGCATAAGTTTTTTTACTATTTGGTAACTTCAATGTATCTGAAAACACATTAGCTCCTAAATTATCATAAGTAATAACTTCTCCAGCTTGTAGATTACCATTATTATCTCCACCTCCTTCAACTTCATAATTACCGAGAGGTATTCCAGTTGTACCTGTTAATTGATTAAATTGTTCATGTGTTGCACCATAAGCAACATCACTATTTGAAGAATTTGGAATTAAACCTCCTTTAGCCATTCTATATCTAATAGGAAATCTACCTCCATATTTAGCATAAAATCCATTACCTTCTGAATAATCATTTAAAGACCTATTTTGTAGATTTGTATAATCAGCTTCAATTTTATCATTCATAGCCGCTATAGTCTGTTGTCTTTCAGTTTCTTTAGCTTTAGCTAATTCTTCTTTTCTTTTACGATTACCAAATAATCCTCCAACAAGTCCTCCTATTGCACCAAGTACTCCACCTATCGCAGTTCCTATTCCGGGAAGTATCATAGTACCTATTGCAGCACCGCTTCCTAATCCTCCTAATGTATTATTTCTAAGATTATCACCACCACCTATTTCTTCATTAGATATATCTTTATAAGTATATTCATTTCCATAAGTAGCAGTACCTCCCAAAGCTCTACTTCTTCGTCTTGCTGCACCACCTATATTTTTAGCAAAATTTGCTCGTTTTATCATCGTTGTTGAATAATCATCTTTATTAGCTAATATATGTCGAGCATATTCTTGAACTCCCATACCAGCTTTTTTGGCAGAAGCAGTAAACTTACCTCGGTTTTCTTTTTTAATTTCTATTGCCATATCTTATAAATGTTAATTATTCCTATTATCAACAATCCACTGTGCATCAGCTTCTTGTAATTCATATTCATAATTATTATTTGTATTATTGAAAGTCATTATAACATATACAAATTGACTAACTATTTCGTTTCTATTATACCATTTAAGATTAGTATGTAACGCATTATCTTTTATAGAAATTTCATTAGCTAAAAAATTAGGAGTTTTTGCATAATCTTTTATATCATTGAATCTCCATATATTTATCTTATTAACACCAGTATTTCCATTATACCATTCTTTATTAAATTTTACGACTTTTATATCAGAACATTGTGTATCATTATGAACAAATATATTATCAATAGTTTTATCCCAAAGAGTAACTTTTAATTTACTATTATCATCTATATAAGTAACTCTATCTTTCCATAATATATTTTGAAGCTCTTTATTTATAATAGGATTTTCATTAAATAATATCTTAATTGTTGAAGGATAATATTTATCATTAAAATATCCTTTTATATTCTCATCTACTTTATAAATACTATTAATAATTTTACTATCATCAAATATCCATATTGTTCCGAGTCGATTTGTCAATCCGTACAAAGGAATATAATCATGAAATGAAATCCATTTTTTAACATTATTATTAAAAGATATTGTAAACTTATTATTATCCTTATTATTTACAAATGTTAAAACATTAGTATCTTCATTATAATTAAAGTATCGACCATTATGAATAAAAGGATTATTTATATAATCATTTGATTTATTTTTATAAAACCATTCTTTAGTATTAATATTACTAATTTCTGAAACAGAATTTCCAAATATATTAAATAGTTTACCCTTATCGTTATCATAAACAAAATATCCAGCTACGTTTATAGCTGTATCGAAACTATTTATACATCCAATATATCCACTCGGAGAATATAATATTTCATAAGGTTCAATATTAAATATATCTGTACTACCTAAATAAGAAGTTCCATCTCCAGTAACACTAAGAGTATCTCTAAGTTTTGCTAATCTAAGTCCATAACGTTGTTGAATATAAAGATTTTTATTATCTGTTTTAAGACTAACTATACCTTCTCTATTATTAGGTAAATCATTATATTCATTAGCATTATAATATCTCCAACTTAGAATTTCACTTTCAGGATTTAATATATCACTTCTTATAATACGAGATGGATATTCAAATATACCCGGTATTTTATCCCAATATACGTAATCTTGAATACCATTTTCATTAAATATTAAAGAATATCCTTTTCCAGTACTTGTATTTATAGCATTATCAACTTCATAACTAAGATCATATAAAGGATATAAATCTTTAATATCTGTATCATAATGTAATTTATATGCTTTATCAACAGTTGTTATATCATATCTCGCTCTTATATTAAATTTACTTTCAATAGGTACTGTAAATATCCACCTCCAAACATGTGCGTTACTTTGTTCTTCAGAAGTACCACCTATTTTAAATCCAGTTCCTGGAGTAGTAGCTCTAAGAGTTAAATATGATATTCTTGTATCACCGTAACAAATAGCATTAACATTTTCATTTATAGGATATATTGAACTCGCTATTTGTAGAGTTTGATTATATTCATCTACATATAAATTATCAGTAGTATTTGCTAACAATATAAGTGCGAATTTATTAGTACCAGTAAGCCAATTACTACCTTCAACAGCATTATTATGTACAACTCTATAATATGAATCACCAGCTATATTATCTACTTGACTATTATTTGCAGCTATATATTTTAATTTATTTTGTCGAGTATCACCTATAATTCCAGTAGTATATAAATCATTAAGATTTAAATTCATACTTGAAGTAGCTACTTCAGTATCTGTAACACATTTATATTCATCTGGTAAGTTATTACCATCATGACTTATATGTGTATCATCTATTTGAGCATAATTAAGAATATTAGCAGATATAGATTCTTTATTATTAAATAGAAATTCAAAAGGATATATTCTTACTTTAGTTTCAGAATCAAATTGTCCACTATATTTTTGACCATTTGAAAATATATTAATATCAGTATCTCGTAAAGCAATAGCCTGACTTAATATCCTACTGTTATTAAAATTATGTTCAACATTAAATACACAAAAACTTTTAACTGTATTGGGTATAGTAGATATAATATTAGTAGGAAAACTTACACTCAATCTATATACAACATCTCTATCTGAATAAGGTATAAGATGATTTGTATTAAAATTTGTAGTAGCATCTCCTTCTTTATATGGGCATTTATATATATTAATTAAAGAACCTTTATAATCGAAAAATCCTATATAAATGGAATAAACTTCATAACCCATATAATAAGGAGTATTATAATCTTCTACATCAGTACTTGTAGTAGACTTATCTAACTCGCTTTGTTTATTATAACTTATTAAATCTACTTTTGCATTATTTGCTGCATTTTTTAATATATTATCTAATGATGAATAATCTATAGTTTTTACATTACCTCTTAAAAGTCTATTATTAAAATTAACATGACAAGTATCTTTTATATATCCTATTTTATTGACAAATATATCTTCTAAAGATATAGAAGTATTATTTTCTAAATTACTAATAATAAAAGTATTATTTCCTTCTAATTTTATATTATCTGTTTCATAAGCTAATTGACTTTCTTCATCAATATATACAATAGCTAATTTATAATATTTATATTTAATTTCTACATTTGCAAATTTTACTTCTATTGATTTAGTAACATAATCTCCTACTTTTACACTATCTAAATAATTACCAGATATAATAATACTTCTGTGTAATATACTATAATTTGTATAAGTTCCGTCTTCAAGACAATATTTAATAGCTACTTGATAAGCTCCAGCTTTTAAACTTCCACTATTTAATACTCTAAAATTTAAAGTAGGATATGTTACATCTGGAATTATATTTAATAAAGAAACTTCGGACGTATTTAATTGAACATGTATTTCTGAAGATTCAACACGAGAAGTAGGATTATTTATATTAATAATTCTTGTCTCATTAGATTCCTCTGAAATACCTTCTGTAAATGTAATAATTAATTCATTTTTATAATTATATGTATAGTCACCTGTTATAGGTCTATTTTCATCGAAATTTAAATTGTAAGCATATATACTTTTTTTTAATACAACTTCATCATTTGTTACTTCATAATAATTTATATAACCTAAAGTATTACGTTTAATAAAAGCTACAAATCCTATATTAGTAGTTATAATACCACATAGAATATCTGTTGTATTACTATATATATTACCTATTGGTTTAAAACCAGCTTCGTTAATATACGATTGTAGAGAAGAATGAACTGAAATATTTTTAGCAAATCTAAGAGACTTATTTTCAGAGATAAGAGGTGCTGAATCTAAGTTTAAACCTTTTATTTCCATAACATTGTCGTATTAATATTAGCTAATATTTCTCTTCTATCTTTAGTAAATTTATTACAAGAAGTTCTAACTTTAAATCTAATTTGTTCAAGATAAAGAGCTGGATTAGTAAAAGGATTATTATCTTTAAGATTTTGTATAGGATGAACATAACCTCGATTAAGCATCATTTTTAAAACATATAATTTAATAGCCAATTTAAGAAGTTCATCATTATATATAAGAGGAAATGTCATATTAGTTTCACTATCATATTCATAAGGTATAGCTCTATATCTTACTACTATATCTCCGTGATTTATATTAGTATGTATCCAATTATTAGAAACCCAATACACAGGTTTATCTTTAACATTATTTTCTTTTACAATAGGAGATTCAATAACATCTGTTATATCAGATTTATTAAAATCTCCAACTGGAGATAAAGCTGGAATATGATTAATTGTTGAAGTAGAATCTTTATCAAAAAGACTAAACTTTAAAGTAGCTTCTACGTTATTTATAATAACAGAATCAACTCCTCGACAATAATCAGGAAGTTGAAACATATTATTTATAATATCACCTTTAATTTCATTATCAACATATGCTTGATGTATTTTTAAATACCCTAAAGCATTAGCACACCATATTGGAAATCTCTGAATAAAATCGGAAGATTGTATATTATAATCATTATAAAGTTCTGCAATAAGAACTTTACTATTTATATAAACAGCTGAATCATTCATATTTCATTAATTTTTTAATATGTTCGGGATAGTATATATTAATAGCTGACAAACGTTCTGTTATACCAATTCGTTTATCATTGAATATCTCTTCTATATCATTATATTTAAGTGCAGTTATAGAGTAATTATTATTCTGTGCGAATACAAATTTATAATACCATTTATGAACAATTTTAGAATTACGTCGTTCCCAATGAAGCCATGTATTACAATATGTATTATCATAAAAAAGAACATATTGCATACCATGTGGATTATCTTTAGACATAACTTCATAACCCGCATCTTCAAGTTCTTTTTTAAGTTTTAATGAAGACTTCCAGTCAATAGTTTTAGAAGTATTTCCTCTCGGATTTCTAAAGACATCTAATTTGAGACATCCTAAACCATTACCTATACTAAATGAATTGCCTTTTAATATAAAAGATGCAACTTCTGAATTATATTCTTTTTGAAGATTAACATAAACTTGACGAGGTATCTGTCTGATTATATTATATGTTTTAATCTTTCTATCAAGAAAATGTATCTTATAATAATTAATATTGTTATAACTTTTTATAAAAGACATTTTTAAAAGATTAGAATTATATTGTTTTTTATCATATTTTATAGTACCAAAATAATCTGGATTATAAATAGGAGATATATCAATACCTATATTATTATAAAAATCTTTATTTTTATCTATTATATTAATTAATTTTATACGTTTAGTATAAGCTAAATGTAAATGCCTAATATATCTATCCAATTTGAGAGTAGCTTCATAAATAAAATCATTATAAAAATAATCAGTTTGAGAACCTTTTAGTTTATTTTGAGCTTTGGGTTTTGAATTAATTAGAAGCATAGTATTAAATATAATATTAAATATAATTGGATATATAGTATGTTATATAGTTTGAAATACAGTTTAATGGCCACAAGGGCGAGAGGTGTTCCGAAATTCGTTAATCCCTCTTTTTTACAATCAATTTATATATCTTTTTAATTAGCATTTTGCTTATAAATTACATCTTCTTTTAATTTAATATCATTATCACGAGATATTATATTAAATTCTACTTTTAATAATTCAAATATTGCTGTCTCTATCATATCACTTGGAAATGGAAGTTCTATATCTTGTCCATCATTATCTTCAAACATAGTTAATATTTCTTCAGGATTCTCCCATACAGCTTTAATCATAATTTCATTAATAGAACGTCTATCATCAATAAGAGTATTTTTATTATCAGGTTTATATAATAATATTCTACCATTTTCTATAACATAACATATAGTTTCATTAGGAGGGAATAAACTATTTTGAAATACAAGTTCTGTAGGATTATTTATATATTTGTATGCCTCTCCATTAACACTTCCTACATAAAGATATGGTGAATCATTAAAAATACGAATAGGAACCGGTAATTTATTTACTGTTCCTATTAATTTTCTTTTATTAAGTATTCTATATTTAGAAGGTCTTATTGTGTCATAATCTAATTCATCTATAGAAGCTATAAAACTTAAAGTAAGTATTTCATCTATTCCGTGTCTTTCAGAAGATTGTCTAATATATTTAGCAAATATATTTTTAAACATATCTTTTACTCTTTCTCGTAATTCATGATTGTCTGGTTGTCCAATCATATTAACTATTCGAGAAGAAAGTTGATTAAGAGTTGCCATAATTTGTTTATTAATTTGTTACTTACCCATATTAAGAATATTCGCTATATCATTTTGATACTTCCATATAAATCTTTCATCAGTTTCATTTAATGTAACATTTTGAATATATTCTAAAGAAACAAAACCGAGAGGTGTTTTCTTAATAGGGTCTTTAATTAAATAACTATAAGCGGAATTAATATTTCTATTATTTAATTCATCACGATACATCTTATCATGAAAAGTATAATCTTTAGTAGAAGTTATACAATGTCTATTAGCTACAATTAAATTATGAAATAAATAAGGAAAATTATTAACTAATTTATCTTTATATATAGCTTTATAAGAATTTAAATTGGGAGAATAATCCTCACCTACTACACTATATTTATCCATAGATATTCCATTTATAAAGTTACCGCCATTATGGAAATAAGCTATATAAACTCCGTCACATTTTAAAGCATTTCTTATATTAAAACAAATCTTATCTAATTCTATATAATATAAACTCTTATCTAATTTAGATATTCTACTACGTTTACTTTTATGTTCTTTACTAAGATATGTATTAGCTAACATAAAACAACCTGTAATAATAGCTACTATAATAACATCACTTATCACCATTCTTATTATATTTAGAAGTTTTGTTTTTTACACCTTTAATAATATACTTAACAATATAATCATAAAATACAATACTTAATAAAGCGGAAGTAACAATATCTTCTAAATCTTTATCGAATATAATAACAGCTATAATACTTGTAATAATAGAAATTATAATAGTTATTATCTTTTTATAAACAGTTTTTAGATAATCTTTATGTTTAACATTTTTTATATAATATTCTATATTATTTATAATAATATAAATTATAAGATTATTAGAAATAATATAGAAAGGAGAAATAAAAGTTTCTATTGTATCCATAAATCCGATAGAATAATTAGGTGTTGGTATAAATATACGATTATTATTTAATTAGCCAAAGAAATAATTTATAAAGAAGTGGAGGACTATTAAATCCTCCACTTCGATAATCAATTTAATTAGCGGCTTGTACTTCTCCAACGCTACCTACAATTTCCCATGCTCGAAAAGTTCTAATTATAATAGCAGCTGCCATACTGGATGTAGAACTAATTTTAACGGAATATAAACGTTGGGTTCTCTCAACAGTACCCAATCCATTTAATGTAAGTCCCGGATTTGCTATAGCATTTCGGGTTGCTTGTATTATAACAATTGTTCCTAAAGGTGCTGTCAGATCACTAAAATTCCAAGTTCCGATGTACGAAGAACCATTTACAGGAATATATACTGCAATACCCGGAGTAGAATTATATGTAAATGATTTTAAAACAGTAGATAATTCATTATTATTATTAAAAGTAGTAATAATTCCGTTATTACTAACGTTTGCATCAATCTTAACACTACCGTTATTCTGAGAAGTTAAAGAAATATTATCACCTGCTACTAAAGTAGATTGTGAGCTATCTATTAAATCTATAAAATTAGATTCTGTTGGTAAATCTCCTGTATTAAAATAAGTCTTTAATACTGTCTTAGTTACTTGTGCCATAATTATCTTAATTTTTCACCTATTATTACTTGATGTACAAAATTTTGTGTACTACCACTTGAATTACGATGAACAACTAATAAGACTACACAAAGAAAATCATTACTTGAAGATTGATATATTGTATTATCTATATTAATTGCACATTGACTATTTGTTTTACCACTATTTACAAGAAGTACAATAGAGCCGTCGGGAAGATTTTTATAATTAACTCTACTGTCTAATGCAATACTTCGGTCAATAACCGATTGTATAAAAAATGGAACTCCATCACCATCATAAATAGGATTAGCCCCATTAATAAATTGATTAATAAATTTAGGAATTACAGGTTCCGGTTCCGGGATTTCTGCACTAATTTCTACTGAACCATCACTTCTATTACTTAATTTAATATTTCCATTAGCCACTAATGTAGCTTGTACGCTATCTATTAAATCAGAAAAATTAGATTCTGTTGGAATAGCTTGAGAAACAAACATTTTTTTTAAATTGCTTTTATTTTTTTGTGCCATATCAAATTCATTTTATCTTATTATAAAATTTGTACCTATTTTTAGCCTACCTATTCCTGTAAAAGGTTGATTAATTGTAATAGTACGAGTTATAGTTCCATCTGTAGTTTTAATTTTTAAAGTCATAGCTCTATCTTGTATACTATCATTATCAGAACATATTATATTTTCTATAGCATCTCCATTTCCAGATTTATATCCGATATATAACATATTTCTATATTTAGGAGATTGTGTAGATTCATCCGGATACCAAAGATATTGTTTATATTTATTTTCAAATGTAGCTTGACTATAAACCGTTATTGAATTAATATAAACATACATTTTACTATTAGATGTATCATCCGGGTGAGGAATTTGTTGTCCTAAATTATTAATACGAATAGATTGTGATGTAGAATTATAAGCTGTACAATAAAAACAACTCAAAGAATTATTATATACAATATATGGAACTCTTATATTATCTATATTACTTGATGTTTTATTATGTGTAAGAGTTACACGTCTTGTTGTAAGTATACTATAAAATTCAATAGCTACATAGAACTTTTCTCCGGAAGTTAGATTTAAAGCAGATGTATTTAGATTTATATAAGCATTAACATTAATTAAAGCACTAACTCCCGAAAGTTTTAATGCTATTTTATTATATTTTATAGTATGATAATTACCAGTTAAATAATCATTTGCATTTTCATAATTTATATTAACAACACCTGTCATAATAGTTTATTATTCAAATGTCCAATTTGTATTAGATAATACATCGACAGTTTTTGGAGTACCTTCTTGAGGAATTGTAATAGAAGCTGTGGTAGTTCCTATTGAATTTAAATACAGATAAGCTGCACCTGCCATCTGACTTATAGTAAAATTGTCTGTTATAGAAGTTGTATTACAAGTAACTTTTAAAACAGAATCTCTATTATCAGTTGTATTATTTTTGGGAACAACTATAGAAACTTTAAATGTATATTGAGCTGTTGCACCAGGGTCTCCTGTAATAGCAGTACCACTTGTAGCAGAAGTATCACTATTTACTGTAAACGAAGTTACATTCGGAATACCAATTTCATTGGTACTCCAAGAAAAAGTCAGTTTTGAACTATTAGAAGTACCAGTTATTTTAATAGTTTCACCGTTTTCTCCAACATGTACTGTTTTATCTTTTCCAGAAAAAGTAACAAATTCAGCTTTACCTTTTTCTGTAACATTAATTGTAACACTATTAGATTGCCCTACAATTTTACCCGTTATACTACTTGTTACATCATTACGACCTGTGGGTTTTGTTTTAGAAGTAATACTTATAGTGGTATTACCATCACCTTCAAAAGGTGTTACAGTAAGATTACTCGGAATTGCCATAATTTTTTTTTTAATCGTTAAACGTCCAATTTGTATTAGATTCTATATCAACATTAGCTTTATAATCATTTTCTTCACTGAGAAGAATATTAGTAGGAGAAGCCCGAAGATAAACTCCACTACGAAATTTATCCCAAACTATTTCCCCATTAAACCATACACGAATAACATCTTGTTTATTGAAATGTATAGCTGTAACTTTGGAAATATCTATTGAATACATAATATTAATAATTTAATCAGCTACTCTAAATATAGGATGTTCAATACCATCACCTTCAATTTGCATATAATCTATACCATCTAACATAGGAGGTTCTGGTTCATCTTCCATATTAAATGATACATCGACAACAGCTTTCTTAGAACTATCATTTATTAATTCAAATGTTAAATCGAGAGATGTAGCATTAAGACTCGAACTTTTAACTGTAGATTTAATTTGAAGAGTCATATTACCAGATAAATCTTCTTTACTCGGAGTAATAATTAAAGAAGCTCCTTCTACAGCATCTAAATCATATTTATAAGTACCATCATCCTGTTTAACAAAATCATATATATCACTTATTTTCCAAGAAGCATTACTACTTATTGTAATAGTACGATTATTAGTATCTGTTAATTCTATATCAGTAGGAGTAGCTCTAATATAATATTCAATAGTTTTACCAGCTACTCTAAATATAGGATGTTCAATACCATCACCTTCAATTTGCATATAATCTATACCATCTAACATAGGAGGTTCTGGTTCATCTTCCATATTAAATGATACATCGACAACAGCTTTCTTAGAACTATCATTTATTAATTCAAATGTTAAATCGAGAGATGTAGCATTAAGACTCGAACTTTTAACTGTAGATTTAATTTGAAGAGTCATATTACCAGATAAATCTTCTTTACTCGGAGTAATAATTAAAGAAGCTCCTTCTACAGCATCTAAATCATATTTATAAGTACCATCATCCTGTTTAACAAAATCATATATATCACTTATTTTCCAAGAAGCATTACTACTTATTGTAATAGTACGATTATTAGTATCTGTTAATTCTATATCAGTAGGAGTAGCTCTAATATAATATTCAATAGTTTTACCAGACTGATTTATACCAAAATTATCAGTTAGTGTATTATCTTTAGATTTAATTTCTACATTAGTTACTGTATCAGAATTATTTTCTGTAGCAGGAACAGTAACTTGAAGTTTAGCATCTCCATTAATATAATATTTTCCTTCAGAATTAACAGGATTAACATTAGATATAATAGTTATTTTATTCCCAGTAGAAGTTTGATTAATTTTAAATTTATTAGGAGATTCAAATATAGAATTAAGAATTGTCCAATCAGTATTAGAAGATACATTTACAGATTGCGTACTACCATCAGAAGTATAATTTAAACTTTTAGGTTGAACATTAAGATATAAAGTAGGAGCTTCATAATATTGATTAACTTTAAGTGTTCTATATATAGAATCATCTACAATAGTACGGAATCTAATAGTTTTACTTCTATCATTTTCTTCCGTATTAGGATTAGAATCTATTGTAAAAGTCATACTACCTTCTAATACAGGTTTACTCGGATACAATCGAATCCTATCTGTATTAGAACTACCCCAATTTATATAATAATAATCTTCCTCTTTATAAGAATCAACTATTTCAAAAGATGTATTTGTACTAACAACTATAGATTTTGCAGAATCAGTAACATCAATAGTTGTCAAATTTATATAAAGATAATATTCAGGTTCCGGTTCTTCACCTGCTTCTTGAGTTAAATCTACATTAGCTTTAACACCATAATCTTCGGTTATAAAACTAATAACATTTGAATAAGAATTTGTCGTATCATTTTTATCTATTACAATATCCATACGACAATCACCTTCTATATAATAAGAAGAACCTTTTTGTATAGGAGTTTTAGAAGGTTTTATTAAAATAGTAGATTTTTTAGAAGACCAATATAATTTATAATTTCCAGAAGAAGTATTATAAACACCTCCGAAAACAGTCCAAAAAGTATTAGAAGATACATTAACTGTATAAGTACCTCCTGTATTAGGTATTGATAAATTATGTATATCAACTGTTATAGTAGGATAACCCGGTATTTCAAGATATAATATAAAATCATCTTGTTGAGGAACATATCCGCTATCTACAAATTCTATACGTGTTATTTGAGACGACCTTATAAATCCAGTAGTATCAATCTCTTTATAATTACCATACGGAATACGTTCTGTAGCACTATCTACATAAAAGATTCTATTAGTTGTATCAAAAAGAAATTGTTTATCCCTTAAAGGTACATTATTTATTTGTTCTTCCGTACCACGTATTATATCTAAATTTATAACAGTTGGATTACCCGGTAATTCTTGCCAATTTATAGCAGAAAAAAGATTCATTGATAGAATCTTATCTATAGTATGATGCGGGTCATTAAAATCATTAATATGTTTAACTATAAGACTTACTTCATTTTCAGTAATTCTATTAATTAATAATGTTACAGTTAAATCATCTGTTATATCTCGTTTATTAGTAGTTCTATAAACATAATAATATCTATATTCTTTATCACGAATATGTTCTATTACATGTTCATAAACTCCTTCAAAACTAAATAAATCTGTAGCATCCTCATTATTTATAAATATAGAATGTGTATTATAAATAGCAGGTACAAGAATATAAATATAACCACTTTTATCTTTTACATATTCAAATTTATATGTAGCTTTATCAACATCTATAGGACGAGATTCAAAACAAGTAATATCATTATCAAATATAGAATCTTTATCAGTAACTCTAAATAAAATATTAGTATCGTAAGATGAATTATTAGTTAAATTAACTTCAATTTCATCTTTTGTACGATACATCATCAAATCTCCATTAGGACGATAATATAAATATATTATCGGACGTCTATCTTTATTAGGATATATTCCATAATCAAGAACTCCTAATGGAATTATATTTTGAAGATTATATATCATAGTTTTAATATATTAATTAGCTCCACCTGATGTACCACCTTCTAAAACAGTAACTCTACCTTGTAAATCATCAATTTCATTATTTATAGTAGCTATATCATTTGTATTAGTTTCTATAAAACTTTGTAAACTTGTGGTTTTTGTTTCTAAAGATGTTATATCACTATTAATGCTATTTAGGTTTTCATTTATAATATTAATAGTACTCTCTTGACCAGCAATACGAGCATACAGACTACCAATATCAGCTCTTAATCTTTCAATATTTTTTTCTATAGAAGAAACTTTATCTTCAAGTGTTTTAACACGATTTTGAAGTTCAAATAATACAGAAACTATAGCTTCTAATAAAGGTTGTAATTTAGCATTAGACTGCCCTTCTAATAATTTAATTACAGCATCATCATACGAGATATCTCTTGCGTTAATTATATTTCTATTTCCAAATTGCATAATACATATTTAATATATTAAAAATAGGTCGTTATACTATAATAAATTATAATACAACGACCTATCATAGTAAATACAATATTTATTATTTATGTAAACATCGTATATGAAATACAATATTAATCTCCACTTACAACAGGTTCTGCTAAACTATCAGAAGCGGCTAATACAGCTTCTGAAGTTGTAGCAGTTCCTGTACTATCAGAAGCGGCTAATACAGCTTCTAAAGTTGTAGCAGTTCCTGTACTATCAAAAGCGGCTAATACAGCTTCTAAAGTTGTAGCAGTTCCTGTACTATCAAAAGCTATATACTGTACAACTTCCATACCGAGAGTATTTATATCAAAAACATGATTTCGTTCAGAACGACTATGAATAACATAAGTATTATAAGTTTTTGACATATCTGTTGTAAATATATCTCCATAAGGAGTATAAGCCTGTATAAAGTTAGGATTATATCCAACTTTAGCAACATCTTCATTCTTCTCTAAAGCTGCTACAAAAGCAGAAGTACCATTACCAATTATATCAGCACCATTATCCGTTTTGGTACCACTTATAAGACCTTCTAATCCAACTTCAAACCAAAATCCGGCTTTACCAGTAATAACAAGAGAATCATCAATAGTTGTACCATCAGCTGGAGTAGCTGTTAAAGAACCATCTCCGTAAATATTATTTAAACGAGATATCAATTTATCTAATTCAGTTTTAATACGAGCTTTAGCTTGAACTTCAGTTTCACCCGGAGCAAGACTAATTATAGCAGTAGAAACTAAAGATTTATCAGCCATAAAACTATTCTTAGGAATAGTAGTAATTACAATAGCAATTTCACATCCCGCATAAGCGTCACCTATTGTAATAGCTACATCAGAAAAAGTAATAGTTTTAGCAGCTGGAGCTTTATAAGCTGCCTTATGTAAAGTAGAACGAATAGGATTCAACAAAACACCCTCTTTTACATTACCATTTCCAAGACCAACTACAAACTGATACATGTGTCCTTTTGTAACATCCGCGGCAGCTGTTACTAACTTACCGTCAGAACGTCTTAATGCAATAGCACCTTTAGCTAAACTGTTAACTTCTCCAGAAGTAACAAAGCTCGAACCAGCAATAACACTATTCATATTTTATTCAATATTAGATTGTTGTTTAACTACATTATAAGAATTATCTTTAAGTATGAGTAACATTTCAGAAACAACTAAATCCATAAATCCAGGAGTAATAGTTAAATCACTCATTTGATTTATAAAAGAACTAAAAGGTTTAGGTTTCTTAATATAATTAATATTAACTGCTTTTACAATATGATTATTACCATAATAAACATTTAATCTATCCGGAAGTAATTCAGTAATAGGATTTAAATGTCTATTCTTATTTAGATAATAATTTGTTAATGTTGTACTAATATCTTCTGAAGGAATTACATCATTACCACGAATATAATTTGTATCTTCAACCATAAATCTGTCACCTCCTACAGAAAGACTTGTATCGCAAGTTATACCAAAACTATCTGTTCCAGATGAAGTAGTAAATTCAACTTTTATTTCAGGATTTTGGTCGTTAGTAAAACAATAAATTCCTTTATTAGTATATTGTTCGTTAAAATATTCCCAATATACATTATTTTTATAATCTCGAAGTCTATCTATAAACAGAGTTATAAATTCAAATAAGTCAGCTTCATTATCTTCATCAGTAACTAAAAGAGGTATTAAATCTGTAATGTCAAAAGAATATTCAGAATCTCTACCAACATTTACAGTAACAACTCCTTTAGTCCAATCTGAAGCTGTTGAATAATCAAATTTAGAAAAATCTACTATACAACCACTAATAATTATTTTAGAAGTATGTTTAAAATCATTAATATTCTTTGAATATATAACCTTAGAATCAGAACTTATTAAATGAAGATAATCACCCGGAAGAAGAACATGTCCATAAAGATTTTCATCATCTATTACAACCTCTTCCCAACCAGTAGTTCGTTTAAGAGATTTTAAATCATCAGCTCTCTTTATAGTATCTTCAAATCCCTCTCTTTTATAATTAGTTTTTCTACTAACAATAGATTCAATATATTTTATAGCACAACGATTAAGAACCATATCTATCCATTCCGGAGCAATAGAACGATGACGATTAGAGGTAATTTCACTAATACGTTGTTCTATTTCTATATGAAGTTCTTTTATCGTATTATACATGATAATTAATTTTTAAGACTTTTATAACGATTATACATTTCAGCTACATGTGCTTTATGTAAATCATTTGAGAAATAAGATATAGCTTCTTCCATAGTATTTCCTATAGTCTTTTCAACATCAGCTGCGTCAACTATCGTTGTACTATTAGGAAGATATTTTAGAATACCATACCAAACGTATAATATAATCTTAGAACGTGTATTAAGATTTTTATCTTCTTTTAGCTTCAAAAATCCCTCTGGATTATTATTACACATATCAAGAAGTAAAGAGCATTTATCCTCGAAATTCAAACTCTTATAATAATCAATACTATTTACAAGTCCTGAAGATATAATATAAGGATTAATTGTACTAATATCTGTATCCGATATTATATCATTATAAAACTTAATAGCATTATTCCTAAGTTTCGTAATATTACGTTTAGCTTCAAGAATCTGTTCTTCCGAAGTAAGATAAAATTCTATATTAGTACTCTTTCTTATATCTTCAACACTATTAGCTACCTTACCGTGATTAAGACACATTCTCCAATTTATATATTCAACAGGATTATTAAAAGTTACATATCTATAAAGATTCTCTTCAGAAACTTTAAATTTACCATTATATAACTTACCTTGAATACAATTTAAAATATATTTTTCTCGATTATTATCATCTGCTGCTTTAGGAAGAGTTGCTTCATATGATTTTAAATCATTAGCGATACGACTTTCATAAACATCAAAAGTATAACCACAATCCATAGTTAATCCACCACGAGGTATCTCCATGAAAAAATCATTAAGATACATACCTACTTTATCTTGCCAATCAGAATCATTAGGTGAAGTTCCTACAACAGTTGGTAATATAACTTTTAATTCTTCACTACGAGCAAGTAAATGTTGAACAGCACGAGTAGAACTTCCAAGACGTAAGGAAGTAGTACCAAAAGCTTCTTTATTCTTTAATTCAAAAACAGAAGGATTATTTTTCCATTCAATACGAATGATACGATTTACTCTAATCATTTTATTAATATCTAAGTTACTAATCTTTTATATATTAATTTAGGGAGTAGGAATATCTTCATTCCTACTCCCGTCAGCATCAATTATTCAAGCGCAAAATCCAACCAGAACGAAGTAGTAGGATTCTTAATATTTATACCTTGTGAACCAAGAACTTCATAACTTGCTATATCCTGTCGGTCAGAAAGCTGATTAGTCTTAGCTGCACGCCAAGAATCAGGAACATCTGCCATACCAAGATATACACCAGCTTTATACTCACGACCTTCCTCACATACAAACTGTATATTTGACTTATTATCCATACCAAGACTATGGTCCATAAATACAGCTGTATAAGAAGTTAAAGGAAGACCATTATATGTACGACCAGCTTCCCTATCTCGACGAGCACGAATACCATTATCAAATATATCAACTACTTTGATAGTAAGTGTCTGTCCATTTATAAGTTTATATTTATTGAAATATTTACCATAAGACATCCAACCACCAGCACTTTCAATTTCGTTAGCACCAAGAGTTACAAAATAGTTTTTAAAACGAGCATCTCGATAAATAGCATCGTTAAACATATAAGAGAAACCTTTACCACAATAAAGTACAATCTCTTTAACAATAGTATCTATACGACTATCAAAGATACGGTGAATAATCCTATCCAGACGAGAAAGAGTAAGAATTGGACCATAAGTTTCATAATTACCTACAGCCCTAAGAATATCACGAACTCCAGCTCCACGAGGAATAGCTTCTCCAGTCTTTTCATCAGTAAGATGAATAATACCATTTACATCCCTATTATATTCGCTAAACCATAAATCTTCTTCAAGCATTTCCCTACGAGTAATTTCCCAAACTTTCATCTCATAAGGCATCCAAAGATTTGTCGTACCACCACCTTCAGTAGGAAATTCAATATTCACTACAAGATTACTCATATTACCAGCAATCTCTTTAGAGAAACGATAATAACCATACTGATTAATAGCTTTAGCAGGAGCTTGATTATTACTCCTATTACCGTCAGATTTAGAACCCGGAATAGTAGGAGCACCTAAAGCCCAAACTGCACCCGGATTGAAATCACTTGTAGGAGCATAATTTTCAGCATTTCCACTCATATTCGTAAAACGATAAATGTAGCCACCCATTTCAGAAGCTACACCCTCATTCTGAATACGAAATTGTACACCACTCGGAGAAATAGCAGTATGCTGATAAATAAACCAATTATCTTCCATTAATACTTCGATAGTACCAAAATTAATACCCGGAGTATTTGTGGTAGTAATAAGTTTCTTAACTCTTGAAGTAACACGAAGACGAGTTGCAATAGGCCAAGTGTACTGAGTATCTCCACCATTAACTTTAACTTTAGAATCAATAGCTCCTTGACCAGCAGTTAAAGTAAGAAGTGGGAATCGGTCTTCATCTCGTCCCCAAAGATATGTAAGATTCATATCTATTTCAGCAGGAGTAGCAAGATTAAAGTTCAAAATCATATTCCTATCAGAATATGTTTTAGAATCAAATTTTACAACACCAAGTTCTCTCATTGTTAAATAATTTAATTAATGTATTTGTTTATTATTGGCAAGATGTCCATTTATAATTATTTTTGAGTCTTTATAGGAAGATTAAGTTTAACTTTTTCTCCATTAGTTTCTCCCAATTTAGAAGCACGAGCTTTTGAAGTATTTTTAGTGGAAGTGAGACTTCTTAAACGTTTAATTTCTTTATCAACAGCTTTACGTTCAATAAGAGAATCTATACCACCATTAAGATTCATAATACAACGAAGAGCATATTCCTCTGGATTAGATAATTGTTTAAGTTCATCAAGTTGAGCTTGTGTATAATAATTTCCATCAATTTCTTTAACAGGTTTGGAAATATAATCAAAAAGCTCTTTTCGAGAAATTTTCTTTATACCTTTATCAGTCTTTATATTTATACCTTCAATAGGAATAGTATAATTCTTTAAAGAACCATTATTTACTATACAATCGTAAAGACTTCCTTTTGCATCTTCAATTACAGTTTCTTTTCCATTACTATAATCGACTCCGTAAAAAGCTAACTCTTTAGCAAATAATTCACGTTGTGCATCTTCGACTTCTTTACGACGTTGTTCAATAGCAGCTTCCTGATTCTTCTTAAGAAATTCTAAAGATATTTGAGCATCTTCATCAAGAGTATTATTCGTCTTAGCAAATTCAGCTATTCGTTTAGCTCGTTCAGGAGAATTACCTCTCTGAATTTCAGCATCATATATTAATCTAAATTTAGCATCTTCATCATCAGGTACTGTCATCTTAATATAATCATGTGAAGAATTATATCCTTCTATAGTACCAAAACGAGATTTATAATCAATAATAGCTGCAATATCAGGATTATCTTTTAAAAACTTATCAAAATTAGTTTTAAATCCATTAGCTAAACCAATTTGATATATATCTGATTCTCGTTTAGCTAATCCTTCAGCAGACCATTCATAAGATATAGGTTCTCCATTATCATCTAAGGGAACAATGCCACTAAGATTAGAAATAAGTTCTACAGAAGCATTTTCGGATACTTCACTTTCCAAAGAATCATCACTATTTATTTCATTCATTGACGAAATTTGCTCCTTAGTAAAAACAATATTTCCGTCCTTAGTAGCATTTCCCTCAGAATCTAAATTATATATTTCACCATCAATTTCTACTTCGTTTGTATTATTATCTTCATTTGTTTCATTAGAAGATTCATTACTTTCAGAAGTATCATTTCCGGTTACAGAAGAATTATCTTCATTCTTATCTTTTTCTTCATTAGAAGATTCATTTTCAATATTAGAATCCTTTACATTTACAGTAGCAGGTTTTCCAATCTTTACAGGCATAATAGGTTTTTTTCCCCCGCCATTTTCGCTTTCTATACTCATATTATCGAATTATTTATTATAGATGTATATTACAAAGGTAAAAGAAAAATAATCGAAATTTAGGCCATTTAAAGGCCATTACAGGCCGCTGGGAGAGCGGCATTGAAAATTATATAGTCTACCCATTAAGTTCCTTTTTCATTTTAATCATATTAATATCGGCATCTGTATAACCACTTGCTTCTTCCTTACTTACATAACCATTTCCATCCAAATCTAATTTAAGTCGCTTATCCCATATTCGTTCATTAGATTCAATCTTCATCTGTTCGATAACTAATTGATTATCTCTATCAGCTTGTTTCTGATAAGATTCAAATTCTCTATTAGCAGCTTCTCTATCAGATATAATTTGCTCAACATTAGCTCTACCTTCTTGCTCAATCTTTGCAAGATTTTCTTCATATTCTCTTCGGGCTTCTACACCATCTTTAATTCTTTTAGCTATTTGACGTAAACTATTACTACTTATTGCATCAATAGCTATATCTAAATCTCCATTTTGAGCCGCACTAAAAGCTAAATCTTGCATTTGACGAAGTTTATTATTAACTTCTGTATTATTTCTTATAAATACAGCAAGATTATGATTCCAATCAGATGTACCATCTAAATCTACAACAACAACTTCATTAGTATTTGGGTCTATATAAGCACCTTGTTTACCTTCAATCCATGCAGCTTTTGAATAATCTAAATTTGCTTGATAATCTATTTCTCTAAATAGATTAAATACTTCTAAAGACCAAACACTACCAGCTACAGCATTAGCATAGTTCATTTCAGTAGTACCTTTACCAGCATAATCCTTAGTATCACCCATTCGAGCATTATTCATATTAGCTTCATTATAAGCATCAGCTTTTATATTAGCTTTTATTTGCTCAAGGGCATTAACATAAGGTATTATTGTAGAATTAGCTATTTCTCTAAAAGCCTGCAAAGCTGTAGGATTCATATCAGCATCGTCTATAGGAAATGTAGAATCTTTAGCTCCTAAAGCAAATCGTTCTTCAGTTGTCATTTCACTACTATCTCCTATAACAGATTCAGGCAATAGTAAGTAACTTTTAAACTTAGCTATCGCCCTTTCTTGTTGAAGAGTATAAATCCTATATAAAGCCATATAAGGTTGAATACGATATGGAATTGGATTTCTAATATCTTCTTTAATTAAACCTCTAATACCATTATAACTTAATTTTACAGAAGCTGTATTATTAAATGCTTCTCTTTGAACAATAATAGGTTCTGGTTTAATATATACACCTTCGTGCATACCACCTATCCTCCAACCTTCCCAAGTTTGAAGTGTCCATTCCCATTTAATATCTATATCACCTAATTCTTTATTAAGTTTATAAGTTTCATCAACAAGTGTTTCTTGAATATCTCCAAAAGTATCTACATAAGTAAGAACTCCCTGTTTAACTTCGGTTTTCCATTGATAATGCGCTACATCAATTTCTCTACTATATCTTTTAACTTGATAAAGAGCTTGCAAATTAGTATTTAATTCACTTTGTCTTGCACCAAAATCTTCGAGATTTCGTATCCATTCTAATCCTTTTGTAGCTTCGTATTTATTACCACAGTTATATAATTTTTTCAAATATTCTATTTCAGAAGATTTTAGCTTATCTCTAAATCGAGTTATAACATCTTCTATACTCATAGCATAAATACGAACAAAAGCCTCTCCGTCTTCATCATATCTATGACCAGCATTAACAGGAAAAGCTTCAAGAGGTGATATACATTCTACATAAATATCTCCATCTTTAACATATCTATAACTATAACATTCTTGACATGCCCACCAATAATAGTACATTTGTAAATATACTTCTTTAGCATTTATCAAAGAATTTATAAGTTCTAATCTTTTCTGACCATTTATAACTACATTATCACTCCATTCTTCAAGGACTTTATCTATAGTTTCATCAAGAGTAAATTGAGTTTTAGAAGGTTGATTTGTAGGAAAACCTTTTTCATTAAGTTCATTAATAACTTCTTGATTAACCCAAGCCATAACTTTATCAGCTACAGCTTCATTACGAGATAAAACAATAGATGGGTCATTATTAATAACTTGATAATTAGAAAACATATTAATAAATTCACCCATATATCTTTCTTTAATAGGAGTAAGAAAGTCTATATTTCTTATATCTGCATATTGTTCACCTTTATCTCCTAATTCTTTAGTATAACTTCTAAGAACATAATCGTATGTACTTTTATCAATTTTACCATTAGCAGCATTAAGAAATTTAAGAGTAGTATATTTATCATTTAATTCCAAAGCTAATTGAATATAATAATTAGCATTTGGAATATACCATTCAGGAGTTTGTTTCTTATTATTACTAACTCTTTGGTCAGGCTTATTATAAGCAATCATATCTACAGTTCTAACATCATTACTTTTCATCGTGTCATTCTTTGTGATAATCTTCTATTTTTACCAGCTTCTGAATTATTAATTTTCTTATTAGCTGCTCTTTCTATTAATATACTATCTTTTTGAAATTCAAATGCAGCAACTATAGCTGTACTTAATCTATCAAAGTTTTTACCATAAACATATCTATCACATTCCAAAAGTAAAGGAGCATCATAAATACGTTGAAACATATATATAGGACTACCATCTTCACCATATCCTACAACCTCATACATCATATCTCTCCATATACGAAGTCCCTCCAACTTTTTATCACCATCTCCAACAACAACTCCATAGGCTTCTGCTGTATTAGTTTTAACATGTCTATCTATATAAGTTGAAGGGTCTCGCATAAGAAGTTTTCTATAACCCCATTTCTTAAAATTAGGAATAGTTTCTCCAGTTCCGGCTTCTATAAGACATTTACAATTATATCTTAGACAAGCATATAAAAGAACTCTATCATTATCTTCCATACTATCTAATCGTCCACAATAAGCAGCTACAAGTCTCTTACCTTGAAAACCAGATTCTTCATTATTTCGCATCCATATTTGAAAAGAATATAAAGAATGTTTTATTGTAACATTCTTTTCAAGTAAATCAACTCTATAAGCATCGACAGCTGCAAAATATAAATTTCCACTATTTGCAACAGGAGGATAATATTCTCTTACACATCCATGTACATCAGTTCTTGAATTATGTGGAACATCTGTAATATAATCATGAAATTTATGATTTCCAAATATATTTCTATTAATACATTCTTCTTTAGTTATAAACTTAACTATACCATCTTCTATTATATACCAACCATCCTTATAAAATTTATAAGAATTATCATGTAATAAATTCTGAATATGTTCAGTTAATTCTGGACTATGAAATATATTTTCTTGTGTACTAATAAAAGCTTCTGAAGGTGTATTAGCTCTTTGAGCAACAAATATATTATAATTCGTAGAATTTTGATTCTTTCTTGCATTAAACTTTCTTTCCTTATCATGCTCCCAAGCATCAAAAATAAGAGAATTACCATCTTCTATATAAGGTTCGTAACACCAAATTTGAGGAAAAAAGAAACCACAAACTGTATGTCTTTTATTAACATCCCAAACGTTTTCCATAGGGAGCATGTCATTTTCAGAAGGATTATAAAATGCTCTACTAAAAGCCTCCCAGTTTGCACCCTTTGTACCACCCGTTCCGTAAACTCGTATTGTACCAATTTGAATAGCTCCTGATTCACTATTGGATTTCATTACATCAAGAGCTTTTTGAAGATTTGGACACTTTCCAGCTTCTTCAAAGTCTGTTTCAATAGATTTTTTACCAACTGCCGCAGATTCATTTTTACCAATAGCAACACTTATAAGTTTACTTCTAAAACCATAAGCCTTTTGACCATCTTTAGTCTTTTTATATCCAAGTTCTATACCATTTTCAAAATTCTCACTAAGATAACCTCTTTGCCAATAAGTATTATTCTCATACCAATCGAGATTAACTTTAACCATATAAGAAGTAGCACCTTTATCAGTTAAATAAGAAAGATTATCCGCAGCTAATGTAACAGTAACATTCTTATTTGCATTTAACGTATTAGCGGCTTGACTACCTCTTTTATATGAAAATCCTTTACGACGAGCTTTAGCCTTACATAAATTATAATGATTATTAGCTATTAATTCATCAATTTTAAAATTCCAATAATCACCATCCCAAAAACGAGGAAAACCCTCAACTGTATTAACTTTTGTAAAACCTTGTGAATCAAGATAAGCTCTTTCACGTTCATTAGGAACACGCTCGATTCTACCATAATTTAAATAATTATAATGTTCGCCTGTTATCCTAAGTGGTTGTAAAAGAGTTTTTCTTTCAGCTTCTGTCTTAGCATTTAAATAAGCTGGTATATCTTTAAAATATAATTTACATCTTGCACTAACACCTTTTATTCTACGAGAAAATTCCCTTTGCCAAAATTCTTTATATTCAGAAGTTCCCTCCGGAGCTAAAGTATAAACTCCATGTTCATCAAAAAACTTAGCTGTTCTACTAAATATTTCAGTTCCAACAAATACAAAATTTATATTCATTAGAATACCACCAGAATCTCCCATTAAAAAGTCATCATCTTTATCAATCCAAGGTTTATTTGTATTAGGATTTATAAAGTTTCGTAATAACTTATGTTCATTCTTATCAGATAATATATAATCTATAAAAGGAGATTCATCTTTTTTATAATCATATCCTACATCAGCGCAACTCTTCAACTTCCCCAGCACTTGTAGGAGATAAGTCATCTGTTCCGTCATAACTATTTTTATAAGATTTACCACCTCGTATAGAAGTAATACCTTTATCTATATCATCCCATTGTTTTTTAAGTTCAGATAAAACTTGTATTCTCTTAGGTAAATCAGCACTATACGAAGCCATTGTTTTAATACTTGTTTCATAAGATAATAAATCTTCTATTTTAGCTTCTTTGGGATTACTTCTATAATCAGTAATTGCATTATTTAATTCATTAGCAATTATAGATATTAGAGTAAGACTTGCTCGAATACCTTGTATATTAGTTTCTATAGCATCTTCAACAGGATGTGATTCAAATTCTCTTTTAATAAAATCAATAGCATCTGTAACTAATTTATCCGGAACATAAGATTCTTTAAGTCCGGAATTTCTCGCAGCCCATTTGTGAGCTTCTTGTTTACTAAATCCTTTAGTTCTACAATAACCTTTTTTATCAGCTACATGTTCAATATATAAAAATATTTTATGTGCAAATTCTTTATTATTAGAATTATCAGCTTGATATATAGCTGCTAAAGGTTTATATAATAGAATTTGAGGAACATCTAAAACTATCTTATCATTCTCAACTTTCAGTCCCGGTATCATAAAGGTTTATTATTATTAGAATAATTAGGATAAGGTTCTCTATTAAACCTATCATGTCTAAATATAGAACACCATGTATTATAAAACTTATTTACTTTACAAGTATCTATAACTTTAGATTTAACATTACAATAGACTTTATTCTTACTCTTTACCATAATATTAAATATAATAATGTTCCTATTCCTAAAATCTGACCTATACCAACAGAAAATAATCTATCCATAGAAATTCCAGATTTAACAATAAAAACATTATAAATAACTTCTTTTAATATCATTACTCCAAAAGGAATAATTATACTACATCCAATAGCATTAGATATATCTTTAAATTCCCACCAAAGTTTACCTGTTATAATAACAAATATAAAAGTAATAATCAGATATAATAAAAGATTATTACTATGAATTAATCTATTTATATAATTAGTATTTTTCATATTATCCAAATAATATTTAATATAGTAGAAACAAGCCAACCTATCATAGTAGCTATAATATCATTTAATTCGTAAGTTCCTTTCTTCATAAGTCTGTCCCATATTTGCTCTTTAAATAAAGCAATTATAAATACAATAACCAAAATTTCATTATAATTAGATTCTTTAAAAAGATAATTCCAATTTAAATCATAATCTGTAGTAATAAAATAATCAATATTTACTTTAGTATTATTATTCACAAACATAATAGCAATATTAATATTAAATTCAAAATTCCAGAACCACCAGCTATCCAACCATTTGTTTTACTTTTTCTCTTCTCTTTTTCTATAATAGCTTTATTATCATTATTAATCTTTTCTAATTTATCTATTGTATTAGTAGTAACTACAATAACACTATCTTGAAATTTAATATGATAATATTGAGTATTTATAATACTATCTTTCTTAGCTAAAATCTCATTTTGTGTGAAATATAATTCTTCATACATTTCACCTTTCATAAATAATAAAGCTATACTCCTATTTTCATCAAGAGTATAGCCAACTATTGTATCACCTTTTATTATGTATTTTTGTTGAGATATACATAATAATGGAATCATTAGTAATACTGTCAACATCAATAACCTTTTCATAAGCATCTTTATATTTAATAATTATTTTATTCTTTATTTTATCAAGGCTATCAATATCTTTATTAAGACTATCAAGTTTAAAATTATATACCTCTATTTGCGATTTTAATGCCGATTTAAGACTATCAATTTTCGACTGGTATACCTGTTCATCTTTGTTCGCATTAATGCCTAATCGATACCCTAAAACGAAAATAAAGCCCAAAATCAGCAATCCCAAATTTACAACATTATACCACTTCATAAATCATCTTCATTTATAAGAGTATATGTAATAGAACTTTTACCAATAGCACTCTTAATTATAGGCATAAATTCATAAGTAAATCTTTTATAATCTTGATGAACTTGACATCCTGCACTATATAAACCTATTTCATTATTATTACCATTAATAGAAGCTCTGTGCATATTTATACCAAACATTCCAGTTTCTTCTTTATTATTTTTTATATCTAATATATCATCTTTATTATTATCTCTTATAACAGTAATAGGAACTGCTTGAACTAACGCTTCGTATCCTTTATGTAAACCAACTTTAAATAAACCTTTATATTGACCCTCTTTTACAATAGCTGTTCCATTTTTATTTATAGGTTTTTGAAGATTTACATTTGAAGGGTCTGTTGTTATTTTATAAGTATGAATTGTCCAAGTAGTATCTTTATTTTGATAAAACATTAGACAAACATCATTAAATTTAGTAGTATCTTTATCATTACTTCTAATACCCCAAAGATTAATATTCAAATTAATATTATCTTTATATTTAAAAAAAGAATATCCTTTATTTATAGCTATACTTTCTAAATGATTTATTAAATCTCTATTATCAATAAAATAATCATAAAGTCTCATATCTATATAAATTTATTAATTGTAGTATTATTTATATTTTTTTGAGCATAATCATTTAACATAGTTACAACTTCATTTTTCAAATAAGGAAACTTCTTTATTTCTACAACTTGAAATTCATTTCTTATAACTCTATCAAATATATCTCGTTTTTCAGGCACTGTTCTAATATGACATAGAATAAGTCCTACACATTTATATCCAAAAGTTTCAACAAGATGTGCATAAGTACTTAATTGCATAGCATATATATTACCAGAACTATCTTCTAATTTATCAAGAGGATATTGAAATGTTTTACCTGTATAATTATATTCATTTAATATATTTCCAGTGTCATCAAAATCAAGTTCTCCGTTCTTATTTTTAGACCAATAACCACCTTCAAATTTAATAGGAGCTTTATTAGTTTTCCAATCTAATATTATAAATTCTTTATCTCTAACTAATAAAACATCAATTAAACCACTTACTAAATATTTATAATCATAAGTTCCAATTTCTGCATAAATCTTAAATCCGACATTTACAAGACCAGCAATAGTATTGTAAATTGTCGGATACCTATCTTTAATACCACTTTTAGCAAAAGAATCAATATTTAATATACCATATCTATGATTCTTTATAATATCATCTATTGTATATATTCTATCATCTATAAATCCTTTCGCATTCTTTTTATATCCGTTATTAGATTTAATACAATCTTCAAGATAATTATGTTTCTTAGTTCCTTCAGAACACGCTCTATCTCTTTCAGCTTGCCATTCAAGTTTTAGTTGTTTAGCTGACTTACCTTTATAAGTAAGATATTTTGGATGATTTGGATTCTTACCTATTCTCTCACAGGCTTTAGCTATTTCATTCTCTTTAAATTCTTCTGTATATTTATGAATCAAAGTAGTAACTGAAATATAAGGATTACCCAAATCATCAACATATTTATGATTCTCTTCATTAAAGAAAAGAATCCTGCCTTTAGACATCAGCTGGGTCGATACTAAGTTTGGCATAATGTTCGTCTGGATTATAAATAACAGGTTTATTAGTTCCGAAAACAGTTTGTAAAATTCGTTGTCTCTCTTTTTTATCAAGAGTATCAAAGAAATCTTTATGTATAGTATTATAATATCTTTGAGCAACAATTTTAAAATTACCAAGCATCGGAACGTGAATACAAGGAGTTATAGTATTCATTCTCTTAACTATTGTCAAACTTTGACAATTATAAAAGTGAACTAACAATTCTTCTTTATCACTATCTGTAAGTTTATCTAATTTATCAAGCCACTCTTTATTCTTTACATTAGGAGCAAAAGAATCAAATGTCTTATATAAATTATTAAGTATTCGTTTATGTTGTATAAAACCTAATAACATCTAATTTTCAAGAATTTTTCGTATATTATTTTCATTATAAGTATCTACAATAAGAATATCAATCATTTCACAAAGATAATATTCCTCACAAATAACATGTTCTTTTCCTCTATATAAAATCTTATTTAATTTAGAATTTTCAAGATAATTCATAATACTTTTATCATTCCATTTAAAATTAATTCTTGAAACATTTGTAGGATTGATTTGAACTTTATCTCCTATCTCAATATCATAAGTATTTCTACCATAAGCTACAACTTCTATTTTTATAGGAGACATATTCTGAAGAGCTTTATCATCTTCTACCATAAGAGGTGAAACTTCAAAATAAGATTTTACTATAATTTTACTTCCTACAGCTTTAGCATCAATAATACTCTTAGGCTCACGATAACCAATCATAACTTTATTTTCCATAGTTTATTTGATTATTTAGTTATTAATAAATGTACTATCATATTTATTTCGATACCAATATATATATTAATCATTATAAATCCAAATACAGAAGATATTTATATTAATAGGTATAAAAGAAGCATACAGACTATCTGTAAATATATCAAGGATAAAATTATAATAACTATTATTAGAAATACTATTGTAAATACTATTGTAAATACTATTAGAAATATTATTATAAATAATATAGATACTTGTATTTCTCCGAGTTAATGGCCACAAGGGAGGGAGTGTTCCGAAATTCTTCCGAAGCTCTTCTTAATTCTCTTTCAATTATTCGTCATTATAATCTCGCACTTGTAGCTACATTAATTATTAAATATATTATTAATATAATTGTCGCTTTCGCTCTCCTTAAATTATTATATTTACTAATTATTATCTATCTGCTTTCGCTCTCGCTATTGCTTTCCATCGCATTATTCTTTAAATTAATATTAGAATTAATATTAAAATTAATCACTTTCGATTAATAAATATTAATTAAAGTTCGACTCGAATTATAATCATATTAAACTACTGGTATAAATATTAATATAAGTATTGATATAAATAGTATTGAAAATAGTATTGAAAATGATGTACTTGTAGATTATAATACTATTTAAAATTAAGATGA
>ENA-ORNK01000526-ORNK01000526.1-human-gut-metagenome-genome-assembly--contig:-NODE-526-length-47700-cov-4.166250_pt1 | contig 47700 bp, 42 predicted proteins | sample MGYA00242115_ERZ509022 | MGnify/ENA primary metagenome ERZ509022 (study PRJEB26280, sample SAMEA2338690) | human gut metagenome | biome: human gut; feature: human-associated habitat; material: faeces...
CAAATACTGGATGCCGGTTGACTGGTACAACGGCGGCATGGAGCATACCACCCTGCATCTTCTGTATTCCAGATTCTGGCATCGTTTCCTGTATGACGAAAAGGTTGTTCCCTGTCCGGAGCCTTACCAGAAGAGAACCTCTCACGGCATGATCCTGGGAGAAAACGGCGAGAAGATGAGTAAGTCCCGCGGCAACGTGGTAAACCCGGATGATATTGTCAACGAGTTCGGTGCAGATACCCTGCGTACCTATGAAATGTTCATCGGCGCATTCGAACTGAGCGCTGCCTGGAGCAATGAAGGCGTAAAAGGCTGCAGAAGATTCCTGGAGCGTGTCTGGAAGCTGCAGGAGATTGTAACCGATGAAGCCGGCTATTCCAAGGAGCTGGAAACCAGGATGCATCAGACGATCAAGAAGGTTTCTTCCGACTTCGAGACCTTAAAGTATAACACTGCAATCGCTGCGATGATGTCTCTGATCAATGATTTCTACAAGGCTGGCAAGGTAACCAGAGATGAGTTTAAAACTCTGCTGATCCTGTTAAACCCTGTAGCGCCCCATATGACAGAGGAGCTGTGGCAAATCATGAACTATGGCGGACGTCTGTATCAGACCAGCTGGCCGACTTATGAAGAAGCAAAGACGGTAGAGTCTGAAGTGGAAATCGCAGTTCAGGTAAACGGCAAGGTTCGTGCGACCATTAAGATCGCTGCAGATATCTCCAAAGAGGATGCGATTGCAGCAGGTAAAGCTGCAGTAGCAGACAAGCTGACCGGTCAGATCGTCAAGGAAATCTATGTTCCCGGACGTCTGGTAAATATCGTTCAGAAGGGCTGACCGCGATTGCCTGCTGAAAAATAGCAGATGTGCGCTGCACAGATTTGTTGTGTTAAAAATAGAATTCCCGACAGATGTGGATGAAAAGGATTCATATCTATCGGGAATTTTTGTTTTATAGGAAAGAAAAGACCTCTGGGCGGGATTGGGATTGCACTGCATCAGGATCGTGCTGCGTTTTAGCTAAATTGTGCCGTTTTTGCGTCGCTGCAGCTAAAACGCCTCGTGCAGAACACATTTTTTCCATTTTTTAAACACACTTTTCTCACAGAATCCTCCTGAAATGAACACATAATTCCGATAAACTTAAGAAAGTGTAAAATTTGAAAGGGAGGATCTCACTATGATTGAGATTTCGCATCTGGTCAAAAAATATGGCGATCACTATGCGGTCAAGGATCTGAATGTCCGGATTGAAGAAGGACAGATCTACGGATTCTTAGGACCAAACGGAGCCGGAAAATCGACCACCATGAATATGATTACAGGATATCTGGCACCGACTGCCGGAACCGTAAAGGTGGACGGCTTTGACATCGTCAAAGAGCCGGAAAAGGCAAAGGAGCATATCGGTTATCTGCCGGAAATTCCGCCGCTGTACAGTGAGATGACCGTTGAGGAATATCTGAAATTTGCAGCAGAATTAAAGCGCATTCCGGGAAAGGAAAGAGCAGCGCAGATCGAAAAGGCGATCAAAACCGCGCAGCTGGAGGATGTCAGGAAGCGTCTGATTAACAACCTTTCCAAAGGTTATAAACAAAGAGTCGGTCTGGCACAGGCAGTGCTCGGCGATCCTGAGACGATTATTCTGGATGAGCCGACTGTCGGTCTGGATCCGAGACAGATGATCGAGATGCGTGAGCTGATCCGCAGTCTCAAAAAAAACCATACAGTTATTTTGAGTTCGCATATTCTGTCCGAAGTCAGTGCAGTGTGTGACCAGATCCTGATTATTTCCAAGGGTGAGCTGGTTGCAAGCGATACGCCGGACGGACTGCAGGCAAAGCTAAAGGGCGCAGGCGAGCTGGAGCTTTGCGTAAAGGGAACTGCAGCGCAGTTAAAGACGCTGCTGTCAAATCTGGACGGCGTAGAAAGCTTTACGACGACAGAAGCAGAAGATGGAACCGTGCTTGCACAGGTTTCGGAGAAGGCGGACTGCGATATCCGCGAGCCGCTGTTTTATGAGCTGGCAGAGAATCGGATGCCCCTGCTTGGCATGGAGAAAAAGACGGGATCGCTGGAGGATATCTTCCTGCAGCTGACCGATAAGCCCGAGGAGGAGACGAAACAATGACAGCGATTTATAAAAGAGAATTAAAAACATTCTTTACGACGGTAACCGGCTGGCTGTTTATTGCAGCACATATCTGTCTTGCCGGACTTTACTTTTTTGCAATCAATCTGCTGTCCGGCTACAGCAATGTCGGACAGAGCTTTTCCAGTATCCTGTTTTTGCTGCTGTTATCGACACCGATTCTGTCCATGCGTATGCTGGCAGAGGAGCGTAAGCAGAAAACGGATCAGTTGATTTTGACTTCTCCGGTTTCGATCGGAGGAATCGTAGTGGGCAAATACCTTGCGATGGCGACCGTCTTTACCATTCCGGTTGCGGTGATGGCGCTGTTCCCGCTGATTTTAAGCCGTTACGGAACCGTTCCGATGGGCGAAAGCTATACGGCGCTGTTGGCTTATTATCTGTTTGGTCTGACCTGCCTTGCGATTGGCCTGTTTATTTCCTCAATCACAGAAAGTCAGATCATCGCAGCGGTGCTTTCCTTTGCCCTTTTATTTGTCGGCTACATGATGTCCTCCATTACCGGACTGATTTCCCAAACAGGCAACCTGCTGACAAAAATTTTAAACGCTTACAACTTCACCGACCGTCTGGACGCTATGGTGGAGGGAATGCTGAATCTGAAATCCGTCCTGTATTTTGTAACTTTGATCATTGTATTTTTATTCTTAACGGTTCAGTCGATCCAGAAGAGAAGATATCAGGTCTCGGTAAAAACGCTGCAAATCGGCGCTTACAGCAGCGGTATGATCGCCCTTGTCGTAGCGATTGCGGTGTTCTTAAACCTCGGATTTTCCGCCCTGCCGGATCGCTATACGAAGATTGATGTAACGAGCCAGAAGCTGTATACGCTGACACAGACGACGAAAAATCTCGTCAAAAATCTTTCTGAGGATGTGACGATTTATGTCATCAATTCGGAGAACAGCCAGGATGAAACGCTGCAGCAGACGCTGAACAGCTATGCAGAGCTTTCCGATCACATCAAGCTGGTTTACAAGGATCCTGTCGTTTCCCCTGATTTTTATAAGGATTATACCGACAGCATTTCCGTAAACTCCATGATCGTGGAATCCGCACAGCGATTTAAGGTAATCAATTACAACAATATTTACGAATATGACTATGACTACAGCAACTATTCCAGCTCTGTCAGCGGCTACGATGCAGAAGGACAGCTGACAAGCGCGATCGCCTATGTAACGAGCGATTCCACCTCCGTTGTTTATGAATTAAACGGTCACGGAGAAGCCAGCCTGGACAGCTCGTTTGAGGATGGCGTGAAAAAGGAAAATGTCGACCTTGCGGATCTGACACTTTTGACAGAGGACAGTGTTCCGGACGATGCAAATGGAGTCCTGATCCTTTCCCCTACAAACGACTTAAACGCAGAGGATGCCGATAAGCTGATTGCATACTTAAACAACGGCGGAAAGGTTCTGATTTCCACCTCTTATATCGATAGCTTCTCTGAGGAGATGCCGAACCTGACAAAGGTGCTTTCCAAGTTCGGACTTTCCATCGGGAACGGTCTGATCGTGGAGCAGGATAATGCGAGAATGTATCAGAATCCGATCTATCTGCTGCCGAACGTTTCCTCCGACAGCCTGACGAACGGTGTTTACGGAAAGAGCTATGATTATATCATGATGCCGTATGCCCAGCCGATTCTGACGAAGGAGAAGGATGGCGTTACGCTGACCACTCTTTTGACAACTTCGGAGAAGGCGTACAGCAAGACCGATTTAAATCAGTCCTCCGACGTCAAGAAAACAGAGGACGATGCGCAGGGACCATTTACTGTCGGCGTAAAAGCGGTGAAAACACTTGCTTCCGGCGAAGAAGCACAGCTGATTTTATACAGCTCGTCCTATCTGTTCACAGAGTCGGCAAACCAGTACACGATGGATAACAACCTGACGCTGTTCACCAACGCGATCAGCACGATGGCAGGAGAGAGCGAAAGTATTTCCATCCCGACCAAATCAATGGCGTCCACCTATGCGACCGTTCCTACGGCATCTGCTGTCCGCTATGGAATCCTCCTGATGGGCATCCTTCCTATCGGTCTGCTGGCAGCCGGTATTATCATCTGGGCCAGAAGGAGAAAGAGATAAATGAAAAAACAGAAAATTCAAATTTTGATTTTACTTGTATTATGTATCGTCTGCGTCGGCGGATATTTTATCATCCGGAATCATACGTTTGAAACGGAGGAAGAAACCGTTTCCGTTGACGTTACCAACTTCAATAAGGATGATGTGACGGAGTTGATCCTTTCCGGCGACCACGAGGTTCATCTGGTGAAATCAGACGACGTCTGGACGGAGAACAGCCTGCCGGATGAAACCATTAAGGAATCGACGGTTAACACGCTGCTGAATGAAATCGCCAACATCACGACGACGGAAACTGTTGTGGAAGCGCCGGAGGATCTTTCCCAGTACGGACTGGAGGAGCCTTTCCGGACGATCACGGCAGTCCTTTCCGATGGAACACAGGTTGTGATTTATGCCGGAAATAAGAGCGATCTGCTTTCTGAGTATTACATCAAAGTGGAAGGCGACGACAATGTTTACCTCGTTTCCAGCAATATCGTGACGGATTTCGATAAGGACCCGGAGGACTTCATCGACGAGACGGAGACCGAAACGGCGACAGAGGAAACGGCAGATTCTGCAGACGAGACGGCAGCAACTGACGCTATAGAGGAAACGGCTGCGGCTAAGACACTGGAAAGCGCAGATGGCGAGACAGAAAGTGCGGACGCAGACGGTGAGAACGTCGAGGCGGTTGGCGAAACGGAAACTGCAGAAAGCTCAGGGGACTGACGGATCACAAAAGGTTTTGTTATCTGCAAATTTTGAACCATGGAAGGTTTCCTGAAAACGCCCGGAAGGCGGGAGATTTACTCCCTCTTTCCGGGCATTTTCTTTGCCATCAGGCGGACGATCTGATTCATTTTCAGCTGTTCCTCCGGTGTTGCATATTTGCGGATCGCCATGAGAATGGAAGAAATTTCCGTGTCGGAAAAGCTGATCGATGCTTCTCGGCTTTTCTGTGCCAGCGCCATCAAAAACGGCAGTAGTTCTTTTTGCGAAAGCGAGCTGCTTTCAAAGACGAGCTTCTGTAAAAAATGCAGCTTTTCTTTTGGAATGCTCTGGACGCAGTCTTCCTTCATCCAGTTTGGTTCCGAAGTGGTGTTTGTATCATTATTTTGTTGACTGGTCATAAAAACCTCCGTTTTGAAAATATTCTGGAAAAAGCGGTATTTAGAGCCCCTCGCGGAACGCTTCGAACATCGCCTGCTGTTCCGGTGAGAGCATGCCCTTCAAAAAAGTCATGGGGTCGAAATTGTCGGGAAAAGTAGTTGTTCCTGTCAAAGATGCTGACGCGGAATCGAAAGCGGACGTTGCCTGCCCGGCGGCAGTATCCGTCTCGCTGCCTGCTCTTGCAGCTGCTTTCGTATAACCGGCATCCGGATTCGTGCCGGAACAGTCTGCATCTGCCGCAGTATCGGTGTCTACGTCGGGCGCACTTTCCCGCAACGTTTCAAATAGCTGCATCATTCCTTTCATTTCCTCGAACAGCTCGAGATTTTTCTGCAGGTTGAGAAGTTCTCCAAACAGCGCTTTTTCCTGGGGAGAACAAAAGTTTTTGATCTGCTCAAACAACACGGCAAAGTCCGGCGAGGATGTGCCGGAGGTTTGATTTTTGTATGGAGGGGACGGATGCCTGGAAACATATTCCAGGGTGTAGCGCAGCTCCAGATATTTGATCCAGACCGCGAGATGGCTTTGACCATATGGGTCAAAATATGGCAGCAGGATTTTTAAAATCTGGATATGGTTTTGGGTATAGAGCGTATCAAAGGCGATGACAGCTTCGTTTTCACAGACGTTCATTAAAAAGCTTCCTTACGGTGTTTATTCTATTCCTATGAAACAGTCAGATAGAATAGGACAACAAGGAATTGCTTTTGCCAGAGATCGTCTGTGGGACTCGAAAAATCGTTTGCATCGCGAAGGGGCATTACCCCCGGAGGAAGCAATGCCCTTTGGGATGGGAGCCAGATGCGCTCAGATACCTATGGAATCAGCATCCACAGCCATTGTTGCATCCGCAGCCGTTATTCGTGCCGATTCCGCTGCAGCCGTTGCCGCAGCAAGCCAGAAGCAGCAGAATCCAGATCAGGGAATTACAGCCGTTGTTGCCGCCGTCGTTACAGCCACAGCCGTTGTTTGCTCCGAGTCCGTTGTTGCCGCAGCATAACAGCAGAATCAGAATGAGGCAGCAACTGTTGCCGCCGAAAAGACCGCCGTTCTGACAGGTATTGCCGCATCCGCAGTTGGTAGCTGATAAATCACTCATGGTTATGAGCCTCCGAATGGATAGTTATGGTTTAAGATATGACCGCACGCTTGTCCAGGTTTCTTACGTGGAAGGAAAATTTTTGAAACACTTTTCCTATCATTTGCTGGTGCACTGGAACCCGGCGAGCAGGCCGGCTTTTTTGCTGTCTTCCATAGAATGCAGCACACCTCTTCCCCCATCCTTCCATATCCTAAAAGAAAAAGGATGCGTATGCCTTGAACAGGGTAAAGAGAGTTGTCCACGCGACCGCGGCAGAGGTAAACGGGCTTTCCGGAAAAGGTGTGACGGCAGCGGTGCTGGACACCGGGATCGCGCTGCATCCGGATCTTTCCGGGAGAATCGCAGGGTTTGCAGACTTTGTCGGCGGACAGAAGCAGCCGTATGACGACAGCGGGCATGGAACCCATGTGGCAGGCTGCCTGTGCGGAAATGGAAAATGCTCCAACGGTCTGTATGCCGGAATTGCGCCAGGCTGCCGTCTGGTAGTATGCAAGGTGCTGGACGAACGTGGGGACGGAAACGTTGCCGCCATGATAGAAGGCATCCGGTATGTGCTGGACACACGCCGGATTTATCATACGAGAATTTTGAATATTTCCGTCGGGATCGGCTCGATCCGGGAAGCTGCGCTTGAGCAGGAGCTGCTTTCTTGGATTGCAAAAGCATGGAATGCAGGGCTATTCGTCGCAGTGGCTGCCGGAAACAACGGACCTGCCCCGGATTCTGTCTCTGCGATGGGTCTGCAGGCGCACGTCGTATCGGTCGGATGTCATGATGGAAGGCAGACCCCGGGACACAAAAATGCCTGCGCCGCTTATTCCGGGAGAGGTCCTGCAAACGGCAGGGTGAAAAAACCGGATCTGGTGGCGCCGGGAAGCGGCATCATTTCCTGCAATGCCTGGTATCGGAAAAATCATTTCTGCTCGGTAAATCATCCGTATACGGCAAAGAACGGGACCTCGATGGCAGTTCCGGCAGTCAGCGCGGCAGCAGCACTTTTGTGGGAAAAGGAGCCGCATCTGACAAACGAACAGGTACGGGAACGGCTGCTATACCATGCGCAGGATCTGGGAGAAAACTGGGGGATGCAGGGCTGGGGAATGCTTCATGTAGGCAGAGCGTTAAAGGGATAAAATTTTTTGTTTCAGAAGGATTGACAAAAATTGGATGATTGTATACAATGATACCTGAATTACAGAACACACTGCTTGGAAGAAAGCGGCGAGCAAACGAAGGAGAAGGAATCATGAACAATACATTTACTAACCGTCCGGTCACCATGAATGAGAACAAGAACCTGCTCGAGATCGAAGAGCATATGTACATTCTGGATGACGTGAAGAAGCCGAATGTTTTCCGGAATATGTTCCCTTATTCGGAAATTCCAAAGATTCCGTTCAATGACCGTACCGTTCCGCACGATATGCCAAAGGACATCTGGATTACCGATACGACGTTCCGTGACGGTCAGCAGTCACGCGCCCCTTATTCCACCGAGCAGATTGTAACGATTTATGACTATCTGCACCGACTGGGCGGAGAAAATGGTCTGATCCGCGCCAGCGAATTTTTCCTTTACAGTAAAAAAGATCGGGATGCAGTGTATAAATGTCTGGAAAAAGGATATAAATTTCCCGAAATTACCAGCTGGATTCGCGCGAGCAAGGAGGACTTCAAGCTGGTTAAAGAGATCGGCATGAAGGAAACCGGTATTCTGGTCAGCTGTTCTGATTATCACATTTTCATGAAATTGAAAATGACCCGCAAACAGGCAATGGAGCATTACCTGAGCGTCATCAAGGAGTGCCTGGAAGAGGGAATCAGTCCCAGATGCCATCTGGAGGATATCACGCGGGCCGATATTTACGGATATGTTGTTCCGTTTTGCCTGGAGCTGATGAAGTTGATGAAGGAATATCAGATTCCGATCAAAATCCGTGCCTGCGATACGATGGGCTACGGCGTCAACTATCCGGGTGCCGTTATCCCGAGAAGCGTACAGGGAATCATCTATGCGCTGCACACGCACGCGGGTGTTCCCCACGAGCTGTTGGAATGGCACGGACACAACGATTTCTATAAGGCAGTTGTCAATTCCTCGACGGCATGGCTGTATGGCTGCTCCGGTGTCAACACCTCGCTGTTCGGTATCGGCGAGCGTACCGGTAATACGCCTCTGGAAGCGATGGTATTTGAATATGCACAGCTGCGCGGCACGTTAAACGGCATGGACACCAGGGTGATCACCGAGCTGGCAGAATACTACGAAAAAGAAATCGGCTACCACATCCCGCCCAGAACGCCGTTTGTCGGTAAGAACTTCAATGTCACAAGAGCGGGTATCCATGCAGACGGTCTGCTGAAAAACGAAGAGATTTACAACATTTTTGATACAGAAAAGTTTTTAAACCGTCCGGTTCTGTGTGCCGTATCGAATACCTCCGGTCTTGCCGGAATCGCACACTGGATCAATACTTACTTCCATTTACCGGAGGAAAAGAAGCTGGATAAAAACTGCGAGCTGGTTCACGAGGTCAAGAAATGGGTGGACGCCGAATACGAAAGCGGCCGTGTTACCGTTCTGACCGATGAAGAGCTGTTGAAGGTAATCGATGATGCCAGCAAGAAACTGGGGATTTTATTGGTATGAGTCAATACGAAAAAGAAGAAAGCTCCGACCGATATTCGCTGAGAGGAAAGGTTTTTCATCAGCTGCGGGAGGATATTTTAAGCGGACATTATAAAGAACACGAGGAACTGCGGGAAATGGCGATCAGCGAAGAGATGGGCGTTTCCCGCACGCCCGTCCGGGAAGCGCTGCGCCAGCTGGAACTGGAAGGTCTGGTCAGCATTATCCCAAACAAGGGGGCATATGTGACCGGCATCACCAGAAAGGACGTGGAGGATATTTATGCGATCCGTTCTTTGCTGGAAGGGCTTTGTGCCCATTGGGCAACCGCGTATATTACAGAAAAACAGCTGGATGCGCTGGAAGAAAATATTTACCTGTCAGAATTTCACGCCAGCAAGGGACATGCCCAGAAGCTGACGGAGCTGGACGATCAGTTCCACGATATTTTATATGAAGCATGCTCAAGCAAAATGCTGGAGCATCAGCTGAGGGATTTCCATGAATATGTGCGGAGAATGCGCAAGCAGAACCTTTCCGGCAGTGAAAGAGGACTGGAAGCTGTGCTCGAGCACAAACAGATCATGGAGGCGATCTGCCGGAAGGATGCCGACCGCGCACAGGAGTTGGCAGCCTTGCATATGCGCAATGCTTATGATAATATGATTAAAAACGGGCTTTTGGATGCCTATGAAGAAAAGGAGAGAATCGATGGCTAAGATTCAGATGACAACGCCGCTGGTGGAGATGGATGGCGATGAAATGACCAGAATCCTCTGGCAGCTGATCAAGGATGAGCTTCTGCTTCCTTATATTGACTTGAAGACAGAGTATTATGACCTCGGTCTGGAGCATCGCAACGAAACAGATGATCAGGTGACGATTGACAGCGCCAATGCAACCTTAAAATACGGCGTTGCAGTCAAATGTGCAACAATCACACCCAACGCAGCGAGAATGGAAGAGTATCATTTAAAGAAGATGTGGAAGAGCCCCAACGGCACGATTCGCTCCATTCTGGACGGCACCGTGTTCCGTGCACCGATTCTGGTAAAGGGCATCCGTCCCTGCGTCCGCAACTGGGAAAAGCCCATCACGCTGGCACGTCACGCTTACGGTGATGTATACAAAAATACCGAAATCCGCGTAGAGGGTCCCGGCAAGGCAGAACTGGTGTTCACGGCGGCGGACGGTACAGAAACCCGCGAGCTGATCCACGATTTTACCGGTGCAGGTGTCTTACAGGGCATGCACAATACGGATAAGTCTATCACGAGCTTTGCCCGCGCTTGCTTTAATTACGCAGTAGATACGAAGCAGGATCTGTGGTTTGCGACCAAGGATACAATTTCCAAAAAATATGACCATACCTTTAAGGATATTTTCCAGGAAATCTACGAAAACGAATATCAGGAGAAGTTCAAAGAGCTCGGTATCGAATATTTCTACACCCTGATCGACGATGCGGTAGCGCGCGTCATGAAAGCAAAGGGTGGCTTCATCTGGGCATGCAAAAACTATGACGGCGACGTTATGAGCGATATGGTAAGCTCTGCCTTTGGCTCTCTTGCAATGATGACCTCCGTTTTGGTTTCTCCTGCAGGCGTTTATGAATATGAAGCTGCGCATGGAACCGTTCAGAGACATTATTACAAGCACTTAAAGGGTGAGGAAACCTCTACGAACTCCGTTGCGACGATCTTTGCATGGACGGGCGCACTCAGAAAACGCGGCGAGCTGGACAAGCTTCCGGAGCTGTGCGCATTTGCGGACAAGCTGGAAAAAGCAACACTGGATACGATCGAAAGCGGCAGGATGACAAAGGACCTGGCACTGATTACAGAGCTGACGGATGTCACGGTATTGAACAGCCAGGACTTCATCAAAGCGATCCGGAAAACTATGGAGAAATAAGAGAGGTTCTAAAGCTTGATTAAGAAATTGATTAACAGTAAGCTCGGACAGCAGATCATCAAATTCGGCGCGGTGGGTTTTTTATGTTTCTTCATTGAATACGTGCTGTTGATTCTGTTTAAGGAGCTGCTCGGATGGCCGGTTATCGCAGCCAACACCCTTGCCTTTACCGTATCGGCAATCGTCAATTATATTCTGAGCATTCTTTTTGTATTCGATACGGACAAAAAAGCAAACCAGGGCAAGCAGTTCGCCGTCTTTTTCATTTTTGCAGTCGGCGGTCTGATCTTAAACAATGTCGTCTTAAAGCTCGGCACGATGGTTCTCGACCCGTTCTGGAGCCGTTCCTACATTATCGTTAAGCCGTTTGCAACCGGCGTGGTAATGGTTTATAACTTTATCACGAGAAAGATTTTCATCGAAAAAAAGCCGGAAAAAGAAGCTGGTGCTGAAGAAAAACAATAGCATTCTATTGTCATGAATAATAAATAAAAGAGCCGAAGATTCCTGAAAATCAGGTCCTCGGCTCTTTTTTATTTCCGTATAATTCAAAGGTTTTATACACTGCAGGCGAAAGATCGCGGAGACATTCTACTCGCTCAGCTGTTCCCATTCCTCCATCAGCTCCATGAGCTTGTCTGCGATTTCATCCTTTTCGCGGGAGAGCTTCTGCAATGCGGCAACGTCGGTTGCGATTTTGGGATCGCTCATTTCGAGGTCGATCTGTTTATCCCGCTCTTCGAGGGAAGCAATCTGCTCTTCGCATTTTTTCAGGGCATTTTCCTTTTTGCGGCGCTGGGCTTCCTTTTCCTTTTGTGCCTGCCAGGAAAGCTTTGAGGCAGAGCTTTCTGTAGAAGCTGCAGAGGTAGCAGACGTAGCTAAAGTGCCGAAGGCTGCGGACTCTGCAGAAGCGCCCTGTTGGGATTTTTTCTCCAGGTAATAATCATAATTGCCCAGATATTGGTGCAGCGTGCCGCCGGAAAGCTCCAGAATGCGGTGCGCAGTACGGTTGATAAAATAACGGTCGTGGGAAACATATAAAACCGTTCCGTTGTAGCTGTTTAACGCATCCTCCAGAATTTCCTTGGAGGCGATGTCCAGATGGTTCGTCGGCTCGTCGAGGATCAGGAAGTTCGATTCGGAAAGCATGAGCTTTGCGAGGGAAACACGTCCGCGCTCGCCGCCGGAAAGGTCTTTGATCCGTTTGAATACATCGTCTCCGGTAAACAAAAACGCAGCCAGCGTATTGCGGATTTCCGTGTTGTTCAGGGATGGATATTCGTCCGAAATTTCTTCAAACAGCGTTTTATCGGGATGCAGGACGTGATGCTCCTGATCGTAGTAGCCGATCTGCACCTTACTGCCGAGTCGGATGGTTCCGGCGTCCGGTTCCACCAGCTCGTTGATAAGTTTTAAAATCGTCGTCTTTCCGGTCCCGTTGTCGCCGATGATCGCGACGTGCTCGCCGCGCTTTAACGCAAAGGAAAGATCGGAAAACAACGTGTTGCGGTCAAAGGTTTTTGCCAGATGCTCGACGGTTAAAACGTCGTTTCCGCTTTCGATGCGGGGGGTCAGCTGTAAGTGCATATCGGAACGCACCTCAGTTGGCTTATCCAGCACTTCGATTTTGGCAAGCATTTTTTCCCGGCTTTCGGCACGCTTGATCGACTTTTCCCGGTTAAAGGATTTTAACTTTGTGATGACCTCTTCCTGATGCTTGATTTCTGCCTGCTGGTTTAAATAAGCGTTTCGCTGTGCCTGACGCAGCTGTTCTTTTTTGGCGGCGTAATCGGAATAGTTGCCAGAAAAAACGGTCACCTTCGTGTTGTCGATTTCGATGATCTTCGAAGCGATCCGGTCGAGAAAATACCGGTCGTGGGAGACGATTAAAACGCTTCCCTTATAGTTGAGCAGATAGGTTTCGAGCCAGGAAATCGAGGACATGTCCAGGTGGTTGGTGGGCTCGTCGAGGATGATCAGGTCAGGCTTCTGCAACAGAAGTTTGCCGAGTGCAACGCGGGTTTTCTGACCACCGGAGAGCGTGGAAACCGGTTTCTGAAACTCGTCCTCGGTAAAGCCAAGGCCTTTTAAAACACCGGTCAGTTCGCTTTTGTAGGCGTAGCCGTTTTCCATTTCGAAACGGTGCGTCAGATCTGCATATTTCTGCATCAGGTCCTCTAATGCGTCGCCGGAAAGCTGCTTCATGGAAAGCTCCGCCTGGCGGATCTGATTTTCGAGATCGAGCAGATGCTGCTTGACGGAGAGCAGTTCCTCATAAATTGTATTGTCGCTGTTGACGGCGCTGTCCTGCGCCAGATAACCGAAGGTCTTGTCCTTTGCAAAGGCGACTACGCCGCCGTCGGGCTCGAGCTGTCCGACGATGATGCGCAGCAGGGTTGTCTTGCCTGCACCATTTAAGCCGACAATTGCAGCTTTTTCATAATCTTCTATATGAAAAGAACAGTTTTTTAAAACCTGTTTTTCCAGAAATGCTTTTTCGATATTCTGACAGGAAAGTATCATGATGGTTCTCCTTCTTTATACTATGTAACAGTTTACCTGTGTGCAAATAACGTGTCAAGTCCAATCGGACGGTCGGAGTACGCATTGACATTTTTTTAACGCAGGGTATAATAGAATGGAAGTAAATGTTCAGTAGGTCTGCGCATTTACTGCGCTGACCGTAAGAAACCTTAGACTAGAAGGCAAAAATCCTATCGGCATAGCCGATTTTGAATGGATTTTTGCGCGTAACTGTGAGGTTACTGAACAGTTACGAATGGAAAACAGTATCTGACAGCGGACGAAGGAGGCATACGAAGTGGCAGAGAAGGAAATTTCACAGGCTGTAATCGGCAGGCTTCCCAGATATTTCCGCTTTCTGGGAGAATTAAAAGACGAAGGTGTGGAACGGATTTCCTCACAGGAGCTGTCCGGCATCATGAATGTGACGGCATCTCAGATCCGACAGGATTTCAACAACTTTGGCGGGTTCGGGCAGCAGGGCTACGGCTACAACGTCGAATATCTGTATCAGGAAATCGGCAGGATTCTGGGGTTGGACAAAACCCACCACCTGATTATTGTAGGGGCAGGCAACCTCGGACAGGCGCTTGCCAATTATATGAATTTTGAACGGCGCGGCTTTATTTTCACCGGGGTCTTTGATAATAATCCGGCGTTGTACGGGCGTAAAATCCGAGGCATCGAGGTACGTCCGATGGAAGAGGTAGCGGATTTTGTTGAGCAGAACAATGTAGATATCGCAGTTTTGACGATTCCCAAAAACAGTGCGGAGGAAGTCGCAGAGCGTCTCGTTTCCGTCGGGATCAAGGCGATCTGGAATTTTGCACATGTGGATTTGAAGGTTTCAAAAGAAGTGCAGGTTGAGAACGTCCATCTGTCCGACAGCCTGATGAAGCTATCTTATATGCTTGAGCGTTACGAAAAGGAGAGCAGGAAAACGAATGAATAAATGCGTTTTGCCAGCGCCGGGCTCTGGCCATCCAGTTGTCTGCTGGCTTTTAACTGCGGCAGAAATGAAACGCTGCGACAGCAATACTTCTGAGATTTTCGGTGTCCCGTCCGTCGTTTTGATGGAACGGGCTGCACTTTCCTGTGTTGATGTGATTGTGTCGCGTCAAAAAAAGCTGGAAGAGCAGGCAGGGCAGCTTGGCTTACATCCAAAACGGCGCGTCCTGATTGCAGCGGGCGGCGGCAATAACGGAGCGGATGGTATTGCAATCGGCAGACTTCTTTTGCAGGAGGGCTATGATGTTTCTTTTTATCTGGCATCCGATGAAGAAAAAGCGGGCGAACTTTTAAAGCTGCAGCTGCATGCGGCAAAGGCTTACGGCGCCGTTATCTGTGACACAATCCCGGATGGAGAATATGATATTATTGTAGATGCTTTGTTTGGAATCGGTCTGTGCCGTCCGGCAGAAGGAACTTACCGGGAAGCAATCGAATGGATCAACGCGCAGGATGCCTTTGTGCTTGCGGTGGATCTTCCCTCCGGAATCGAAACGGATACCGGGGCGGTGCTTGGCTGCGCTGTCCGGGCAGACGTGACAGTCACGTTCGGCTTCTGGAAGCGCGGGCTTTTGTTCTATCCGGGCTGCAAATATACCGGAAAAGTGATCTGCGCACAGATCGGCATCACTGAGGATGGATTTTTGGATCAGACGCCGGAAGCCTTTACATTTACTGCACCGGTGACAGAGCTGATTCCGGCACGTCCTGAGGATGGAAATAAGGGCACGTTTGGAAAAGTGCTGCTGCTTGCGGGCAGTGAAACTATGGCGGGAGCGGCGATTCTGTGCGGTCGGGGCGCGTTTTATGCAGGAGTCGGCATGGTAAAGCTTTCTTGTCCGACATTGATACATCCAGTGATTCAGACGGCGCTTCCGGAGGCAATGACCGCAGATTCTGTGGAAGCATCCGCTGGCTGGGCGGATGTGATCGGCGCAGGTCCCGGGCTATCCTTATCTGATCGTGCCCGGAAAGAGCTTTTGTTTGTGCTGCAGCAGACCTTGCAGCCGCTTGTGCTGGATGCGGACGCAATCAATCTTATCGCAAAGGACGAAGCACTTTTACAGGAGCTGATTGAACACCAACAGAATCCGGCGACACGCCGGAAGCTGATTTTAACGCCGCATCCCGGGGAGCTTGCCCGGCTGGAGGGCTGCGCGATTGAAGAAATTTTAAAACAGCCCGTGTTCTATGCAAAAAAGTGGGCGAATCGTTTGCAGGCAGCTGTTCTGTGTAAGGGTGCGAGAAGCATTGCAGCTTCGCCGGACGGCAGCATTTATATCAATCGCAGCGGCAACAGCGGCATGGCGGTGGCCGGGAGCGGAGACGTACTGACCGGAATTGTGACGGCACTGCTTTCTACGATCGACGATCCGTTCTTGGCGCTGTGTATCGGCGTCTATCTGCACGGTCTGGCAGGCGACTTGGCAGCCCATACAAAGGGCGAATACAGTATGACCTCCAATGATATCGCGGAAGCGGTATGGGCGGTACTTGCGAAGCAGGAGAAAAATTATGTGTGAGAAAATAATCAAAAATCCATATAGAAGAGTGTGGGCTTGCGTAAATCTGGACGCGCTGCACGACAATCTGCGTCAGATTGCAGCCTGTCGGAAAAATGATGCCGGAATCATCGCGGTCATCAAAGCGGACGGTTACGGACACGGCGCGGTGATGCTGGCGCGGGAAATGGATGAAATTCCGGAAGTCATCGGCTATGCGGTGGCAACGGAGGAAGAGGCAGTATTGCTGGCAGATGCCGGAATCAAAAAGCCCGCGATGGTGCTCGGCTATACCTTTTCGGAGGCTTATGAGGAAATGGCACTTCGGGGTGTCCATGCGACGGTTTTCACCGACCAGATGCTGGAGGATATGAACCGTGCTGCCCAAAAAGCCGGCAAAAAAATGCATGTTCACATCGCGGTAGACACCGGTATGTCGAGAATCGGCATCCGCCCGGACGATGAAGGGCTTTCCTTTGTCGCACGCGCGATGCAGTGTCCGAATCTTTCAATTGAGGGGATTTTTACCCATTTTGCGACAGCGGATGAAGCAGATAAATCCAGAACGAATGTGCAGTATGAAAAATTTTCGAGCTTTACCGACCGTGTGGAAAAGGAGCTTTCACTGAAAATCCCGCTGCGGCATTGCTCCAACAGTGCATCCATCCTGGAGCTGCCCAACATGCACATGGATGCGGTGCGCGCCGGAATCATTCTCTATGGCATGTGGCCGTCAGATGAAGTCAAGCGCGACGGCATCGTGTTAGAACCGCTCCTGTCTTTAAAGAGCCGTATCGCTTATATCAAGGAGCTGGATGCAGGGCAGGAAATCAGCTACGGCGGGACATTTCGTACAGCGCATCCTATGCGCGTAGCGACGATTCCGGTGGGTTATGCGGACGGCTATCCGCGCGGACTTTCCAACAAGGGCGATGTTCTGATTGCCGGAAAGCGCGCAAGGATCCTGGGACGCGTCTGCATGGATCAGTTCATGGTCGATGTGACAAAGATTCCTGAGGCAAAGGTAGGGGATATCGCAACGCTCATCGGCACAGACGGCATCGAAACGATTACAATGGAAGAAATCGGCGACCGCTCCGGCAGATTTAACTACGAAACCGCGTGCTGCCTCGGAAAGCGGATTCCACGCGTCTATGAAAAAGGCGGAAAAATCGTCTGTACGCGGGATTATTTTCACGAAGAGAAACTCTTTTTTTAAAGAATGGTATACGCGCTGAGAAAGCAGCCAATACTTGTCCTGAGGTAAAAAAACAGGAAAGGAAGAAAAAAGAGTGAAGCGCGGAGATATTTATTATGCAGATTTAAGACCCGTGGTCGGATCGGAACAGGGAGGTGTCCGCCCGGTGCTGATTATCCAGAACGATATCGGCAATCGTTACAGCCCGACTGTGATCTGTGCGGCGATTACTTCCAGGATGAATAAAACAAAGCTTCCGACCCATATCGAAATTTTTTCCGGGGAATATGAAATCGAAAAGGATTCCGTAATTTTACTGGAACAGCTCCGCACAATAGATAAAAAGAGGCTGAAAGACAAAGTATGCCATCTGGATGCGCGGGTGATGAACCGCGTAAACTCTGCCTTGAAGGTCAGCCTTTCGCTGGATACATAAAGAAACCGTACAAAGTAGATGTTTTCTTGACGTTTTCCAGCCAAAATGCTATGATAAAGAACTAGAAATACGTTAGATAAAGGAGAAAAGAAATGTCCGGACATTCAAAATTTGCAAACATCAAGCATAAAAAAGAAAAAAATGACGCTGCAAAGGGAAAAATTTTCACCATTCTCGGAAGAGAAATTGCAGTTGCCGTAAAAGAGGGTGGTCCTGACCCTGCGAACAACTTCAAGCTGGCACAGGTCGTTGCAAAGGCAAAATCCAACAACATGCCTAACGACACCATTGAACGAGGAATTAAGAAGGCTGCCGGCGACGTCGGCAACGTTAATTACGAATATATTACTTACGAAGGCTATGGCCCCGGCGGAATCGCAATCATCGTCGATGCCCTGACCGATAACAAGAACCGTACCGCTGCCAACGTCAGAAGCGCGTTCACAAAGGGCAACGGCAACATTGGCACACCTGGCTGTGTATCCTTTATGTTCGATAAGAAGGGCCAGATCATCATCGATAAAGAAGAATGCGATATGGAAGCGGACGATCTGATGATGACCGCTCTGGATGCAGGCGCAGAGGATTTCAGCGAGGAAGAGGACAGCTTCGAAATTCTGACCGATCCTGATACTTTTGAAGAAGTGCGCGAAGCGCTGGAGAAGGCAGGTATTCCGATGGCATCCGCAGATGTTACCATGATTCCTCAGAACTATGTCAAGGTAACAGACGAGACTGCATTAAAGGGACTGCAGCGTACCCTGGATCTGCTGGACGAGGATGACGACGTTCAGGCAGTATATCACAACTGGGACGAAGAATAAAACGGACAAAAGACCGGATTTTTGTCGGAAAGACAAAGAGGTAAGAGGATACTATGGCATACGCAAAGGAAACGATCTGTATACAGTCTGGCTGGAAGCCGAAGAACGGAGAACCGAGAGTGCTCCCGATTTATCAGAGTACGACGTTTAAATATGAATCCTCTGAGCAGATGGGCAGACTTTTTGATCTGGAGGAATCCGGATATTTTTACAGCCGTCTGGCAAATCCGACCAACGACTGTGTCGCACAGAAAATCTGTGAACTGGAGGGCGGCGCAGCAGCGATGCTGACCGGTTCCGGACAGGCGGCAAACTACTATGCCGTTTTCAATATCTGCGAGGCGGGCGACCATGTCGTATTATCGTCCACCGTATACGGCGGAACCTTCAATCTGCTGGCGGTTACCATGAAAAAAATGGGCGTATCCTGTACTGTCGTAGACCCGGATGCGGATTACGAGACGATCTGCAAGGCGTTCCAGCCCAATACCAAATGTGTTATGGCGGAATCTCTGGCAAATCCCGCGCTGGTTGTGTTGGATTTTGAAAAATTCGCCCGTGCAGCACATGCGCATCATGTACCGTTAATCGTTGACAACACGTTTCCGACCCCGATCAACTGTAATCCGTTCGAATGGGGAGTCGATATCGTAACACATTCCACCACCAAATATATGGACGGTCATGCGATGGCACTGGGCGGTGCGATCGTGGATTCTGGCAATTTCGACTGGTCTGCATACCCGGATAAGTTTCCGGGACTCTGCGCACCGGATGAATCCTATCACGGTGTGGTTTATACCGAAAAATTCGGCAAGGCGGCATACATAACCAAGGCAACCTCCCAGCTGATGCGCGATCTCGGCGCGGTACAGTCTCCTCAGAACGCGTTTCTGTTGAATGTCGGTCTGGAGACGCTGCCGCTTCGGATGGAACGCCACTGCTACAATGCGCAAAAGGTTGCGGAATTTCTGGAAGCGAACGAGAAGGTTGCATGGGTCAACTACCCCGGCTTAAAGAGCAGCAAATATTATGAGCTGGCACAGAAATACATGCCGAACGGCACCTGCGGCGTCATTTCCTTTGGCTTAAAAGGCGGACGCAAGGCGGCGGAAGAAATGATGGATAAGTTAAAGCTTGCAGCTATTGTTACCCATGTGGCGGATTCCCGCACCAGCATTCTGCATCCTGCCAGCCATACGCACCGTCAGATGAACGACGAGCAGTTAAAAGAGGCCGGCGTAGCGCCTGATCTGATCCGTCTTTCCGTCGGTATTGAAAATGTAAACGATATCATCGCGGATCTGGAACAGGCACTCTAAAATCCTCGTATTGCGTTTTGATCCTATGGGAAAGAGTTTTTTTGCACAGTGAGGGCGAAGCATGAGTTGGGGGAAAAAGAAGAAACACGCTTCACAGAATACCATACCGGCAGCTGAGTTCAGGCAGGAGGGGGAGTCTGCGCTTTTTGAGAAAGCGCCAAAGGAATCACCAAAGCCTGCGCCGGGAGAATATCTGGATAACCCGCTTCCCGTTCCCAAACGACATGTCCGCAAAGAAATGAATTACGCTTTTGAACCGTCGCCGGATCTTATGTTTTATGAAATTCCGGTTGCGGATAACGATGATTTTGATGTATAAAATAAATCACTCCTGCACATCCTTTTTGAAAAAGAAATGCGGGAGTGATTTTTTATGGGAAAAAAAGAAGAACAGGAAATGCACCGGGACGAGCGAATCGAGCAGACCGGTCAGTTAACGCTTACAGATAATAAGGAAGAAACCTCGATCCATCTGCTGACGATCATCGGGGAAATTGAGGGGCATGACAACCTCGGAAGCAGCTCCAAAACGACAAAATATGAACATATTCTGCCGCAGCTGGCGGCGATAGAGGACAGTAAGAATATTAGTGGTCTGCTGGTTTTGCTAAATACGATGGGCGGCGATGTCGAAGCGGGGCTTGCGATTGCAGAGATGATCGCTTCTTTGAGCAAGCCGACCGTTTCCCTTGTGCTGGGCGGCAGTCATTCCATTGGCGTCCCGATCGCGGTGAGCACGGATTATTCCTACATTGTGCCGTCCGGGACAATGGTAATCCATCCGGTTCGCATGAACGGGACGGTGATCGGCGCACAGCAGACCTATGATTATTTCCGGCAGATTCAGGATCGGATCACCGGTTTTGTCTGCAGCCATTGCAGTGTTTCCAAGCAACGGATGGAAGAGATGATGATCAGACAGGGGATGTTGAGCCGTGACCTCGGGACGATTCTTGTCGGAGAGCAGGCGGTGTATGAAGGGATCATTTCTTCCGTCGGCGGTATTCGCGAGGCAGTGCAGAAGCTTCATGAGCTGGCAGACGGCTATCGGGCAGGTCGGATGAAAAAGAAAAACAGCAATAGTGACAAGAAGAAAATTAAGTGATATACTAAATTGATCTAGTCTTTTTCTGCTTATGCTAATTTAAAAATCCATTTTGCAGATGTAGAAAAAAGGCAGGTCAGTTGGAGGGATGATTATGGCATCAACTGCGTCGAAAGGAAGGAAAAAGACCCCTGCGAAAACAGGCAGAGGCGGCGCAAAGGGTGGAAAACAAAAAACAACCAGAAAACCGAGTGCAGCTGAACTTCAGGCACAAAGCGCGATTACAAGCGAAATTATCCTGATCGGCGTATTAGCACTCACAATATTGCTATTTTTATGCAATTTCGGCGTGATCGGTGTCATCGGCAATCAGATCAGCCGCGTAATGTTCGGTATTTTCGGCACGATGGCATATGCACTGCCGGTACTTGCCTTTATTGCAATCGCGTTTGGCATTTCCAATCAGGGAAATCGGATCGCGTCCATGAAGCTGACGGCGGGAATCATTCTGTTTTTCCTGCTTGGTGTAGTCTGCTCGCTCCTGTTTCAGGGGGGGACGCTGTCGATGGATTATTCGATCCGGGAGCTGTATCTGGAAAGCGCTGAAAAGCGGCTGGGCGGCGGTGTCATATCCGGCTCCCTTGCCTGGGGGCTGCACCGGCTTCTTGGCATGGTCGGCACAGTACTGCTTTTGTTGGTGTTGGTGATTATCTGCACAGTTATTATCACAGAGCGTTCGTTTGTGAACGGTGTAAAGACTTCTGGCAGATATGTCTATGAGACGGCACGGTCCGATGCGCAGAGATACCGCGAGCGCAGCGAAAGACGCCGGAAAGAGAGCGAAGAGCGCTATGAACAGCGCCGACAGGCAAACGAAGAGCGAAGCGAACGTCTCCGTCAGGAAAACGAGGAACGTTACGAACGCCGCAGACGCGAAAACGAAGAACGTTCCGAGAAACGCAGAGAAGAAGAACTCGCCCGCGAAAAAGAAAGAAAACAGCTCGCCCGCCAGAAGCAGCTTAACGCAGAGCAGCAGCGCGAAGCCAAACAACGCCGTAAGGAAGAGGCTCAGGCACGTCAGGATGCAGATCAGATCTTCCGGATGGAGAAAAAAAGCACGGGCATTATGGCGGACACGACGCTGCGCAAGGCATCTGTCGGCCGTCGCGAGGACATGCACGAAATCACCATTACAGAAAATCCCGGTCAGGTGACGGAGCAGTATACCGTCAGACCGGTAAGTGTCAACCTCGATGCAGACCGCAGGAATGAAACGTTTCCCGATGCAGCGGTTGCGAGTGGGGCAGCTGTTTTAGCGACATCACCGATCATCACAGCAGAAGAGAGCATTCCTGCGGCTGCAGCGGATGCATCCGGCTCAGCTTTAATGAGCCATGTGCGGATTCATTCCGCATATTTGAACAATGACAGTGACACAACCCCTGTACCCCAGGACAACACCGCAGAACCGGCGGATGCATTTTTATCGGGAATGCAGGACCCTGTGACCAGCCAGCCGCAGGCGGATGTTTATCAGGATATGAAAGAGGTTCACTACCTGGAACCGAAACAGCCGCAGCAGACAGAAGCATTTGTACCACTGGAATCCAGGGTGGAAACTTCTGTGGTGGAAACTTCTGCACCGGAGGTTACCTTGCATATGGATACACAGCCTGCCTGTGCATCACAGGAGCTTGCTCCTGCACAGGAATTGGAGCAGTCGGATTCGGACAAATTCGACGCTGTGCCGCCCAAGCTTCCATGGAATGACAACATGGACACTGCGGAGGAGCCGACCGTGATTCCAACCCCAAACCTGCAAAGTACCGGAGTGCCGCGCCCCAAAGCTGTGCCCCCCAAAGCACCGCAGACCGCTACAGAAGCCACTGTCGTTGGTCAGGAGCTTGCTAAGAAACAGAAAGAACAGGAAAAGCATGCGGCGCAACAGCCACCAAAGCCTGTCGTATACCATTATCCGCCGCTGTCGCTGCTACATAAAAGCAACAACGCCAATAATATGGACAGCGAGTGCGAGCTGAGAGAAACGGCGAAGCACCTCGAGGATACGCTGCAGACCTTCGGCGTAAAGGTTACTGTTACAGATATCAGCCAGGGACCTACCGTAACCCGGTATGAGCTGCAGCCCGATCATGGCGTAAAAGTCAGCAAGATTCTGGGTCTGGCGGACGATATCAAGCTAAACCTCGCTGCGACAGATATCCGAATTGAAGCACCGATTCCCGGCAAGGCCGCAATCGGTATCGAGGTTCCGAACAAAGAGACGATGGCAGTCGGACTGCGGGAGCTTTTGGAAACGGATGCGTTTTCGAACTTCCCGTCCAAAATTGCTTTTGCAGTCGGCAAGGACATCGCCGGCAAGGTGGTCGTATCCGACATTGCAAAGATGCCGCATATGCTGATCGCAGGATCCACCGGTTCCGGGAAATCCGTCTGCATCAATACGCTGATTATGAGCATTTTATATAAGGCGAAGCCTTCGGAAGTCAAACTGATCCTCGTCGACCCCAAGGTCGTAGAGCTGAGTGTGTACAATGGCATTCCGCACCTGTTAATTCCTGTCGTAACCGATCCGAAAAAAGCGTCGGCTGCGCTGCAGTGGGGCGTTGCGGAAATGACCGACCGATATCAGAAATTTGCAGACAGCAATGTCCGCGACTTAAAAGGATATAATAAGAAGCTCGAAGAACGAAGACAAAAGGGAGAAGAGGGCATACCCAACGGCCTTCCGCAGATCGTCATTATCGTGGATGAGCTTGCCGACCTGATGATGGTCGCGCCGGGAGAGGTGGAAGAAGCGATCTGCCGGCTGGCACAGCTTGCAAGAGCGGCAGGCATCCATCTGATCATTGCGACTCAGCGCCCCTCCGTCGATGTCATCACGGGACTGATTAAGGCGAACATGCCGAGCCGTGTCGCATTCGCGGTCTCCAGCGGCGTCGATTCCCGTACCATTCTGGATATGAACGGAGCAGAGAAGCTGCTCGGAAAGGGCGATATGCTCTTTTACCCACAGGGCTATTCCAAGCCTGTCCGGGTGCAGGGTGCATTCGTTTCGGATAATGAAGTGTCTGATGTCGTGGATTTCTTAAAAAATCAGAACATCGGTAATGTTTACGATGCCAGCAATGAAATCGAGGAAAAGATGAAATCCATCGGAACCTCTTCGGGCAGTGCTACATCCGGCTCATCCGGACCGGAATATGATGCCTACTTTGCAGATGCGGGACGCTTTATTATCGAAAAGGACAAAGCATCGATCGGTATGCTGCAGAGAGTCTTTAAGATCGGCTTTAACCGCGCCGCCCGGCTTATGGATCAGCTGGCGGAGGTCGGTGTCGTCGGTGAAGAAGAGGGTACCAAGCCCCGTAAGGTACTGATGACCGAAACAGAGTTTGAACAGCTGGTAGAGGAAATCCTCTGATACCGGCATACAAAAGCATAGAACATGTCAAACACAGACAAAGGAGAATGAACAGATGAAATCAGATATCGAAATCGCACAGGAAGCTGTTTTATGGCCGATTCAGAAAGTGGCCGAGCATCTGGATATTCCGGAAGACGATCTGGAGCTTTATGGCAAATATAAAGCGAAGCTTTCCGACGAATATTTAAAATCCATCGAAGACCGCAAAGACGGAAAACTGATTTTAGTGACAGCAATCAATCCGACCCCTGCAGGGGAGGGCAAGACAACGACCAGCGTCGGACTGGGCGAGGCATTTGCAAAAATGGGCAAAAAAGCGGTGATTGCGCTGCGTGAGCCTTCTCTTGGCCCTTGTTTTGGCATTAAGGGCGGGGCAGCCGGCGGCGGTTATGCGCAGGTCGTTCCGATGGAAGACTTAAACCTGCATTTTACCGGGGATTTTCATGCGATTACTTCTGCAAATAACCTTCTGGCGGCGCTTTTAGACAACCATATCCAGCAAGGCAATGCGCTTGGGATCGACTCCAGACAGATCTTATGGAAACGCTGCGAGGATATGAACGACCGCGTGCTGAGAAATATCGTTGTCGGTCTCGGTGCAAAAGCGGACGGCGTTGTCCGGGAAGACCATTTCGTGATCACCGTCGCTTCTGAGATTATGGCGATCCTCTGCCTGGCAGATGACATGGATGATTTAAAGGCGCGTCTGGCAAAAATCGTCGTTGCCTATAACTATCAGGGAGAGCCGGTGACCGCAGCTGATTTAAAGGCGGTTGGCGCAATGGCAGCCCTGATGAAGGACGCGTTAAAGCCTAATCTGATCCAGACGCTCGAGCATACCCCGGCGATCGTCCACGGCGGACCCTTTGCCAATATCGCACACGGCTGTAACTCTGTCCGTGCAACAAAGGCAGCCCTGAAAATGGCGGATTATACGATCACAGAGGCCGGCTTTGGTGCAGACCTCGGCGCAGAGAAGTTTTTCGATATCAAATGCCGGATGGCCGGCTTAAAGCCGGATGCAGTCGTTTTGGTTGCAACGATCCGTGCACTCAAGTATAACGGCGGCATTGCAAAGGAAGACCTGTCTGCAGAAAATCTGGACGCGCTCAAAAAGGGCATTGTCAACCTGGAGAAGCACATCGAAAACCTGCAGCAGTTTGGCGTTCCGGTGGTTGTTACCTTAAACTCCTTCCTGACCGACACTGAGGCAGAGACGAATTTTGTACAGCAGTTCTGTGAAGAAAGAGGCTGTGAGTTCGCACTGTCCAACGTCTGGGCACAGGGCGGCGAGGGCGGCATTGCGCTTGCGGAGAAAGTATTAAAGACTCTGGAAGAAAAGGAAAGCCATTTTGCTCCGCTGTACGACGAAAATCTTCCGATCAAAGAAAAGATCGGCTGCATTGCGACAAAGATTTACGGTGCGGCTTCTGTTTCCTATACCGCAGAGGCATCCAGACAGATCAGGAAGCTCGAAGAGATGGGCTTTGGAAATCTTCCGGTCTGCATGGCAAAGACACAGTATTCCCTGTCGGATAACGCAAAGCTGTTAGGACGCCCGGAAGGCTTTACGATTACGGTTCGCGACGTGTATGTATCCGCAGGCGCCGGCTTTGTGGTTGCATTGACCGGCGCGGTGATGACGATGCCCGGACTGCCGAAGGTTCCGGCTGCCGTCAATATCGATGTGGACGAGAACGGAAAGATCACAGGGCTGTTCTGATCCGTTGCCTGAAAAATAACCGAGAGAGGACCCTACAACATGGCAAAAAGAATTGACGGAAAAGCGATTGCCACACAGATCAAGCAGGAATTAAAGGAACAGGTACAGCAGCTTGCAAAAGACAACATTACCGTAACGCTGGCGGTTATTCAGGTCGGTCAGGACCCCGCATCGTGTGTCTATGTCAGAAACAAACAGCGAACCTGTGAGGAGCTTGGAATCCACAGCCTTTCCTATGAACTGGAAGAAACGACGTCGGAGGAGAAACTGCTTTCCCTGATTCAGGAATTGAACGCCCGGGAGGACGTGGACGGCATTTTGGTGCAGCTTCCCCTGCCTGGACATATCAATGAAAAAGATGTTTTAAATGCCATCGACCCTGCAAAGGACGTCGACGGCTTCCATCCTTACAATGTCGGCGCATTGAGCTGCGGGGAAGAGGGCTTTGTCCCCGGCACTCCGGCGGGCATCATTGAGCTGTTAAAGCGCTCTGATATCCGGATCGACGGAAAAGAGTGCGTTGTGATCGGCAGAAGCAATATCGTCGGTAAACCGATCGCACAGCTGTTGCTTGCAGAAAACGGAACCGTTACAATCGCACATTCCCATACGGTAAATTTGAAAGAGGTGACAAAGCGTGCGGATATCCTTGTCGTTGCGATCGGCAAACGGCAGATGATTGATGCGGAATATGTCAAGCCCGGCGCAGCCGTGATCGATGTCGGCATTCACAGAGACGAAGCAAACCATCTCTGCGGCGACGTAGACTATGAAAGCGTATTCCCGGTCGCTTCTGCGATCACGCCGGTTCCTGGCGGCGTCGGCCCTATGACGATCGCCATGCTGATGAAAAATTGTATTGAAAGCAGGAGAAGACGCCTATGAAATGCCCCAGATGCGGCGCAGACATGAAAGAAGGACAGATGTACTGTGAGCATTGCGGCAGGGAAATCCAGATCGTCCCGGAGTTTGATCCTGCGCTGGAAACGAGCCTCCATAAAGCGCTTTCCGATGTTGGAACCCAGATCGCGGAGAAAGCTTCGGAGGATAGCAAACCGGAGACAGATGCAGGGCATAGCACTGTGCCGGAAAAGCAGCCTTCGATGAAAAACCGCAGAAAAAAACGCTGGAAGGTGTTTGCAGGTCTTTTTGCCGCAGCAGCTCTCTGTGCGGGCATGAGCCTGATTTTTTGGCATCATACCCCGGAATATCGGTATGAAAAGGCTGCTGCGCAGATGAAGGAGAAATCCTACGATTCTGCAGCGGAGCTTCTGGAGCTGTTGATCGAACAGGATCCCAGAAATGTGGAATACTTAAATGCGCTGTCTTCCTGCTACTATTTTGAAGGAAAACTGGAAGAGGCAAAGGAGCTTTGCCTGACGATCCTCAATATGGATGCTTCCTGCGAAGACGCCTATCGCCGTTGTGTCGCTATTTATGAAAAACAAAACGACTATGCAGCGATCAATGCGCTGATGCAGAGCTGCCCGGATGTCCAGATCCAGAGCCGGTATTTAGATTATATGGCAAATCCGCCGGAATTCGACCTTCAAAGCGGGACTTACCGGGAAGCGCAGAATTTAAAGCTGATTGGCAATGCGGCAGGAACTATTTATTTTACAACAGACGGCTCGGTGCCGGATGAAAACAGTCAGGTCTATACTTCACCAATTCCATTGAAGGACGGAGGCTATGAGATAAAGGCTTTGTTTGTAAATCATTACGGAATTGCCAGCGATATCTCTTCTGCAAACTATTACATAGATATCAGCAGGCCGGATGCACCCTATGTGACGCCGCTTCCCGGAAACTACGATAAACCCGTACGGATTGAGGTGGATGTACCGGATGGCTGCAGCGTTTACTATACAATGGATAAAACAGAACCGACCGCATCATCAACCCGCTACGAAGAGCCATTTTGGCTCCCGGTTGGATATTCCACCTTTAAATTTGTCATAATTGCTCCGGACGGTGTGACAGGCAGCGTAACGGAATGTAATTATACGTTGAACCTGCATCCGCTCCTGAGCATGGAAGCTGCATCCAACCAGCTGCTTTTGACGTTAAAAAATGCCGGAGTAGTGAATTCCCTGCAGGGAGATGTCCCGGATGGAGATGGCCGTAACCTCTATACTTTTAAGTATGCCCTCACGATCAACAATCATCATTATTATCTTTATCGGGAATATCACGAGTTAGATGGAGAAAGCAACGCGACCGGAAACGATTATGTGGTAAACTATATGTCCGGGGAATGCTACCGGGCAGAGAAACAGGAGGATAAGAGTTTCAAGCTGTACGCAATAGAGCAGCCGGAAAACGGACAGGAATAAGGATACTGTCTGCAGACTCTTAAAATATATTGTCCGATCGGACAGAAAGGTGAGATTTATGTATCCTATTTTAGAAACGAAAAAACTCACTGCCAACATTTACTGGATGGAAGTGAAAGCAGAACGGATCGCAAAATCCTGTATGCCCGGCCAGTTTGTGATTGTGCGGACAGATGCCGACAGTGAAAGAATTCCACTGACCATTTGCGACTATAACAGAGAAAAAGGAACGATTACGATTGTATTCCAGCCGGTGGGAGCCAGCACCCATCTGATGACCTCCTTAAAGGCCGGGGATGCCTTCCACGATGTGGCAGGCCCTCTGGGATGTCCGTCCGAGCTGACAAAAGAAACAAAGGAAGCCCTGGCTGCAAAGAAAATTCTGTTCGTTGCCGGCGGCGTCGGCACAGCACCCGTTTATCCGCAGGTAAAATGGCTGCATGAGCAGGGTGTTGCAGCAGACGTTATCGTAGGCGCAAAGACGAAAGAGCTACTGATCCTTGAGGAAGAGATGAAAGCGGTTGCAGGAAATTTATATGTGACCACCGATGACGGCTCTTATGGAAGAAGCGGCATGGTAACAAAGACCATTCAGGATCTGGTAGAGCAGGAAGGTAAGCACTATGACCTCTGCGTTGCAATCGGTCCGATGATCATGATGAAATTTGTCTGCAAGACAACAGAAGCGCTGAATATCCCGACGATCGTTTCCTTAAACCCCATCATGGTAGACGGAACCGGCATGTGCGGCGCCTGCCGTGTTACTGTAGGCGGCGAAGTGAAATTTGCCTGCGTAGACGGTCCGGAATTTGACGGACATCTGGTAAACTTTGACGAAGCGATGCAGCGTCAGCAGATCTACAAGACCCAGGAAGGCAGAGCTTATCTTGCTGCAAAGGAAAAAGACACGCATCACGGCGGATGCGGTCAGTGCGGAGGTGAAGAGTAATGGCTGATATGATGAAAAAAGTCCCGGTCAGAGAGCAGGATGCAAAAGAACGCGCATGTAATTTCGAAGAAGTATGTCTTGGCTATAATGCCGATGAAGCAGTAGCAGAAGCACAGCGCTGCTTAAACTGTAAAAATGCACACTGCGTACAGGGATGTCCGGTTTCGATCAATATCCCCGGCTTCGTGGAAAAGGTAAAAGAGGGCAATTTTGCAGCTGCTTATCAGGTTATCAGCGAATCCAGCGCACTTCCCGCTGTCTGCGGTCGTGTCTGCCCGCAGGAAAGCCAGTGTGAAGGAAAATGTATCCGTGGTATTAAGGGCGAAGCGGTGTCCATCGGCAAACTGGAGCGTTTCGTAGCGGACTGGGCAAGAGAAAACAACATCCGTCCTGTCGGCGCTGCCGAAAAGAAGGGAAAAAAGGTAGCCGTCATCGGTTCCGGCCCTGCAGGTCTGACCTGTGCAGGCGATCTGGCGAAGATGGGCTATGATGTGACCATTTTCGAGGCGCTGCATGAGGCAGGCGGTGTACTGGTATACGGTATTCCGGAATTCCGTCTTCCCAAAGAGAACGTTGTAAAGAAAGAAATCGAAAACGTACTGTCCCTCGGCGTAAAGATCGAGACAAACGTCATCGTCGGCAAATCTGTTACGATTGACGAGCTGCTCAATGAAGAGGGGTATTCTGCAGTCTTTATCGGCTCCGGTGCAGGTCTTCCTAAATTTATGGGCATCCCCGGTGAGAATGCCAACGGTGTATTTTCTGCAAACGAATATCTGACCAGAAGCAACCTGATGAAAGCGTTTCAGGCAGATTCCGCTACTCCGATCATGGAGAGCAAAAAGGTGGCAGTTGTCGGCGGCGGCAACGTTGCAATGGATGCTGCGAGAACCGCGCTGCGCCTCGGCGCGGAAGTGCATATCGTATACCGCAGAAGTGAAGAGGAGCTTCCCGCCCGTGTGGAAGAAGTACATCATGCAAAACAGGAAGGTATTATCTTTGATCTGCTGACGAATCCGGTCGAAATTCTGGAAGATGAAAAAGGTTGGGTAAAGGGCATGAAGTGCGTGCGCATGGAGTTGGGCGAGCCCGATGCTTCCGGCAGACGCCGTCCGGTAGAAATCCCCGGCTCTGAGTTTACCCTGGAACTGGATACGGTCATCATGGCTCTGGGTACCTCTCCGAACCCGCTGATTTCTTCTACAACAGAAGGTCTTGAAACCAACAAACGCAAATGTATCGTCGCTTCCGAAGAAAACGGTCAGACCAGCAAGGCTGCTGTTTTTGCAGGCGGAGATGCCGTTACCGGCGCAGCGACCGTTATTCTGGCGATGGGCGCCGGAAAAGCGGGTGCAAAAGGAATTGACGAATATCTGTCCGGCAAATAAGGAGGGCGTGTCCTATGCCTTGGTGTCCAAACTGTAAAACAGAATATCAGGACGGCTACACTGTCTGCTCCGACTGCGGCTCTACACTTGTAGAGTCGCTGGAACAGGCAGCAGCGGAGGAAGCGGCAGAATACATCCGGGATGCTGCCGCTTCGTTCCCGGATGATACGGGATTTGAGACAGAGGAAATACAGGAAGCCCAGGAGGAGACGCTGCCGGAGGGAAAGGAGCTGCTGCACGATAAAACCCGCCACGGCGTCTATGAGGGTGCATCCGACAAGGCGGAAAATTTTAAATCCGGCGCTTATACGCTGCTGACCGCAGGTGTTATCGGCCTTGTTGTCGTAGGTTTGCTCGCATGCGATCTGCTTCCGGTCCACCTGACGCTGTTTTCTAAAGTGGCGACCTGTCTGGTGATGGGAACGATGTTCATCGCATTTATCGTGATGGGAGCAAGTTCCTACAAATCCTACAAAAAACATGCGACGCAGGCGGTAGCAGAGAGCCAGTTAAAGGAAGAGTTGGTTAAATACTGTCAGGAACGCCTGAATCGTGAGCTGATCGACCAGACTGCTTCCGTTCTTGAAACAGAGAGCGACGAAACGGCATATTTTAAACGCTCAGCCGCTATGAAACAGCTGATTTCCGAAAATTTCCTGAATCTGGACGAGGAATATCTGGATCATTTCATCGATGAAATGTATGGCCAGATCTATCCGAACGAATGAAAATAAGGATTCTGACCGTCGGCAAAATCAAGGAAAAATTTTACCGGGACGCGATTGCCGAATACCAGAAGCGTCTTGGTCGTTACTGCAAGCTTGAAATCGTGGAAGTGGCGGATGAAAAGACGGACGAAAATGCCAGCCCTTCCCAGATGGAGCAGGTAAAGGAAAAAGAGGGACAGCGGCTTCTTTCCCATATTCGGGACGGAGAATACTGCATCGTGCTTGCCATTGAAGGCAAAAAGCTGGATAGCGTGGCGTTTTCCCAGCAGATGGACCGCCTGATGGTGTCCGGCACAAGCACCATCGATTTCGTCATCGGCGGGTCCCTCGGACTGTACAAAGACGTCCTTTCCCGCGCGGATTTTCTCCTGAGCTTTTCCGATATGACCTTCCCGCATCAGCTCATGCGCGTCATTTTGCTGGAACAGGTCTACCGCGCGTTTCGGATTTCAAATAAAGAGCCGTATCATAAATAAGAAATCTGCCGTCAAATATGTTTCCACACTGTCATTTTTCTCTACCGCGTCTCATACAATAGGGCATGAGCAAAATCAGAAAATCACCGCAAAAACAGACAGCCATACGGGCTAAGGAGGCTTTAACAGAGTCCCTGCGTCTGCCCCGGGACGTCATGCTGGGCGCGAGTATCCTGACGCTGATCGGAGATACCGAGCTTTTGGTGGAAAATTACCGGGGAATCCTGGAATATACGCAGGAGTGTATTCTTCTGCAGGGGAAGCATACCAGAATCCGGATTGAAGGGTGTTGTTTAAAAATCGTCTACTATACCAATGAAGACATGAAAATTGCCGGAAAAATTTCCGGCGTGCGGTATCTGTAGCGGAGGGAATGCCGATGATTGCCTTAATCCGGTATTGCAGGGGATATGTCAGGATCAGCGTCCGGGGTTATGCGCCGGAACGCTTCATGAATCTGTGCGCAAACCGAGCTATCGTGCTCTGGGAGCTTAACGGGCACGACGGTTTTTATACGATGTGCATCAGCCTTTCCGATTTCTTCAAAATTCGGGATATTGTCCACAAAACCAAAACAAGGGTAGCCGTTCTGGAAAAAAGAGGGCTGCCCTTTTTTCTACAGGATGTCCGGCACAGAAAAATGTTCTTGCTCGGGGTTTTTTTATGCAGTGCATTTTTAATTCTGATGTCGCAGTTCATCTGGGCGATGGAATTTGACGGCAACCGAATGATCACGGAGGAGGAGCTGAAGCGGTATCTCGAGGATGAGGGAATCCGTTACGGCACGCCGCGGCACTTTTTTTCTGCGGAAACTCTCGAAAAAGGGCTTCGGGAAGCCTTTGAAGAAATCACCTGGGCGTCTGTCAGCCTCCAGGGGACGAAGCTTGTTGTAAAAATTCGGGAAGACATTCTGCCGGACACTGCTCAGAAGCAGGAGCTGTCCAAATTTGAAAATGGAGCGGATCTTGTTGCGTCCTGCTCCGGCACAGTCGTTTCAATCCTGACCAGAAGCGGCATCCCGACGGTGCGGCCGGGAGACAGCGTTTCCCGCGGCGATCTGCTGATCAGCGGACGAATTCCGGTTAAAAACGATGACGAAACTGTTCGGGAATACCTGTCAGTCGTCGCGGACGGGGACGTGATTTTAGAAACCGACTATCGGGTGCATTTATCCTGTCCTTATGCTTACCAGTATAAAAATTATACCGGAAGGGAAAAGAGCCGGAAATTCCTCGCAATCGGCAGCCTGCGGGTTCTTTTTCCTCCTATCCGGAAGAACTTTGCGCGTCAGGATATCGTAACGCAGCAAAATCGTCTATGCCTGTTCGGACAGCTCGATCTCCCTATTTTTGCGGGCAGTCAGACGCTGCGCGAGTATCTTCCGGTCGATGCGCGCTACGACACGGACAGCGCAAAAAAGATTCTTTTGGATAAATTTCAAAAAATAATTGCCGCTTTGGAGGAAAAAGGGGTTCAAATTATACAAAAAGATGTTAGAATAGTAGAAAAAGCCGATATCCTCACCTTGGAGGGAAGCCTGAAGATACAGCTGCAGGGCGGCGTCTGGCAGGCGCTTTCGATTTCGGACACGGCAAAAGAACAGGAGACTGCACAGAATTAACATGGCATTTACAGAACAAACACTGGAGCTGGACAACGCGCATATCAGCAACCTTTTCGGACAGTTTGACTGTTATTTAAAGAAGCTGGAGCGTGCATTCGGCACGCAGATTATTGACCGGGACGGTACCGTCCATATCCGCGGCGAACAGTCGGCAGTTGCCCATACGGCGGCAGTTTTTACCGAACTGCAGGAGCTTGCCAGACGCGGAAATCAGATACAGGAGCAGAACGTGGATTACGCAATTGCAATGCATATGGAAAATCAGGAAAATACCTTACTTGAAATAGACGGCGATCTCATCTGCCACACCGTGAGCGGAAAACCGGTAAAGCCCAAAACGCTCGGACAAAAGCAGTATGTGGATGCGATCCGGGAAAAGATGATCGTATTCGGTCTGGGGCCTGCCGGAACAGGCAAAACCTACCTGGCGATGGCAATGGCGATTACCGCTTTTAAAAATAACGAGGTGGAGCGCATTATTCTGACCAGACCTGCGATCGAAGCAGGCGAGAAGCTCGGCTTTTTGCCCGGCGATCTGCAGAGCAAGGTCGACCCGTACCTGCGTCCGCTCTACGATGCACTCTATCAGATCATGGGCGCGGAAAGCTTCCAACGCAATATGGAAAAAGGGCTCATTGAGGTTGCGCCGCTCGCCTACATGAGAGGACGTACCCTCGACAACGCTTATATCATCCTCGACGAAGCGCAAAATACGACGCCTGCCCAAATGAAGATGTTCCTGACCCGAATCGGCTTCGGTTCCAAGGTTGTCATCACCGGCGACGCTTCGCAGAAAGACCTTGCTCCGGGAACACAGTCCGGTCTGGACGTTGCTGTGAAGGTGTTGTCCGGTCTGGACGATATCGGTTTCTGCAACCTGACAAGCCGCGATGTTGTCCGGCATCCGCTGGTTCAGAAGATTGTCAAGGCTTATGAAACCTATGAGGCGAAGCAGACTTACCGCGAGGGCAAGGAAAGACGTCTGACGTCCGCTGCTACCGGCAAGATGACTGGAAAGACAAAACGCAGGACGGAAGCTCCTCTGCGCAGAAATGAAAAGGAGAGACGCTCATGACCATCTATGTCGAAAACGAAACGGATTTTACTTTTCCCTTTGACACGAAGGAATTATGCAGCCGCGTAGCGGAAGCGGTTCTGGATGCAGAGGGCTGTCCCTATGAAACCGAGATTAACGTACTGATTACGGATAACGAGGGCATCCGCTTGTATAATAAAGAATACCGCAATATCGACCGGGAGACGGACGTTTTGAGCTTTCCGAACATTCCGTTTGAAACCGAAGCGGATTTTTCCATTGTCGAAGAAAACTGTTCGGATTATTTCCAGCCGGACAGCGGGGAACTGATTCTGGGCGACATCATCCTGTCAGTGGATCGGATCTGTTCCCAGGCGGAAAGCTACGGACATTCCCGGAAACGGGAGTTTGCATTCCTCGTTGCGCACAGCATGCTGCATTTGTGCGGTTACGATCACGAAACACCGGAGGAAGCGGCTGTGATGGAGCAGAAGCAGGAAACTATATTAAGCGCGCTCGGGCTGACCCGGGATTGCCTGGATGAATGAGGGTTAGGTTTCTATGGCGTCACAAAGAAAACATAAGAAAATCGATCGCACAGGTGTTCTGCCAAGGCAATTGACCGGAATAGTCAAACTTCTTGCATTCCTGCTTTGCCTTTTTGCACCCATTCGGCTGGTCAACGCGCTGGGGGATGAAGGGTGCGCAGACTTTTTTGGTGCCCTGGAGGGCTGTTTTGTCCTGTTTTCCCTGTTCGGGATCGGAATGAACCGGGCAGTTTCCAACCTGATCCGTACAAGAATCGAACGCTACGGAATCACAGGCGCAAAAAAAATTGCGGGACAGGCTCTTTTGACGGCATTTTTTGTATCCGTCGTTCTGGCACTTTTGGGCGCTGCCTTAAAAGATGTGCTGTTCGGCTCATTTTATGCGCTGCCCTTTGCAAAAATGACGTTTTTGGCGTTATTATGTGCGCTCGTTATCCTGACGCTGTTCTGGATGCTGCTCGGCATTCTGGATGCCTTTGGCAGGCGGGAAACAGCGGGCAGATGGATACTCGCATTCGGAGTACTTTTATTTTTCGCAGCGCCCCTGATTGCAGCGCCGCTCGACGCATACGGTCAGAAGGTCGGCGCACTTTTGCAAAATACGTCCTATCAGGCGGCATATGGTGCGTTCGGCGCAGCGTTTTCCGTTTTATGCGTCAGTCTTTTGTGTACGGCAGGCTGCGGGATCTCCTGGATAAAGGCTTCGCATGAGCTGCACCAGGCAGAATACGGAAGCAGCACAAATCCTGCAGCAGATCGCAGCATCACCTTTGCCTTGCTCCGGAATGGGCTTGTGATCTGTGTTCCGGCGGTGCTTGCCGGTATCGGGCGGATCGGGCAGTCCAGTATCTATTTAAAGAACGGCGCTGTTTCAACGTGGGGTGCGTATCTTGGAAAATATCGTCTTTTGATGACGCTTGCGCTGCTCGGCGCATTTGCCCTGGCGGTTTCCATGCTGCCGCAGTTCCAGCTCGTCTTAAAACGCCGCAGCCTGCGCAAAAGCCGCGAAAAGTGCATGGTCGCCTTTCGCTGCACTGCTCTCTATACGATTCCCTGCGCCGTTTTATTTTTAACGACGGCACAGCCGATGCTGCATATGCTGTTTTCCAAAGGAGAGTTAAATGGTCTGGACAGCATTTTAAAAGTTCTGGCGATCACGGTGATCTTTTATGGTCTCGCCTTTATGCTTGGCAGCGTTTTGTTTGCTGCAGAGCTTTACTATAGCATCTGGATCGCGGTGCTGGTTTCCGTCCTGGTTCGGCTGGTCAGCTTTTCCGTGATGAGTTCCGTGCTGAAACTCGACCTGTATGCGGGCGCTTATTCCGATGCACTGTCTGCATTTGTTTTGTGTCTGATTCTGCTGGGCATGATGCGCCAGCAGTTAAAAATAGCAGTCAGCTGGCTCCGTGTTTTTTTGGCGCCTCTTTTGGCAGGCATTCTGATGGCGCTTGTCTGCCTGCTGTGCAGCCAGGTGATTTTGAAAAATGCTGCTAGCCCGGTTCGGATGCTCGTTTCGGCGGTTGTCGGACTGCTCGTCTATTTTGTGTCGACTGTCGTTTTAAAGGGTGCGACCAGACGCGAACTGCGTTGCTTTGCAGTGGGAGATGTGCTGATCGAGCTTGCCAGTACGATGCGGCTGCTGTGATGGTCACTGCACTGCATAAAATAACCGAAAAGAGCTGATACTTTTTAAGAGGTGAAAATATGCGCCGTTTAAAAAGAATCAGCTTTTTTCTCTATTCCTGTCTGCTTTTTGCGGTGGGATTTTATGGACATTATAAGATCGAACAGTGGTTTTATCCCGGAAGGCAGGCGATTATCAGCCAGAACGAAATCCCGTTTTCTCAGATGCAGTCTGCAACCCAGGCGGTCAGCGTACCGGATCGGTTGCGCGCAGATACGAAGCTTGTGGTAAAAAATACCGATCAGGTGTCCCGAAAGCAGACAGAAGAGATCAAATCCCTGCCGCTTCGGCTGATTGGATGCAGCAGAAAAGAGGTGGAGGATGAAATCCGGCACTATCAGGACGCTCCGCCCCTTACCGAGCTGCAGCAGGGGCTTCTCCGGATGGAGCTGGTTTCTTTTTCCCCACAGCAGATTGTTGTTTCCAAAACATACCGAAAACTACAGCAGGCAGAAGCCTTCTTTTTACAAATTGAAGAGAATCGGGTCATCGTATACGAAGAGGACAGCCGGGTTTTATATTTGCAGACCGCGATTGACGCAAGAACCCTGCCAAGCGGGGTCAGACGGCAGATTTTGAACGGCTGGCACGGCGTTTCCAAAGCAGAGCTGGAAAAATTCCTTGTGTCTCAAACCGAGACGTAGTATGATAATTACAGTTTTGCCGTTTTCCAAACGGCTGTAGGGAGGATTTGAAATCGGTTATGAGGCAGATCGGCATTATCGGCGGAGGCGCATCCGGCATGATGGCGGCGATTGCAGCTGCGAATACTTCAATAAAAGATACGGAAATTACCATACTGGAACGTCGTGACCGGATTGGCCGCAAGATACTGGCGACCGGAAACGGAAAGTGCAACCTCGGCAATACTGATTTTTCTCCGAAGCGGGATTACCGAAGCCACGACCCGTACCGGCTGCCGGAGTTCTTTGCGCGTTTCCAGACATCCGATACGATCCGCTTTTTTGAGGAACGAGGTCTTTATCTGACGGAGAAAAACGGCTACTTGTATCCCTATAGCGGACAGGCATCTACCGTCCTTGATTTTTTTCGGGAAGAGCTGGAACGAAAAAAAGTTCGCATCGTCTGTGACTGTAGGATTCAGAAGCTCTGCATGCAAAAGGGCGGCTGGCAGGTGTTCACCGATCAGGGACAGTATCATTTCGACCGGCTGATTATATCCTGCGGTACAGCGGCGGGAATACCTCCCAAAGAAGCGCTCGGTACAGGCAGCCTGACTGCAGCGTTTGCATTCAAACAGTATCCTTACCTTCCGGCGTTGACTGCATTGCGCTGTGAAGAAAAATTTTACAAATCCATCGCAGGCGTGCGCTGTCCGGCTGCAATTACTGTAGAGATTCCCGGCAGAAAAAAGCTTTGTGAATCCGGGGAACTGCAGCTGACTGATTACGGCATTTCCGGGATTCCGGTCTTTCAGCTTTCCGCAGCCGTGTCGGAAGCGCTGCAAACGAACAAAAAGATCAGCGCCAGCATTGATTTCTTCCCGGCAGTTCCGCTTTCCAAATGGAACGAATTTTGCTGCAGACAGTATCAGGCGTGCTGCGGCAAGCATGTGAGGTTTCTGGCACAGGGCATTTTGCCGTCGAAGCTTGCACAGCTGTTTATTGAACGCAGCCCCCTAAAAGCGCAGGACATCGTAACAGCTGCCAACAAAAACGCGGTATTTTCGATGCTGCAGAATATGCGCGCTTTAAAAACTGTCGTAATTGGCACAAATCCGGCGCAAAACGCGCAGGTCTGCACCGGCGGAATCTCCTTGCAGGAGGTAACAGACGACCTGGAAGCAAAGCGTTTTCCCGGTCTGTATCTGTGCGGCGAGCTGCTCGATGTGGACGGTCGCTGCGGCGGTTACAACCTCCAGTGGGCATGGACGAGCGGACAGATCGCGGGAACGGCGGCTGCGCGCGAGGAATGAAACTACCGTAGAGTTGGCAAAAACGCGGCGTGGCTAACGCAGTCACCAAATAGCCAGATACAACTTTAATCAATATGGAGAACCCTATGATTCGAATTTCCCAGCTGAAGCTCCCTGCCGGACATTCCAAAACGGAACTGTACCACAAGGCGGCAAAGGCGTTACATATAAAATCCGAACAGATTGCCAGCCTGCAGATCCGCAGGCAGTCGATCGACGCCCGCAAAAAGCCGGACATTTTCTTGATTTACGTCGTGGACATCACATTAAACGGCATTTCCGAGCAAAACTGTGTGTCCCGCAGCAAAAATAAGGACGTTTCCATCGTGACAGAGCGACCGTATCAATTTCCGAAGCTGGGGACGAAGGCGCTGCGCAGACGCCCCGTGATTATCGGAAGCGGTCCTGCAGGTCTGTTTTGCTGCTACATGCTCGCACAAAACGGCTATCGACCGATTCTGCTGGAACGAGGAAAGGACGTGGAAGCGCGCAAAAAAGATGTCGAAGCCTTCTGGAACGGCGGACCCTTAAACCCGGAATCCAACGTTTCGTTTGGAGAGGGCGGCGCAGGCACGTTTTCAGACGGCAAATTGAACACTCTGATCAAGGATAAAGACGGACGCGGCAGACATGTCCTTTCGATTTTTGTAGAAAACGGCGCGCAGCTGGAAATTCTCTACGATGCAAAGCCGCATATCGGAACAGATGTTCTGTCCAATGTCGTAAAACAGATGCGGAAAAAAATCATACAGCTCGGCGGAGAAGTCCGTTTTGAAAGCCGCGTAGAAACCTTCCGTACAGAAAATGGAGCGCTGACCGGCGTTATCCTTTCGGACGGCTCAGTGATCGACACCGAGACCGCCGTGCTTGCGATCGGACACAGCGCGCGGGATACGTTTTTTAAACTATATGAAAGCGGACTTCATATGGAAGCCAAAGCCTTTGCAGTTGGATTGCGCGTAGAGCACCCACAGGAGCTGATCAACCAGTCCCAATATGGAACACTACATCCGGATTCGTTAGGCGCTGCTCCATATAAGGTGACGGCAAGGACTTCCGGCGGCAGAGGCGTTTATTCGTTCTGCATGTGTCCTGGCGGTTATGTAGTCAACGCCAGCAGCGAGCCGGGACGCATTGCGGTAAACGGCATGAGCTACAGCGGCAGAAACGGTGCAAATGCAAACAGTGCAATCATTGTTTCCGTTACGCCTGCAGATTATGGTTCGGACGAACCGCTCGCCGGAATCGGATTTCAGCGCAGGCTGGAAGAAAAGGCATTTTCTGCCGGATGTGGGAAAATCCCGGTAGAGCGTTACGGAGATTTTTCGGATACCGCAACGACCGGACATATCCCGACGGAATTTGTCCCTGCAATCAAGGGACAGTGGACGTTTGCAGACGTAAAAAGCGTGCTGCCGGACAGCCTGTCGGAAGCGTTTATTGAGGGAATGGAGCAGTTCGGGCATAGGATTCCCGGTTTTGACGATGCAAATGCAGTCGTTTCCGGCATCGAAAGCCGGACATCCTCCCCGGTGCGGATTGTCCGCGATGACACGCTGCAGGCAAATATCCGGGGGGTCTATCCCTGCGGAGAGGGCGCAGGCTATGCAGGCGGCATTACTTCTGCGGCGATGGACGGTGTGCGGGTTGCCGAAGCAATCGCTTCCTGTTACGCTCCATTTTCCGAAACCGGCAAATGACCAAAAGAGGAGATACAGACATGGATACCAGACGAAACCTGCTGAAAAAGAAACAGAGAGTTGTCATCAAAATCGGTTCCTCTTCCCTGCAGCATACCGAAACCGGCGATATGGATTATATCCGCCTGGAGGTTCTGGTGCGGGAGCTGTGCAATCTGAAAAATCAGGGAAAGGACGTTGTGCTCGTTTCGTCCGGCGCTATCGCCCAGGGTAAAAAGGCGGTGCATCTGACGCCGGAGCAGCTGCAGGAGCATCCGATCGCAGTCAAGCAGGCATGTGCGGCGGTCGGTCAGGCACGCCTGATGATGACTTATCAGAAAATTTTTGCAGAATATAATCAGGTGACGGCGCAGATTCTGATGACGCGTCAGACAATTTCCAACGATATCAACCGCATCAACGCGCAGAACACCTTTGAAGAGCTGTTTCGGATGGGCGTCATCCCCATCGTCAATGAAAACGATACCGTCGCAACGCACGAAATCGAGATTGGCGATAACGACACGCTTTCCGCCATTGTCGCTTCGATGATCGGCGCAGACCTGCTGATTCTTTTATCGGATATCGATGGACTTTATACCGATGATCCGCGGGCAAATCCGGATGCAGAATTTATTGAAACGGTCGAGCATTTGGACGAATCCTTCCTGCGGATGGGCAAATCCACCACCGGCAGCGGCGTTGGAACCGGCGGCATGTCAACCAAGCTGACTGCTGCCACCATCGCAACCGCAAGCGGAGCTGATATGGTGATTGCGAACAGCAAGGATGTCCGGATTATCCACCGGATCATCGACGGGGAGAATTATGGAACGCTGTTTCTGGCAGAAAAGCAGGATGCCTTCGATCTGCCGGATTTCGTAGAGAACCTGCACAGCTGCCGTGAGCGTGGCTGAGCAAACAGGAGCAGAGCATTGTGTCTGCGCGCACTTGACACAAACTCGATATGCGTAAAAGACGTGCGCAGAAATGAGAGGAAAACATGACACTGGAACAGAAAATTGCCCGGATCAACGAGCTTTATAAAAAATCAAAATCATCGGAAGGTCTGACCGAAGCAGAAAAATCTGAACAGGCGTTGCTCCGGAAGGAATATATTGACAACGTCCGCCAGAATCTGCGGAATCAGTTAAATAACATCAACATCCAGGATGAGGACGGTTCGATCGAAAACCTTGGCGAACGCTATGGATCAAAAAACGCGCAGTAACAGAGCACTCGGAAAACAGAACAGGGAACAGCTTTCGGAAGAGAGCCGTTTCCAAAAAAGCAGGGAAATCGCAGAAAATCTGATGGCAACGGCTGTCTGGAAGCAGGCAAAACAGGTACTTTTGTATGCCTCCTATGGATCAGAGGTATCGACCGGACTTCTCATGGATGCTGCGCTGGCAGCAGGAAAGGAAGTTTTTCTTCCTAAGGTTCTGGGCGATCAGATGGAGTTTTTCCGAATTACAGACAGAGCAGAGCTTGCGCCCGGCTACCAGCATATTTTGGAGCCGCCCGGACAGACAAAGCGCTTTTTGCCGGATGCTTCGATTCCGACGCTTTTGACCGCTCCCGGACTTGCCTTTGATCGATCCGGCGCACGCATTGGCTACGGAAAGGGCTTTTATGACCGCTATCTTGGTAAAATTCCTGCTGCCGACAGACCTTATCTTGTCGGGCTCTGCTTTTCCTGCCAGCTGTTCGAGATACTGGATGGGCAAAAACCGCATGATATCAACATGGATTTGATTGTTACAGAACGACGATAAAGGAGGGAACCTTATAGATGGCTGATCTGAAAGAAATCGGAAAACAGGCAAAAGCAGCCCGCTACATCCTTGCCGGGCTTGATACGGATACCAAGAATAAGGCGCTGTTTACAGCGGCAGAATGTCTGGAAGCGGACGCAGCAGACATTCTTGCAGAAAATGCAAAGGATCTGGAAGCCGGACGCAGCCGCAGCATGCCGGAAGGGTTGCTTGACCGGCTCTCCCTGACGCAGAAGCGGATTTCTGACATGGCAGAAGGGCTTCGCCAGGTCGCTGCGCTTCCCGATCCGGTCGGAGAGATTCTGGATACCTTCACCCGTCCAAACGGTCTTGTCATCAGCAAACGCCGTGTTCCCCTCGGCGTCATCGGAATCATCTACGAATCCCGTCCCAACGTGACGGCAGATGCGTTCGGTCTGTGCTTTAAAGCCGGAAATGCCGTAATTTTGAAAGGCGGCAGCGATGCAATTTTCTCCAATCTCGCAATCGAAAAAAGCCTGCACCGCGCGCTGGCACAGTGTAACATCCCGGAGACAGCAGTGCAGCTGATCCCATCGACTGACCGGGCAGTGACGCAGGAGATGATGCGGTTAAACGAATCTATTGATGTCTTAATTCCGCGCGGCGGGGCAGGACTGATCAAAATGGTCGTGGAAAACAGCACTGTCCCGGTCATCGAAACCGGGACTGGCAACTGTCACGTTTATGTCGATGCGGACGCGGACTTCGATATGGCGATCCGTATTATTTTAAATGCCAAAACACAGCGCGTCGGCGTCTGCAATGCCTGCGAATCCCTTGTCATCCACGAGTCGATCTGCGACAGCTTCCTGCCAAAGCTCTATCAGGCGCTGCGGGAAAAGGACGTCGAAATCCATGCGGATGACCGCGCGTTTTTAGAGATCGACGGCTGCGTGCCTGCAACAGAAGCCGACTACGGAACAGAATATCTGGCGCTCAAGCTGTCTGTAAAGACGGTCAGCAGCCTGGAAGAAGCAATCGGGCATATCAACCGCTACAACACCGGACATTCCGAAGCAATCATCACGAACAACGAAGCGCATGCCCGGACATTTCTGGATCAGGTAGACGCCGCCTGCGTCTATGTCAACGCATCGACCCGATTTACGGACGGCTTTGAGTTTGGCTTTGGCGCAGAGATCGGCATCAGCACCCAGATGCTCCATGCGAGAGGTCCGATGGGCTTAAAGGAACTGACCAGCTACAAATACACAATTCGCGGAAATGGACAGACTCGTAGCTAAGCAGCGTATAACGTCGGATAATATCTGGAAGACCCGTTTGCGGTATCCGGAAATGTCGTTACGCCAAAATACATCGCCGCATAAACGGCAGGCTGCTTTTATGAACAAAATGCTGCAGCCGGAAAGGAATCAATTATGAGTACCGTATTGGATAAATTTCTTCGTTATGTAAAAATTGACACGCAGTCCCAGGATGGCGCAACGACCGTCCCGAGCACAGACAAGCAGAGAAACCTCGCCTCCCTTCTGGCACAGGAGCTCAACGATATGGGCGCGCAGGATGTCGTATATGACAAAGCACACTGCTATGTGTACGCAACGATTCCCTCCAATCTTCCGGGAGGAAAAACAGCGCCTGTCATCGGCTTTATTTCTCATATGGATACGTCTCCGGCGGTTTCCGGCGAAAATGTCAATCCGAGAGTCGTTGCCTATGAAGGCGGGGATATTGTCTTAAATGCTGAAAAAAATATCGTCCTGACCGAAAAGGAAAACCCGGAGCTTGCTCATTTTGTCGGAAAGCACTTAATCGTAACCGACGGCAACACTCTGCTGGGTGCAGATGATAAGGCAGGCGTTGCGGAGATTATGACGATGGCACAGGAGCTTTTATCCAACAAAAACCTCGTACACGGCAAAATTCGCATCGGCTTTACCCCAGATGAAGAAGTCGGCTGCGGCGTAGACTTCTTCGACGTAGAGGGCTTTGGCGCAGACTATGCCTATACCGTGGACGGCGGCGATTTGGGCGAGCTGGAATACGAGAACTTCAACGCAGCCGGTGCAAAGCTCATCATCGACGGACACAGCGTCCATCCCGGCAGCGCAAAAAATAAAATGCTCAACGCGATTTTGCTGGCACAGGAGTTTCAAAACCTTCTGCCGGTACACGAAAACCCGTCTGCAACAGATGGCTATGAAGGTTTCTACCATCCGGATTCCATCACAGGAAGCGTTGATCACGTTGTAGTCGACTATATTATTCGTGACCACAACATGGAAAAATTCGAGCAGAAGAAGCGCTTCTTTTTACAGTGCGCGGACTTTTTAAATGCGAAATACGGCAAAAAACTTTTTACGGTGGATTTAAAGGACAGCTATTATAACATGAAGGAAAAGATTCTGCCGGAAAACGCACATTTGATCGACAATGCGGTGCGCGCGATGGAAGAAGCAGGCGTAACACCCACCATCGTACCGATCCGCGGCGGAACAGACGGCGCGCGCCTGTCCTTTATGGGACTTCCCTGCCCGAACCTGTGTACCGGCGGCTTAAACTATCACGGACGCTATGAGTACGCCTGCGTGGAATCCCTTGAGAGCTGCGTGGAAATTTTGAAAAATATCGCTGCACTGTACGCAGAGTGAGATTACCACAATATAAAGAACGGAAAGGAAACACAACTTCCCTTATGATGTACGAAAACATTGACTTTAACAGCATCGATCTGACCCAGGAGCCCCCTGTATCGGAACCGGAGCGTCAGTATTATTTTATCGCCAAATGCAGACAGTATGTAAAGGAGCAGGAGGAGCTTGCAGGACATCCCCTGACCGCCGACGTCGTGACCTTTGGCTGCCAGATGAATGCCCGCGACTCCGAAAAGCTTTCCGGCATTCTGGAACAGGTCGGCTACACCTTAAGCGACAGTGAGGAGGCAGACTTTGTCATCTACAATACCTGCACCGTGCGCGATAATGCCAACCAGCGCGTATACGGCAGGCTTGGCTTCTGCAACAGTATGAAGCGCAAAAATCCCCACAAAAAGATCGCGTTGTGCGGCTGTATGATGCAGGAGCAGAACGTGATTGATAAACTGCAGAAAAGCTATCGGTTCATTGACTTGATATTCGGCACGCACAATATTTTCAAATTTGCAGAGCTGTTATGCCGCATGTTTGAAAGCAGCGGCATGGTCATCGACATCTGGAAGGATTCCGATCAGATCGTGGAAGACCTCCCGGTAGAGCGCAAATATCCGTTTAAATCCGGCATCAATATCATGTTCGGCTGCAACAATTTCTGCACCTACTGTATTGTTCCGTATGTCCGCGGACGCGAAAAGAGCAGACGCCCGAAGGAAATTTTGCAGGAGATCGAAAAGCTCGCAGACGACGGCGTTGTGGAAATTATGCTGCTTGGTCAGAATGTCAACTCCTACGGTAAAAACCTGGAAGATGAAATTTCCTTCGCACAGCTTTTGCAGGAAGTAGAAAAAATCGATAAAATCAAGCGCATCCGGTTCATGACATCCCATCCGAAGGATCTTTCCGACGAGCTGATCGAGGTCATGAAAAACTCGGATAAGATCTGCAGACATCTGCACCTTCCGCTGCAGTCCGGCTCTACGAAGATTTTAAAGGCGATGAACCGCCGTTATACGAAAGAACAGTATCTGGAGCTTGCAGCCAAAATCCGCCGCGAAATCCCCGATATTTCGCTGACGACGGATATCATGGTCGGCTTCCCGGGAGAAACAGCAGAGGACGTGGACGATACCATCGACGTGATCCGGAAGGTCGGTTTTGACAACGCGTTTACCTTTATCTATTCTGTCCGGACCGGAACCCCTGCAGCGGCGATGGAGCAGGTTCCGGAAGAAGAGGTTCACGCGGGCTTTGACCGTGTGCTGGAGGCAGTTCAGGAAACTGCACGCAAACAGGTCGCACGCCTGCAGGGCCAGACCCTTACTGCCCTTGTGGAAGAAGTAAACGAACAGGATGCTTCTCTCGTCACCGGAAGGCTGTCCAATAACACGATTGTACATTTTCCCGGAAGTGCTGACCTGATCGGGCAGATCGTACCGGTGAAGCTGGAAGAGTGCCACGGCTTTTATTACACGGGGCACAGGGTGGAAGAAACAAAATGAAACAGACAAAAAGCTTTGAAATCGATATGTGCAACGGAACGCTGATGGACAAGCTGATTTCCTTCTCCATTCCGTTAATGCTTTCCGGTATTTTACAGCTGATGTTCAATGCGGTCGACATTATTGTAGTCGGCCGCTTTGCCGGAAGCGAATCATTGGCGGCAGTCGGTTCTACAACCGCCCTCATCAATGTATTTACCAACCTTTTTATCGGCATTTCCTTAGGCTCCAATGTCCTTGCCGCCCGCTATTATGCGGCCGGGAAGGAGCGGGAAATGTCGGAAACGGTACATAGCTCCCTGACGCTCGCTTTGATCAGCGGAATTTTGATGGCATTTGCCGGACTATTCTTTTCCAGGACAGCCCTCGAATGGATGGGGACGCCGGACGACGTCATCGATCTGGCAGCCCTCTATATGAAAATTTATTTTATCGGCATGCCTTTTTTCATGCTTTATAATTATGGTGCGGCTATTTTAAGGGCAGTGGGGGATACAAAACGTCCGCTGTTATTTTTAGTTGTGTCCGGACTGGTCAATGCAGGCTTAAATATGATTTTGGTCATCTGCTTCCATATGGCGGTAGAAGGCGTTGCGATTGCAACTGTCATTTCCCAGCTGCTTTCCTGTATTATGGTTTTGACCTGCCTGTATCGGACGCAGGGCTGTTATCAATTCCGCTTTTCGAAGCTGGGTCTCAAGAGCATCTATGTCCTCCAGATTTTCCAGGTCGGAATCCCGGCAGGAATTCAGAGCACCGTCATCAACTTTTCCAACGTCCTGCTGCAGTCCTCCGTTAATTCCTTTGGCTCGGTTGCAATGGCAGGATACACTGCGGCGAACAATATCTTCGGATTTTTATACACTTCAGTCAACTCTGTGACGCAGGCGTGCATGAGCTTTACCAGCCAGAATTACGGCGCGGGAAAAACGAAGCGGATGGACCGCGTTTTAATCGACTGTCTGATTTTATCCTGTGCGTTTTCCCTGACCATGGGCTGCTGTGCATGGTTTTTCGGACCACAGCTTCTGCAGATCTATACGGAGAGTTCTGCGGTTATTTCGTGCGGCGTTGAGATTCTGAGCTTTACGACCGTGACGTACTTTTTATGCGGAATTATGGATCTGATTCCGGGCGCGCTGCGCGGGATGGGACGTTCTGCCGTGCCCATGATTTTATCGATTATAGGAACTGTCGGAACGCGAATTGTCTGGATTTTCTGGATTTTCCCGTATCACCGTTCTCTGGATATCTTGTTCCTATCCTATCCGGTGTCCTGGATTCTGACGATTCTCATGCAGGTCATCTGCTTTTTTATCGTCCGGAAGAGC